>Ga0310690_10009515_pt1 | contig 12183 bp, 22 predicted proteins | sample AusTroGonzalo_MG_2_FD_207661 | JGI IMG/M metagenome (GOLD analysis project Ga0310690, IMG submission 207661) | Bovine rumen microbial communities from tropical cattle in Woodstock, Queensland, Australia - Gonzalo_04 (v2) (version 2) | ecosystem: Host-associated > Mammals > Digestive system >...
CTCTCCTCGAGGGGGGTCTTAGGGAGTACCTTTTCGATTTTCGGGCATTTTTCGAGGTTTTCGAGGTTTTTCGAGGTTTTCGGCCTCCTGGGGGTCATTGGGCCTCCTTCGACCTTGCCGCCATGCCCGATACCCCCCATCTATCGCGTTATGCGCCCCGGGGATCTGACGGCGTTCGGGCGATGCGAAATATCGCGTTGTGCGCCCTGCGGTCGGTGTGGCTCGCTTTGGGCTCTCCGTCGCGCTTTGACGCGTCTTGCGGGCAAACGCGAGCGTCTGCGCGTCTTTGCGCGTCGCGCGACACACGGCGTTCTTTGCGTTATCCGTGCTTTGATCGCGGGCCGTTCTTCATGCGTCGGCCGGTTCCCGGCGTAGCCGGACGTCGTTGGGAGCCGAATTCGCGGTAGCTGTGCCGGATGTTCTCGCGGTGTGTGACCCACTCGAGGTTTTCCGGGCGGTTGTCGCGGCGGTTGCCGTTGATGTGGTTGACTTCGCTGTCCGGGCGGAACGAGGCGGCATGCCAGGCCATTGCGACGAGGCGGTGGACGTACTCGGTCCGGCCGTTGCACTTGACGGTGACGTATGACGGCTGGCCATTGAAGGTCATGTAGGACATGGACAGGACTTTGCCCGGACGTGCGGTGCGTACGAGCCTGCCTGCATGCATGTGCGTGACTACGCGCGCGCGGGAGCGAATGCGTCCGCACGAGGATGCTTCGTATGGCATCCCGGGTATAGGCTTCCAGGTTTCAGGCATTTTCCGATCTCCGATTCTTTGGGGTCCGATTTTTTTGCTGACATGCTGACATGCTGACAAAGAAAATTCATTCACACGCGCGATTATACGCACGCGCGGTTTAATTTATTAAAAGGTATAGAATATTAAAATAAAAAATAAAAAGAAAAAATTTTTTTTCTAATTATATATAGAGGCTCGTTTCAGCTTGATAATCAGTGAGATAACTGTTGATGCTGACAAACCGACCGAAAAAATAATTCACTTCGTCATCGTATCTTTGCGAAAATCTTAATGAAATTTCATGTTGCATTTGCAAAAACACCTCGATTTTCAAACGTGAATTAAAACGCGGTTTTGTCAGCACTTTTGTTTCGGTGTCAGCAACAGATAAGCAACTGATTTTATCATTAAGATTTCTTATCGCCATGATTTCCGCATTCGTTTCGACGCCGGACGGATCAGTCCGGCATCTTGAGTTGGTAGAATGATTTCGGTTTCGTTTTCGTCGGCACCTGGACGAGTTCGATCACCTCGGCGTCGAGCATCGTGCGGAGGAGGTCGGTCAGGCGGCGGCTCAAGATATGCGTCGCCCGGAGGATCTGGGAGGTGGTGACGATTTTCTGTTTCGCGATGAACCGCGCGATTCGGTTCATGTCGGCATGGTCCGGCGATTCGTAGCAGTAGTCCTCGGTCATCTGGATCGTTCGGATGGTCACGACGGACACGAAGCGGAACGCCCAGTCGACCGCATCCTTGATGATAAGCGGGTTCTCGGGATTCTTGCTGACGGAGTAGATGATGATGAGTTTCAGCATCTTCTCGCCTGCGCGCGCCCACATGGACATGCTGGACTCGTCGCCGCGGGAGAACGCTTCCTCGTATCTGCTGTCGAACGTGTCGAGCGCGGCGCGGATCGCCACTTCTGCGCTTGGGCTTTCGTTCAATATGGTCGGCTTCGGATTGTTCCACTGGATTTTCGGCATCGACGCCACGGCCTTCATCTTCTCGATGAGATCGCCGTCCGGGACGGCATCGCGCGGATTGCCACGCGTCCCGCGTCTGCCCGCTTCGATGATCATGCACCGTGCGATAAGTCCGTTTTCCAGCGACCTGCGCGAGATCGCCTCGTAGAAGTATTTCGGGACCGCCGTTCCGAACAAGGTGCAGGACGGCTTGATGATGACGAGGCTTTCCGTGCTGTTCTCCTTGGGATTCCGCGCCTTCTTCCGCATCGGATAGAACGAACTGGACGAACTGTACATCTTCAGCAGCTTCTCGTTGATGCTCTCCGCCGCGGATGCGTCGACGGAACTTTTCAGCACGTTGAATATCCAGTCCGCCTCGTCCAGCTGGAACAGCATCCGCAGGTTCTGGTTCATGGAGTCCTCGAAGCCCGCCCCGGATGCGAACGCCTCGCCGATCTGCGGCAGGACTTCCATCTGATGCGCCAGGTTGAAGTTGACTTTGCGCGGATGATCCTTTCCGGTCCCGCTCGACGCGAGCGCGATGATGTAGATATTGGTATAGACCCCGCGCTTGTCCGTGTATTTCCGACCGCAGGCGAACGACATGAACGCCAGCGCGCCGGCGAACGCGAGGACGCGGTTCGGATAGGGAGCCGTATCGAGCGTGAAATGCATGATGTCATGAATCAGACCCGGGACGTCCAGGAGTTCTTCGTCGATCATGAACGAATCGTCGATCTTGGGCGCTGCGTCCGGCACTCCATTGATGCGGGAGATCTTCGCCAGGATCTGCGTGAGGTCGACTTCCGGGCATGACGGGAACACAGGAGATGACGACCCGCGCTTCGATGTTTCCATCGGAAATTCGAGGAGTTCGCGGAGTTTGTGCCAGTCGTTCCCCGCGCATCCGTTGTGATGGCACTTGAATCCGATCGCCCCGTTCGCCTGCTGTGTGATGACCGCCGACTTGTTGTCATGCGCCGGGTTGAACGGGCAGACGTCGAACACCCATTTGAGTCCGTCCTTCCATCGCGTGGGACCGAATATCGCCATCCCCGCGCAGTATTTCGATATCCATGATTCCAGGTCGAACGGCTCGGATGAGGTATAGTAGACCGGCTCGGACGGAGGAACGGCCGGCGCGGCAGGCGGCTCATCCTCTTCGGGCGGAGCAAGGCGCGCCAGCAGATCTTTCGGAACGATCTCCAAGGTCGCAGGCACGTTCAGGATTCTGTCGAACCGATGCGGTCGCTCTTCGGTGGAGTCGCCCTTGCAGTTCATCGTTCCGGGAAGACGCCAAATGCGCGCCGGATTGAACACCGTGACGTCAATGTCCACCGCGTCGCTCGATGTCGCGGCCAGCCCCTGCAGCGCATTCCGCACCAGTCCGCCGTCGTCCGCCGGCAGATCCACGCGGTACATCAGCTGCGCGCCGTTCCCGCTGTCGATCTCAATCGGTGCCGGAAAGCCCATCGAGGCCAGGCCGTCCCGAATCTCGATCGCTTTCTTGCGGGCCATTTCATGTTCGGGATCGCTCGACGGGATCCCGGACTCGCGCTTCGCGTCGCAGTCCACCAAGAACCACCTGCGCTCCAGGATTTCCGCATCGCTCGTAGTCGGTCCGCGGCCCGGCGTGTGGATCCGGTTGACCGCGCGGTTCAACAGGGACTTCCGCACGGGATTGACCGTGACATAGACGCCTTTCGCCACGCGGATGTGATTCATCGCCTCCGGCACCCGGTCGATCGCGTCGTATTCGAAATACCCGCTCTCGATATGCTCGCGGGCATACGCCCGTGTGATCGCTCCGATGATCCGCACTTCGAAGACGTCGCCCGGCCGGAAGAACAGCCGGAGCGCGTCCGTGATTTCCTTTACATTCAAATCCATATCAGAATACCTCCCACCACGGCCATTTGACTCCTCCGGGATTGCGGTCGTCGATGTAGTAATGCGCGAACACCTTGCGGCAGTCGTTTCCGTACTGCTCGCACAGGCTCGGCACGTTTTCGTTCACATAGTCGGGCGCGATATCGTTCTTCTCCAGGAAGTCGACCGCCTCTTTGAGTTTCCCGTCGCTCCGGTTCGTCCAGAGGATGAAGATATGACCTTTCGATTTCAGCGTTTTGATGAATACCTTTGCGTCGCGGTCAAGCGCGCCGATGCCCGGATAGGCGTCCTTGACAATCGTCCCGTCGAAATCGATGGCGAATATGATCTGCTTCATGTTTTTTCTGCTCCAAGACCGAGGTGTTTTCGTTTGCGTCGATGATCTTAAATGCCGTTTTCCTCTTTGGGACCGGGTGTTTCCGTTTCTTTCCACTTTTTTCCGTATTCCGCGACCGCGTTGTTCCAGACCTCGACGGCGATGTCGGCATAGACGAGATCGCATCCGCGCGACCGTTCCGCCCAAGGCTTGTCCGGCCCCGCGAAATGCAGGAACACCGTGTCGTTCAGCGTGTCGAGAGGCTTTTCGTATCCCTCCTCCCGGTAGAATCGCTCGAAGCCCTCGCGCGTCCCGTTCGCCATGCCGAAGACGATATTGTTCCACCGGTTCGAGACCAGCCCCACGCCGTTTTTCAGGAGATAGTTCAACACCGTCTGGTCGCCGTGGAGGTTCTTCAGCCAGCCCCAGTACGGCTGCGCGCAGAACAATGCGAGCGAGTCGGCCACGCCGTCTTCGCGCATCTTCTCCAGGTTCATCAGCATCATTCCGGCATTGAAATACTGCCGGTTGCCGGTGTTCTCCATGTCCTCGGTGCATCCGGGCGAATAATGGATCGGAGGATCCTTGACCGCCCGGACGTACAGTCCGTCGAGCGGCATGTTCCACAGTTCCTCGATGCCCGGCCGCAGGCAGACCATATCGATGTCGAGATAGAGGATGCGGTCGAAATCCTTGAAAATCCTGGGGAAGAAGCATCGGATAAAGAAGAAGTATGGAGTATCCCGCACGTTGATCTGCGACCGGAACGGCTCGCAGGCGAGAGCGACGACCCGGAAATCGTCGCTCTGCAGCGAGTGGAACTGCCCGAAACACCTGCAGGAGTATCCATTCGGCACGAACTTCGTGAAGAGATAGTATTCGATCTTCGTGTCCGGCTTCTTATGCTCCTTAATCGAGGAGAGCAGAACAAACGCCTGGTCCAGCAGGTCAAACGTGACGACGCTTCCGATTCTGATGCAGTCGCTCATCGCCATGCCTCCTTAATCCCACCAGAGGGAGATCGATCCGTCCGGCATGATGGTTGCCTCGTCCGCATCGATGTCGACGGACCGGACGTCGCCCGAATGCTGGATGTTGTTCGCAGGCTTGATGAAGAATTCATCGATGAATTCGATCTCGTCGTTCTTGTAGTCCTTCTCCCGGACGCCGAGATTCTCGTATCCGACGATCTTGGAGAGCGCGATCACCCAGCCGTATTCCATTGAAGAATTGCCCTCGAAGACAAAGTCGGGAGTCAGTTCCTCGTCATTGTTCTTCGCCATGCGGGAAAAGAACTGCTCGCAGTCCTCCTGCGTGATAAACCAATGGATGTTGTTGTTCATTTCTTCACCTCATGCTTCATGCTGATTACGCTCGGACCGCGCTTGCCGACCGAACCGAAATTGTAGAGCGTGGTCTTGCACGGCCCCGAGTTCGTGATCTCGTCAATGCGTCCGTAGTTGTAGATGATTCCACCGGACGCGGCGATCCGCTTGATGCGACCGCCGGCATCCACCGTCACGATGCAGTTGTCTCCGTAGGATCCGCCGCCCGCTGTCGTGTCACGTCCGTTCAGATAGACGACCTCCAGGCTCGCATCCTTTTTCACATCGACGCTCTGCTCCGTTCCGTTCAGCGACACACAGCCGCAGGCATCCGTGACTTCCGCCACAGTCCACCTGCGAAGCGTTGCCGATCTGCCCTCGAACATTGCGTCCGCGACTCCGGTTTTCCACATCCTGATCATTTTCGTTTTCTCTCCTGTATTTGAGTTTTTTGATATGCGGACTCATTCGTCCGCGGCGGTTTCTTTATTGTTTCGTTCGAGATCGTAGAACAGATCCGGTTCCGGCTCGTAGGGAACGTGGATGTAGTCCAGCACCTCTTTCAAACCGAGCCGGTTGATGCAGTAGTCCCACTGCTTGGGATGCGTGTAGTACATCCGCTGGAATCTGTTTGGGCATTTGTCCCTGTGAACGCCGAACATGCAGAACATGCATCCGGTCCGGCTGCATCCGGTCGTTGTAAGCCCCCCCCTATCAACGGTTTGCACAATATCGCCATAGACGGATGCGATGGGGATGTGCATTTTTTGGATATAAGTCAAGACATCCTGCTCGGTCCAGAATGCCATCGGAGTCGATTTCGGCTCCTTGGCATTGAAGGCGTTGCATCCGTTCTTTATCCAGGTTTGACTTCTCAATCTGGATTCTTCCGTCATGGTTGCGATCATCGAATAGGATTTGTGTTCCCGCGCATATTTCTTTGCCGGTTTCTTCTTCATGATCGTGCAGCATTCGTCGCCGATCAGGAACGGAGCATCGACAAGGAATTTCCAGCGGGAAACATCATATCGACCGCCCTTTCGGATGTTCCAGTGTTCGCCTTTTCGTGAAACGAAGTCATCGATCAGGCCGAGAGCCGCTGCCGACCACCCGACGCCGTTTCTTCTGGCATAGTAGACATAGTGCGCGACTTCCTTGCTGACCACCGGATAGCCATATTCGCGGATGACCTGCAGGAACGTTTTCTCCGGGCGCACCCAGTCCACGTTGTCGACCGTCTTAACGAAATTCCGAATCTCCGGGTATTCCATACCGGTATCGATGAACATGGCACGAATCTCCGGGAACAGTTTTCTCGCGATATAAAGCAGAACGGTGGAATCCTTGCCGCCGCTGAACGAAACGTGAACATGCCCGTTGTAGTGATGATACCACTCTGTGATCCTCGCCGCGGTGAATCCGATCTTTCTTTCCAGCGGGAGCGCCTGGAGTTCCCGGAGCCGCTGTTCGTCGTGGATGTCGTTGCTCATGGTTTCCGATCCTCCGGGATTTCATCGTAGTTAAGCCAGGAAACGAAGTCGGCCAGAACGAATCCGAGTCGAACGAGCCCTTCGTCAAGATGCATAGAAAGTTCGATGGTATCGTAGTCCGTGTCGTCGCCAATAACTTCGACGTTGTCGCGGATCGTTGCCAGATCAAGCATGCACACTGCGAGTTTTTTGTGCGCCTCTTTTACGATTTCGAGCGTTGTCATTTTTCTCCTGCTCCATGATTTGTTTTACGGTTTGGGTTTCCCGGTCAGATATCATTCCGGCGTAGGCGGCGAGCCACATGTGCGCGGCTTTTTCGGTTTCAAACAGACAGATGTCGGAAACGGTGTAGAGCGGCGAACATGCGTTGCCGGCATCCTTGACGAGGTAATGCGAATCCCGAACGACCTGGACGATGTGGAATTTCTGCACCTGCAGCACGGCCGGCATGAACACATCTCCGGCGATGACGGCGAATGCGTCCTGTCCTTCTGTGAATCGCAGTTTCGGCTTCTTCATTTCTTCGCCTCCCATGCCGGCACGACGTATTGGGGAGCCACGTTTTCGAGATAGTCCCATTTCGCAACGAGCGACCAGGCATAGCCCTTGCGTTCGATCGGGCATGCGAAATAGACGAGCGTCGGATCATCGGATGCTGTTGCGGCGTAGCCAATCGCCGGGATTGGAGGCACATCGTCGAATTTCAAAAGCACGATGATTGCGCGGAAGAGTTCGGGATATTCCGTCATGCGTTCTCCTCCTCATCGCCGACCGGCACCACGTCGACGTGCAGTTCGGCGCGTTCGGCAGTCGCGGAGTATCTGACGCCGACCACGCGGTGAAGCTTGCCGGTGGGATAGTTGACCGTGTCGCCGATCTTCGGAATCCTCGCCGAAAGCGGCAGCTTTCCACCGAAACCAACAGTCAGAACGCACTTGCCGTCGACTTCCGCGACCTCTTTGCGGTATAACACGACATCCAGCCGATTCGTGAGTTCGTCCCAATAGGCCCACTGCTCGATGCCGAGCGCACGGACATGCCGTTCCCAATTGATTGCCGGACCGGTGAGATGCACGGAATCCAGGCACGTGTAGAAAAGACTCGGATTTTGACAGTTCAAGATCGACCGCCGCGCCATGAACGCAATCCTCACGCTGTCGCCGTGGATGACCGGCTCCTCTTTAATGCTGTGCCAGACTTTTTTCATGATTGTTTCTCCGCCTCTTTCATCAGAATCCGCACGATTTTCACTACGGCTTCAGCGGAAATCGGAAGATTGATGTCGGCTGATCCGATGCGACCGCCAAGGCGAATGAACTGTCCGCCGAGGTGCTTGGTTTCATAGTCCGCGGAAACGCTGACATTCGCTTTTCCGATGAACTTCTGCGCGATCTTCTGAATTTCGTTCAGATCGCCGGAAAACGCGATGCTGATACATCCGCTGTAGATGTTGTCTTTATTCATTTGTCCTCCTCCGGCTTCTTGCGCCTGCACTGATGGTATGCTTTGACGAGGTTTGCGAAACTGAACGCTTCCGGCCAGTAGATCATGCGTTTTTTGCCGGCGGCCTTGGGCTGCTCCTTGTACTGCCGGACCGGATGCCCGACGCCGACCGAGCCTTTCGTTTCGTCGAAATTCGTGACGTGATAGGCTTTCGCCTCGATATGCGTTCCGCAGCATCCAAGTCGGAGGTGGTAGGTGTCCTTTCCGACTTTCTGGATTTCCCCGAAATGCGGACACCACTCGCCGCACGGTTCGGGATAGGCGAACGGGCAAGGATAAGTCCGCCCGGCTCCGCCTTTCATCAAACAGAGTTTGCCGTTTGTCATTAGAATTTCGTCATACTGGAACATGCTCATTTCCCTCCTCCGCAACGGACGGCATGATGATACAGACGATCGCCACGGCGAGAATGATGTTGAAGATTGTCATTTCGCCTTCTCCTCGCGTTTGTTTCGGTTCGCGACCACTACGTTATTCCAGTATAATCTTGCGTTCTCCGCTGCGTCGGCCATGAGTTTTCCGAGCAGTCCGCAGGTTTCGAGTTGCGTTGTGTCGTCGCCCCTGGTTTTCCAGGAGAGTTCATTTGCCATCATTCCGGCAGACCGAAAGATATCCATGTAGTCGCCGAAGATATCTTGATGTCCGAAGTCGTAATCTCCATCCTTCGGCTTCTTAACCTCGCACCACGGAAGGAGGTAGAGACCGTCGTATTTCTCCTCGAAATATCTCTCGACGATATTATCCTTGACAAGGTATTTCATGTGTTCCCGCTTGATTCGCGGGCGATACTTACCGAACTCTCGGATACATCTTTCCCGGCCCATTCCGGCGAAACCGCTCATAAAACGGTTTCCGTAAGTGTAATGAAGTCCGTTTTCTTCGATGTCGTATATTGTAGCGTCTACTTCGTGTCCGTGTCTATCGTGTCCGACGATATGGTCTCCCGGCTTGACGAACAATAAATCTTGCAGGCTCATTTTGCCACCTCGCTTTCCCATGGAGCCGTGGTTCTCATCATTCTTTCCCGCACGATGTCGGCGGGATCGATGTAGAAGAAATCGCCGAACGGACGATTCCTGATTTCCGCATAAATCCTCTGCGGCATGCCTGGATAAGTGCATTTGTATGCCAGGAGCCGTCTTTCGGGAGGAACATCACCGAACACCCATCGCCCTGTGCCGGCGAAGAACTTCCTCCGGGCCAGACGATAAGCACGCCGACGCACCTTGTTCAAAGTTCGGAGGTTCATTGTGCCGTCCTCCGCAGATACTCGTCTACGCTTGCAGCCTGCATGAAACAGATCGCCGCCCGAGCCAGCAGGGATGCCGTCTGATATTCCATGCCGTCGTACAGCGTTTCATCGATCACGTCACGCATGAACGTGACAATCGCGTCTGCCTGCTGAATATAGCACGTGTAGAGATTGAGGATTTCCCGCCGCGTCATCTTGCTGGAAAAAATTGTCCTGAATCGTCGAATCTCGACCGTTTTGTTTAACCGATTGATTCGCGCAACCGGCTCGATGATTTCGATTCCGTTGATGTCTTTCATTTGCCGTCCCTCACTTTCTGCAGGAACAGTTCTTGGTAACGTTTATTTTTCATGCCCGCACCTCGATTTTTTCAAGGAGTTCCAACGGCACGATTGTTTTCGTCTGCTCGTCATACCCGCATCTGTACCAGCCGTCGATGCCACGGATGCATCCGATGACGGTGATGTTATGCTGGGCGCGAGGCTCCGGCGGATCCTGCTTGTTCGGGAGTTCGGAATCCCGGACGGCAAGCGGGTTCGTCTTTTCCTGATATTCCGTTACGCGGTCAAGCCAGTCCATTTTTCACCTCGAACGATTCGCAGTCCTCGCAGTTGCATCCGAGTTCGCCGGCATTGTTGATTTCGCAATACGGAAATTCATGCCGCCCGAGCGCGATGCCGATTTTCACATGCCCGCAGGTTCCGAATGTCTGCTCCGCCTTGTTCAGGATCTTGCAGATCGTTTCCACCGGGCATTCGACGCAAGGTTTGAAGTGAAGAGTCATCGGGCAATGCGCGCAGTCGTAATGCTGACAGAACTGGATAAGGATATCGCATGCGGCGTTCATCAGATTTTTCTCGTCTTTTCTCATTTCGCCGCCTGCTTCTTTTTGTTGTCGATCTTGTCGAGTTCCGCGTCGAGTTCGAAGACGATGTTCTGAAGCTGTTGCCGGACGGCATAGACCACATCGTAGGACAGAATCTCGCCCTTGACATTGATGCCGAATTCAAGCGTCTTCATGATTTCCTGCAGCCGCGTTTCCAGTTTATCAAAATTGATCATTGCTCCACCTCCGGCTGAATGTTCTCCGGTTCACGGAACGAGCAATTCTCGCGCTGTTCCGACATGTGTTCCGCGAGCCATTCGCAGAATACGCCGTCGCCGTCCGACTCCTTGAAGAAGCAGTTCTCGCAGCAGGTCATTTCCGCTTTCCTTTCAGATTGAAGTCGCTGTGGATGACGGCGCGGCGGCAGCGGATGTGCCGCTTTTCTTTTCTGATCTTGGGCTGCATTTCCGGGATGTGATGAAGCGTGATTTTCTTCATCGCATTTTCGAAGTCCTCCGCCTGCTGTTTTGCCGTCTTCGCGGCTCTTGCCTCCTCTTCGGCTGGATCGTACATTGTTCAGTCTCCTGGCTGATTTGTTATGAGTTCGGCTCTTCCGAGCCGGGCGATTTGAAACGGATCATGCGGCCAAGAACGCTCGGTAGAGAGCCGATGTGATACAAGGACAGACCGCGTTTCCGATCTGTTTTTTCGCCATCGTGTCGCCACCAGCGAATCGATATCCGGTAGGAAATCCGGTTGCCGCCGCGAGTTCTGCCGCGGACAACATCCGGTGAGTAATGTCGAGTTTGTATTGCCGGCCATCCGGCATGGTGAGGATGCGTCCCTCGATGATTCCGAACCGATCGCGTGTAGTGATCGTTGCGAGAGGTTCTTCAAGCGGATTTCTGGTTGCCCCGTTTCCATAATATTCGATGATGAACGGGGAGACGACGCCAATCGATCCGGTCGTCGCGATCGTCGACAGAGGATCGCCGCAAGACTTGACGATCCCGCCGCTGTGTTGCGGGATGAACAGCGGCCGAATCACGCCGTATCGGTTGCTGGTATCGATAACCGGCATGGGATTGAAGATATCGTGATTCCGGTTATCCCCGCCATTGTACCTGGTGAGGAACGGGCGAATCAGCGAAAAGTGTGTGCCGGATGTCGTGATCGCCGGAAGCGGCGCAGTTAGCGGAACGGCAGAATTCTTGATCTGCTCATCCGACGTCCCGCGGAGTACGACAAGGAACGGTTCAGCCCATTCCCCCCAATACCGCTTGATCCCGGCCTCGATGCGGCGCAGGGTCTTTTCACAAAGAGGCTTCTTTCGATCGAAGATACTCTCACCGGTGATCGTCCAATCGATAATCTCCGCCGCGCTGCGCCACGGCTTATAGTTGAACAGGTCGCGCTCTCTGGAATGCGTCTGTTCCGGCCAAATGATTTTTTCGCCGGAAGAGCGCCGAACGGCCTGGATGATCAATCTTTCTCTGCTGGTCGCGGCTCCGTAATCTGCAGAGTTCATGACCTGCATTTCTACCCGGTACCCGGACTCCTTGATCTCGCGAATCCAGAGATCAAAATACTTTCCCATCTTTCGCGGATCCGGCGATCCAGCACGGTAAAGATGTCCCTTGATTCTGGTATCATCGTCAAGCAGCGGACCCCAGGACCGCAGTTCCTTGACGTTTTCAACATAAAGGCGGCGGCACTTCGTGAGGCGAATATACGGAAGGAGATGTTCCGGTTGAGAACGCAACTGATTGGAGCGCGGTTTTCCACCGGCCGCCACGCTGTGGTGTGTGCATGACGGCGAAGCCCAGATCACATCGATGCGCTGCGGATCCACATCAAAGATTTCATCCGGGCTCACA
>Ga0310690_10009519_pt1 | contig 12178 bp, 11 predicted proteins | sample AusTroGonzalo_MG_2_FD_207661 | JGI IMG/M metagenome (GOLD analysis project Ga0310690, IMG submission 207661) | Bovine rumen microbial communities from tropical cattle in Woodstock, Queensland, Australia - Gonzalo_04 (v2) (version 2) | ecosystem: Host-associated > Mammals > Digestive system >...
CGCTTACATAAGTAACACTAATAATCCTCCCTCGTCAGCACGAAACGTTTCGCGTACATGTGTTCGGTTTCCAGAAGCACATAAACTAGTGCTTGTCAATAGTCGAAACGTTTTGCTATAATAATTTTAAGGGCCGGGGCTGTCCTTCATGCAGGGCCGGAAGCCTGGACTATGAGATAGCATGTACTCATATGATCCCCGGTCCTTACCACATAGGAGGCTATTATGGATGCAAACACGATCATAACCGTAATAAGTAACATAGGTTTTCCGATAGCCTGTGCTGTGGCTATCTTCGTTTACTGGCAGAAGGACCGCGAAGCTAACCTTCAGGCCCTGGATAAACTTAGAAAGACAGTAGACAACAACACGGCTATTATTACCCGGTTACTGGAGAAGCTGGAGGGTAAATAACATGGATACCATTTATGGTGTAGCACTAAGCAATTTGAAGAAGGGCAGCAAGGGTCAGGACGTATATATCCTGCAGGTATTACTCAACTCGTTCGGATACTCTTGCGGTACCGCTGATGGCATATGGGGCAGTAAAACTTCTGCCGGCGTTCTGGCTTTTAGGAAGGCCGTAGGACTATCTGCAGTGTCCGAGGTAAATATGACATGCTGGGACAAAATATTCAACTATAGGAAGTGAGGTGAAAACAAGTGGACGCGGAAAAAGTATTAAAGCTCGTAGAGGCAGGCTTTACAAAGGACGAGATCATGGCACTGGCTGCACCGAAGCAGGAAGCACCTGCACCGGATCCGGAACCGACACCGGCACCGGAAGTCAATGTTGTCACTGAACCGGAAGTAAAAAAAAATTCCGGCTCTTCCATCGATTCTCTCGTAGATAAAGTCGCAGATCTGGAAAAACTTATCCAGGCACAGAACAGACAGTCAGTAGTAATTGACACACCTAAGCCGGAAACGGCCAACGATATTTTCAAGTCAGTATTCGGGCTAGAGCTCGATACAAGTAATAGGGAGGTAAAGTAATATGAATGAAATGTCATTCACGCAGGCTTCCAGCCTGCTTACAGAAATCGCATCGCAGGCACAGGGCACAAAAGCAATCGCTCCGGTAGACACAGCGTCTTTTATTGCTTTGGCCAACACAACACTTCAGACAGGATATGACGTAGTATCTAATGCTATTTCACAGGTCCTGTCTAAGACCATTTTCTCAGTCCGTCCTTACAGCCGTAAACTGAAGGGCATGAAGGCTGACAGCATCCGTTTCGGTAACCATGTAAGAAAGATTACTATCCTTGACGGAGCACTGGAGAATGACGACAGACAGACTCTTACAGATGCGCAGTCTATCGACCAGCAGGTAGTCAACAAGCCGAAGGCACTGCAGACCAACTTCTATGGTATTGATGTTTACCAGCGTCATGTCACGATCTATAGAGATCAGCTGGATGTAGCTTTCTCTTCCGCTGAAGAGTTCGGCAGATTTATTTCTATGGTCTACCAGAACATCAGTGACCAGCTCGAAAAGGTACACGAGGAAACAGCTCGCGCAACACTCGCAAACATGATCGGTGCCAAGGTACTCGCTGATAATACAAATGTATTCTATCTGTTCGACGAGTATTACGCAGAAACAGGCGTTTCTCTTTCTTCTGCTACCTATAAGGATCCGCAGTATTACGAATCTTTCTGCAAGTGGATGTTCGGTTTTATCAACACGATCTCCGACAAGATGGAGGAAAGATCCGTATTGTTCCACCAAAATTTCGGATCCAAGAACATCATGCGTCACACTCCGAAGTCACTGCAGAAAATGTACATGTTCGGTCCGGAAATGAACCAGATCGACAGCAGACTTTTCTCCAGCATCTTCGGACCTCAGTTCCTGAAGCTCGTAGATTTCGAGAAGGTGAATTACTGGCAGTCCATTAACACACCTGCACAGATCCAGGTCAAGCCTTCTTATCTGGATATCACAGACGGCACTGTTATTGAGAGTGAAGATTCCGTAACAGTATCTAACATTCTCGGCGTTCTCTTTGACGAGGAAGCATGTGGATTCACCACAATCAATACATGGTCTGCGGCAGCACCGTTTAACGCAAGGGGCGGCTATACGAATATGTTCTGGCACTTCTCGGAGCGGCCGTGGAACGATCTCACCGAGAACTTCTGCGTATTTGTTCTGGACAATGCACCGAAGTACGACCTTACAGTAACCAAGGGTGCACACACAACGATCACACTTAAAAAGAACGGAGCAAGCCTGGCTGCCACAACAGCCAGCGATGCTTTCAAGAAGGGCGATCGTCTGGAAGTATCCGCAACAGCAGGAAGCGGTTATCATCTCACTACATTTACCGTAAACGGTGAAGATGTGACAGGATCCACAGTGATCCAGGTAACCGATGATGTAACCATCGTTACAGTCGCAGAGGCCAACGAGTAAGCATAAGAAAGGAAGGAATATATGATTCCTATTACCTTTTGCAACTTTTCAAAGAAACCGAACAGCACCGCCCGGCCCTACGTCGGTCCGACTACGTTCACAATAACCGCGCGACAGGAGGGAGAGGGAACACCCTCTCCTTCCAATCCGCGTCCTATTCTTCCCGGACTTTCTTTCCGTCTGGATAATAACCAGATGGACAATAACTACGGCGGAAGCATTGACCTTGTGAGTGGGGGAGAGGTGGGGACGCATGGCGTGGTTGACCTAGGCTCACTTTACTGGACTTCGGCATCTTCACAGAATAGTATTTTCAGGGCTGTAATTTCGGATATGAAAAGTGCGACTTCCGCCGCCGAGCGTTTGACTGGAGGAATGATGTGCGAACAGTTAAAACTCGCTTCGTCTGTCGTTATAGATGGGAACATGGATGATAAGGCGTTCGTACGATATATAGACCATCAGATTGTTATACGCTTTATCGGTGAAACAACAAGCACCATCGGAACAACTCTCAATGGTGTAAAATTCGTCTATCCGTTAGATACGCCCACCACGGCTACCAGATCGCAGAGCGAACTTTCCAGAGCAGCAGCAGCACTCGGCGTTCCGTGGCCTATACACCTTCCCAGCATGTATCAGGCCGATAATTGCGAATTGATAGAAGATACAAGTATCATTACTCCGAAGATCAGATGGCACGAGCATGATCTTTACAGTCCATATGATTTCAACTATTGCTATATACCAACATTTGAGCGGTATTACTTTGTTACAAACATTACCTATCAATTAGGAACATGGCTAATCGATTTGTCGGTCGACGTTCTGGCAACCGCAAGATATGTGATCGGATCCAGCACACAATATATCCTCCGGTCGGCGTATGAATATGATGGTAATATAGTGGATACTATGTATCCCACAAAGACCAACCCGAAGAAGGTGGTAGTACCTGCAGAGATGGATCAGACGTATCTTTCACCGAAGACCATCTTCGGTTCAATTCCGCTTCCATGTTTTGTTGTTGGACTGATCGGACCTGTAGCAGCATCCGTGACACCGATTGTCGATGATGCAAGCAAGCTCCTTTATAATGGCTCGGTTGTGTATTATGTTCTCCGTCTTCCGCAGCTCCGTCAGCTGATCGATACGATCCTGACAGAGAATAACTTCATTCCGACATATGGTATTCCTACTTCCGAATTATCGGAAGCTCTGCAGAAGCAGCTCATCAATCCGATGCAGTATATCCATTCCATTAAGGCTATGCCCTGCACACCGGATAATGTGCTGGTCAGTAATCAGCCCGGTTTTATGATGGGTTGGACTCCGTTTGTTCTGGAGCATCAGTCAGTGCTTGGCGGATGGTCGATCATCGTCAATAAGAATCCGGGCGGTTATGCTCCGGTCCCGACAGATGGAGCACAGGGATATCTTCAGACGTTCCGCTGTGAAGTAAGAGCAAGACTGCATCCGGCGTATGCGACCAGAGGACACTATGTAGTGGGTGCTCCGTTCTCTAAGTATGAAGTATATGTGGAACCGTTCGGTACTATTGAGCTGACGCCGGGCAACATGCTTGCATCGAGGATCGATACCTATACCAGTCAGGATGATTCATACGATTATATCGCTCTCTATTTCGATTGTACCGTAGACTATTCTACCGGCGACGCAAGACTGAAGATCTGGTCCTATGCAGCGGATACCGGTATCGCACATATCGAAGTAGTACATTATATCGGCACACAGAATGTAGGCGTAGACGTTCCTTTCCATCAGGCTACACAGGATGCTTACGGTTACAGACAGTCGATGCGTAACCTGCAGGAAGGCATGGCACAGACACCTCTCAATATCCTTAAGGGACTGTTCGGAGTTCAACAGGGTGTTATGAGCTCTAAGCCTGCCGGATATGCTTACGCAGGATCGCAGGCAACAAACGTCGGATCCGGTATGATCTCTTCCATCGAATCGGGGAAAAACGCAATCGATTCGGCAGAAGCGGCTGCACAGGTCGGCATCCAGACCGGATCTTCCTCCGTAGGATCCTGGCTGACATACTGCAAGGATCTCTGCTCACCTGTCGCGCATTGTTATTTCTATCCTATAGTAGACGAGCTTAACTCAGATCTCGGCCGTCCTCTTTGTTCTCCGAGACAGATCAGCAACGTTCCCGGATACAATCTCTGTCTGAATGGTCACATTGTCAGTGGCCTCACCGCACAGGAGAACCAGATGATCGAGGACTTCTTAAACGGAGGTTTCTACTATGAGTAACTGGTGGACATGGTGGACTTCACCGACAACAGGAAGACGCTATTGGGATCAGGATCAGATCTCATGGCTTTACGGACAGTTTACCGCTTTGGGGCTGTCCGATAATGCTGTCTGCGGACTGTTCGGGAACCTGTATTGGGAATCCGGTATCTGTCCAATGAAATGCGAGGGTATTCCGATAGTCAATCAGTCACTGAACGAGACGATCAACAGGATCCGACCTGCAACGCGTTCGGAGTTCATCGCGCAGGTATATAACGGAGGCACAGGTTATTCCCTGGCTCAATGGTCCTATGTAAGAAAAGGTGATTATTATGACTGGCCGAACCCGACACAGCGCGACGTGCAGTGGGCATGGCTCGGTACGGAATACCAGATCCAGCGCGACGGACCGTTCCTGATCCACGACCTGCAGCAGCATCCGGATACGAGGTCCATTAATGAGAACATATGGAGCGCACAAGGGAAGACCGTCTGGCAGTGGCTCTCTGATCCGGGAGTTTCTTTGGACGATGCGCTTAATGCGGTCCTTATGCTTTATGAAAAACCCTGGTCATCTGCTCCGACGCAGGCACAGTATAATACAGAGTTCAACCAGAGACGCGGACCGGCCGGAGATATCATGCAGGATTTCGCAGGACTGACACCGCCGACACCGCCGACACCACCACCGACACCACCGGGACCGGGACCTGTTAATGGCCTTCCGATCTGGTTATATTTCAAAATGAAGGAGATGAATGGAAATGCTAAGTAATTCGCCCGGAGTGCCGTTTTACTACGACCATATCAACGCGAATTGGGGTATGCAGTCACCGAGCACAGTGCATTGTAAAAATACATGCCTGTCCTCGATGTTTCAAAGATACCTCTTTCAGCGCGCTATGTCTGTATTTAAGTGGAAACTTCCGGAAGAGATCAACCCATATTATTTCAAGTGGGTACTGAATACATTCGGGTTTATCGGTCTCTTTAACACGAAGCAGTTCGGACATTGCGCGATGTTCGGAGGCTTTGAGGGTTACGACCTTTACTATTACCCGAAGTATATGTTATTTAATTCGCCGGTATTCAAGGAGACGATCCGAAGAGAAATTAACAAGGATTGTGTGCTCCTGAACCTGAAAGGAGACTTCAACGGCTGGTACGACCTGACGTCTTTCTATGCCGATCAGCTGGCACTTCTGTTTGAAGATGCGGGCATCTCGATGGTATCTACGAAGTATGCTAATGTATTTTCTGTGGATAATAAGGCCGGCGCGGAATCTTTCAGAAGAATGTTTGACCAGATCGCGTCCGGAGATCCGGCAGTATTCATCGACCGAAACCTCTTTAACGATGACGGATCTCCACGCTGGCTCAATTTCCAGAGCAAGCTCGGAGATAACTACATTATCGACCGGCTCCTGATCGACGCCAGAAAGATCATTAACCTCTTCGACATCGAGATCGGTATACCTTCGGTCAATACCGAGAAGCGTGAGAGACTGGTCACCGCTGAAGCGGAAGGCACATATGATGAAGCAAGGAGCCGTTCTGAAATGTGGCTGGAAGACCTGAAGAAAGAGTGCAAGAAAGCTAAATCCCTTCTGGATTTCGATATCGATGTGGAGTTCAGAAGTAAGAAAGGAGATGAGAATAATGCCCAAAGCAAACCTGTCGATAGTCGGGATGCTGCAGTGGAATCCTAATCTATTTAAGGATATGCCGATCCCGGAAACAGTGAACCGGGAAACGCTTAAGAATAATATCATTCTGGAATGTGCCGAGCTGCAGCTGATATGGACTGATCCGGATTTTCTCAAGCAGGCAATCGATGCGTGGGCAGCGGTCAATCTTCCTGTATGGGACGAGATCAAAAGGATCCTTTCCATCGATTACGATCCGCAGTGGAATAAAGACCTATACGAAGAGGGCTCGGATACCACACTGAAGACCGGAACAGACACCACGACGCAGACCGGTACGGATACGCTTGCAAAGACCGGTACGGATACCCTGGCGAAATCCGGTACGGATACACTGGCAAGCACCGGCACCGATACCGTTGCTTCCACAGGAACAGACACGATGCGGAAGACCGGCACTGTCGCAGGACAGACGATCAATACGTCCGTGAAGGATCAGGATATCGCGGAGAATTCCAATACGACCGCGACGGAGACGGAACAGGAGATAAGAAACGACGAGCAGGATATCACTAATTCCGTAAACGGTTTCAACTCGGCCGGAACCGTGGCAAGCATGGCAGCTCATGACCATCAGGACAACGATGCGGAATCCACAAGATCCGCGAACCGGTCCGGGACAGAAGCAGTCGCGCATACGAAGACGGATGATACTACCGTGACCGATACCGGATCCAGTAATACGTCCAACGATCTTACCGACGCCCGGACATTGAATCTCCAGAACCAGGAGACGAAGAACCTGCAGGATCAGAGAACGATCTCTCTTATCGACCAGAATACGAAGAACCTGCAGGATCTACGGACCAAGAACCTTACCGATCAGCAGGTGAAGAACCTTCGGGACGAGCTCAGTCATCACTGGCACGTATATGGTAATATCGGTTCTGTCAGCTCCCAGGAGCTTTTAATGAAGGAACTGGAACTTCGGAAGATCAATATCTATAAGATCATTACTGCGGACTTTAAGAAGCAATTCTGCCTGCAGGTATATTATTAAGAAGGAGGTAAACGACAATGCCATTATTCGAGCATATGCCTTACACTAATTTTGAAAATGTGAACCTTGACTGGATCCTGAAGACCATCAAGGAGCACGAAGACAAACTGGCCGACCATGAGACCAGGATCTCGACACTGGAAGAAACGACCACGACTATCGAGCAGAATATCACCGTTATCGAGGGCGATATCACAAACATCAATAACGAGATCACCGAGATCACGAACATTCTGGATCAGCTGGATCTGACCGACCTGATCGCGCAGGTCAACCAGAACACACATGATATCGACGAGCTGGAAGAAGCTATCGAAGGACTGGATCTTTCCGCTTTATGGTCCGCGATCAATACGAACAATGCGGCATCCATCGCAAGAGATGACGAGCTGTCCGCAAGGATCGCGCTTTTGGAAGAAGCCACCATCCACGATATCAATAACTATTACAACGAAGGAAACCAGCTCCTGTTCGGTTCCGACTTAAGAGGTCTTCCCTCCGAGTGCCTGGGACCTGCTACCGCGGGATCCTTCCCGATCTCCTATGGTGACTGGTATAACAGACCGGGCTATGAAGGACAGCAAAGAGCACGTTCTTTCAAGTATGTACAGAATTACGGCTTCTGTCCGGATACAGAATCTTCCGGATATGACTATTACCAGATGGGTACCGTTGCGAAGTTCTTCGGAAACCGTACTTTCACACTGACGTTCGCTCTTGCTGGAACCAGCGACAACACGACACCGGTATGGTATTCCCACACATTCGCGGATGCGAACACGTCCTGGGATATCGCTACAGGATGTCAGATCACCGCATACCAGGGTATCATCCAGTTTAAGGGAACCGCGGAGAACTGGGAGAATAACGTCTTTGATGGTAAGTATATGGTATTTGCTTATCTTGAATACGGATCAGGCAGCGTACCGCATGACGCGAACCAGAAACCGCTTTACGACGCGAAGGACAGACTGTTCTTCCTGGATCCTGTCGCTTCCTCGATCCGTAAGGGTACTTATTTCTCGCAGCCGAGATCCGGCCTCAAACAGCAGGTCATGGTCAAGAAGAGAGATCTTCCCGGACAGGTCTACGATTACTCGCTGGATGTTTGGGCACAGCTCCGGGGCTACTGGTATGATGATATGTTCGCAGGTTATATCGAGCTTATCATTAAGGACAGCTCTTCCGTATCCGGTCAGGAAGAGAATCTTACCCAGGAAGGCTGCTACTTTGATGTTACCTTCTCCATTCCGGATCCGCTGGTCGAAGGAGATCCGAAGATCCCGGTCGAAGCAGCAGGTGCCTACGGACACCACAGCTCGATCTCTAAGAATATCGATATCGATGTGGAGCTGGCAGCATCTTCCGGTGCTACCAATACGGACCGTATTACAGTTACCGTTAAGTCATCCGGCCTGACTATCGGTGCGGACGGTTCCGGAAACCCGAGAACATATACACAAAGGATTAACTTCCAGCAGTATATCTGATAAAATATAAACGGAACCTCTATGGCTAAATGCTATTTCCCTCAGTTCCCTGGACAGCCGGTTATGCACCTCATACCGGCTGTCCTTTTCTTATAAGGAGAAATCAATTATGAAAATGTATCTACCCAATGGCTACTTAAATATGAAGGGCATCATGGAAGATAAAAGATATCCTTTCGTCTTCGGTGTCGGTAGTAGAGGCACAGGAAAGACATACGGGATCCTTCAATGGCTGATGACCGAGACGGAATCTAAATTTATCCTTCTCCGTCTCACACAGGGCGAAGCAGAGCTTGTAGCAAGCGAAGAAGCTAACCCTTTCAAGCCTCTCGGCCCGGAAATAAGTGAGCATATCAAGTTTAAGAATGTGGATAAGAATACGACAGCCTTCTTCTTCGATGGAGAGCTGAAAGGCGTCGTGATGGCTCTTTCCACGTTCGCAAAGGTCAGAGGCGCGGACTTTTCCGATTATGACTATATCTTCTTCGACGAGTATATCCCTGAGAAGCATATCAAGAAGATCGCGCACACCGGCGAGGCCCTGAAGAACTGCTACGAGACAGTGAACCGTAACCGGGAATTATCCGGAAAAGATCCGGTGAAGCTGGTATGTATGGCAAACGCCCTTAATTTTAATAATGATATCCTGATCGAGTTTCATATCACGGAAGCACTGTACCGGATGCAAAAGACCAAGCAGGAATTCTATTATGATGACAGACGAGGGCTCATGGTCATCTATCCCCAGAACAGCCCGATCAGTGAGAGAAAGAGCGAGACAGCTCTTTATAAGCTCGGAGGCCGGTATAATGAGATGGCACTGGATAATACTTTCCGGGAATATTACGATGGCAATATCCGCAGCATGAACCTTAAGGGTTTCAAGCCGATGTATATTTTCGATACATTATGTTTCTATCGGTCAGTTAATGCGGACCGGATCTGGTACGTCACCGAGACTTGTAAGGGTAACTTCCGGGAACAGTATGGTAATACGGACTTTGAGCAGATGCGGTTTGTGAGAAAACACATGATGCTGCATGATCTTTATCTCATGCAGAAAGTGGTATTTGAATCGTCGGAGCTGGAGATTCGGTTCCTGGATATATTCAACATCACATAAGAAAAGGACCGGTGGTTGCTCCGGTCCTTCCCAGGGTACTAATACTTCCCCTGACGGTGATATGGAAGAGAAGCGATGACGCTTAGAACGGAAGAGGAAGATCCTCGTCCGGCTCTTCTTTCTTTGCTGCCTTCTTTTTAGTATCGGCAGGCTTCGGGTCCATGAAGTCGATAGAATCTACGAAGATCTCCCAGGAATAGCCCTTGTTGCCGTCTTTTGTTTCGTAGGTACGTGTGTGCAGCGCACCTTCGATGGCAACTTTCGAGCCCTTCTTGAGATACTTGGCGATCACTTCCGCTGTCGTGCCCCATGCAACGCAGCGAAGGAAATCGGCTTCCTCTTTGTTCTTCTGGACAGCCAGAACGAAAGCGCAGAGGCTCTTGTCTTTTACTTCTTTGACTTCAGGATCAGCGGTCAAACGACCGGTTGCGAATAATTTGTTCATAAAATGCACCTCATTTCTAAAATTGATTATATACCTAATATAGCGAACGGATCATCCTCTGTCAAGAGCTCTTTTGCAAGTCTTACGGCTTCTTTATATTTATCCGTGACGCCGACAACGTATGTATCCTTATATAGATAAGTATTTGCAGTAATATGTATATCTTCTCCGTTGATCTGGATCCAGAAGTCCGAATGATCGTTATACTTCACCGCAAGGCCGGCATCCTCGAATAAGAAACCTTCCCCGAAAGCCTCTATACCTCCTTTCCTTTCCAGCTCCCTGGCTCCCTTAGATTTAGGTACACCGGACACAGTAATCTTACATTTGCCGTTCTTGTCAGCAGATACATACTTCTTCGCACCGCAGGTGATAAACTTTTCCGAAACTCCTTCCGGCTCAAATACGCCCATGTAGTGACGGTTTCCTTTCGGATCGTCCGCATAGGCTCCGGACTGTTCCGCAAGACGTATCTTCTTTTCGTTGTACACGTCCCAACAAATTGCCTGATCTCCTTCCTGGTATTTAACGCTATCAGTATCACAGTAGACATTGTAACCTCCCTGATCTTCCACATTCTTAATCCCTAATTCTAATTCATATCTGGCCCATGCAGTGCACCATACTCCAAACTGCATCGGAAGAAATGCTTTCTTATTGTAACTATCTAACCTCGCCTGCCTGTCCTCATACTTTTCCCGGTACGGATCTTCCGGATCGTCCCTCTTATAGAGGATGGACGGTCGCAAAGGGTTTTGAACCATCATGCCGTAGATCGAATTAAGTTTTTCTTTGGAAGCCAGATATAAGGCTTCCGATCCGGTCACGCCCTTGAGCTCGGTCTTGAGCTTGTAATATTTGAGAGTGAGAGCGACGAGCGGTTCCGGCAGCGGCTTATAAGTAGAGCCCCAGCAATCCAGTATCTCGAAAGAATCCCAGATATATTGCCTTGCTATGATACGCAGATCCACGTCGGTAATAGTCATCTCTAAATATTCTTCTTTACCGATAGATAATATACGGCCATTATCCTCATATACTTCACGACCACAAATAACTTTACTGGTCGGGATATATGGGTTACTGCAGTATTTATCCTTGAGCCTTATATAGTAGATCCGGACCTTAAGAAGAAGCGCGAGATGGTTTATTTCTATCTTATATCTCATCTCTTCGTTACTGATCGGACCGATATGCCACATCTTCCCACCCGGATAGAGATGATTCACGAGAACTTCCGGATAAGATGAGGACCGGTCCACAGAAAGGACATTCTCCAGAACGTCGAAAGCGAACATCCTGTTCGCGTGAGTATTGCCTCCGCGAAATGCGAATTGAAGCTGGTCGAATAGCTCTAAGTCCGGCTGGATATTGAACCGGTAGTGATAATTCAGTGTTCCCCACATCTTCCGGGCTTCCCTTCTGACGTATCCTGTGGATGTTAATGGGACGGAATACAGATCGTCATCTTCTCTTTTCAGCTTCTCCGCGATGGCCTCACAGAGACCCAGTACGTCGTTGATACAATACTGCAGCTCATATCTTCTAAGAGCTGTACCCGGTGTCCTGATCCGGCTATAATCAAACTTCTCGCCTTCCAGTTTTCTATGCTTCACGCCCATCTGTTTCGTAAATGTATGAAGCGTCAGATTTGTAAGCTTATGGCTGCAACGAAACTCGATCTTATCGAACATCGTGAACTTTCCTATCCTTCTTTTATCCAGGCA
>Ga0310690_10009520_pt1 | contig 12178 bp, 11 predicted proteins | sample AusTroGonzalo_MG_2_FD_207661 | JGI IMG/M metagenome (GOLD analysis project Ga0310690, IMG submission 207661) | Bovine rumen microbial communities from tropical cattle in Woodstock, Queensland, Australia - Gonzalo_04 (v2) (version 2) | ecosystem: Host-associated > Mammals > Digestive system >...
ACCGCGCAAATTTCCGCAACACCGGCCCAACCGGTTGTCGCGGAACCGATTACCCCCAAAGAGCCGTCCAAAACACCCAAGGCTGAACAGCCGGAAGTGAAACAGGCGGGGCTCTTTGATTAAGCGTTGTGTTTGACAGGTAGCGAGGGCGTAACAGTATAGGCCCCAAAGGAGTTTATTATGGGAAAATATTTCGGCACAGACGGTATTCGTGCCATTGCGGGCGAGTTCCCGCTAGTAGATAATTTTATTGAAAAGTTGGGTTATGTGGCGCTCAAAAAGCTTCAAACGTGTGCCAGTGATAAAAATTTGAAAGCGCAAGTGATTATTGCGCAAGATTCGCGTCAGTCCGGCCCGGCTATTTTACAGGCCTTGCAAAAAGGAATCCGCGCCAGCGGCGCAAACGTAATTAGTATCGGCATTTCCACCACGCCTTCTGTGGCGTATTTAGTCAAAAAAACAGGCAGTTTGTGCGGGGTCGTGATTTCCGCTAGCCACAATCCGGCGGAATTTAACGGTATTAAATTTTTTACCAACCAAGGTACTAAACTCCCCGAAGAACTGGAAAATGCCATTGAAGAAGAAGTGGAAAAACTAACGTGCGTTCCCGCACCTACCGGAAATTATACGGAAGATGTTTCACTCGTCAAAGAGTATGAACAGTTTTTGATGTCTACGGTAGATAAAAACTTGCTCCAAGGCACAAAAATTGTGCTGGACTGCGCCAACGGTGCGAGCTCCAAAGTGGCGGTCAATGTATTTGCCGGACTCGGTATGAACGTAACCGTTACCGCCGCCAAGCCCGACGGCACCAACATCAATAAAAATGTCGGTGCGCTCCATACCCAATTTATGCAGGATTTAACCGTCAAGGAAAACGCATTTATGGGTTTTAGCTTTGACGGTGACGCCGACCGCGTCATCGCGTCTGATGAAAAAGGCCGTCAGTTGGATGGGGATTATATTATTGCGTCGTCGGCTCTTTGTATGAAAGATGCCGGTGCGTTGCGCGCCAACAAAGCGGTGCTGACGATTATGGCTAATTTGGGTTGTATCAATTACTTAAAAGAAAACGGTGTGTCGGTTGAGCTGACTACGGTTGGCGATAAGTACGTTTCCGAAGCAATGGAGAAAGGCGATTTGTCTATCGGCGGGGAAACGTCGGGACATATTATTTTCCGCCAGTTTGCCAACACCGGCGACGGTATTTTGTCTGCGCTACAATTTTTGCAATATGTTAAACGTTCCGGTAAACCGGCGAGCTACTTTGCCGACCAATGGAAAAAATATCCCAGCCAGTTAAAAGCGGTTGCTGTGTCGCAAAAGCCGCCGCTGGATACGCTGGAAGGTTTTTTGCCGGGTGTGAAAGAAATTGAAAAACAAATGAACGGCAAAGGCCGCGTGATTGTCCGCTACAGCGGCACAGAGCCGAAGTTACGTATTTTAGTAGAGGGCGAGGACGAAGGCCTTGTCCGCCAGGTGTTAGGCGAAGTGGAAAAATTATATCTGCAGAAAACGGAGGCGGTAAAATGACGTTAAAATTAGGAGTAAACATTGACCATATTGCTACACTTCGTCAGGCCCGGCGCGCGCCGTATCCGGATCCGTTGGATGCCGCCGCTGTTTGTTTAATGACCGGGGCAGACTACATTGTGGTCCATTTACGCAAAGACCAACGCCACATTCAGGAAAAAGACGTGGCAAAACTGTGTAAACTTTTCCCGGGGAAAATTCATTTGGAATGTTCCGTTACGCCGCAGATGGAAAAAGCCGCTTTAAAATATAAGCCATTTTCTGTTTGTTTAGTGCCGGAAGAACCCGGCGAAGTAACTACTACGGGCGGACTCAAATTTACCCCCGCCGTCCAAAAGCGTTTGTCGGAGATGATTGCACGCTTGCACAAGAAACACATTTTAGTCAGCTTATTTGTCAGCCCGGTGGCGCAAGATATTCGCAAGGCCGCCAAATTGGGGGCCGATATCGTGGAGCTTTGTACGCGCGATTACAGTGAGGCCAAAACCAGTAAACAGACCCAAAAGCTGTTGCAAGATTTGGCCTTGGCGACTTTGTTATCTAAAGAGCTCGGCCTAGAAGTGCACGCCGGACACGGACTTGATTATCATAATGTGCTTGCTGTAGCCGATTTGGGCGGCATTACGTGCATGAATATCGGTTTTTCTATTATTACGCGTTCTCTTTTTGCCGGATTACCGACGGCTGTTAGCGAGATGAAAGCACTTTTGTAAGAGGTTTTTATGTGTGGAATTATCGGGTATGTGGGTGCGAAAAACGCTACGCCCTATTTGATAGACGGCCTTAAAAAATTGGAATACCGCGGTTATGATTCGGCCGGGGTTTCTATTTTGCAAGACGGTAAACTCGTTACCGTGCGTTCGGTAGGGAAGGTGGCGGAGCTGGAAAAAGCGGCGTTGGCGCAAAACCCGAAAGGAACGGTCGGTGTGGGGCATACGCGTTGGGCCACCCATGGCAAACCCAGTGAGGAAAATTCCCACCCGCATACCGATTGCAAAGGCGAAATTGTTGTCGTCCACAACGGCATTATTGAAAACTATTTGGTGCTGCGTGATAAATTAGAATCCCTCGGCCACCGTTTCAAAAGCGAAACCGATACCGAAGTGCTGGCCCACCTGATTGAAGAAAATTTAAAACATGTCCGCAATGGCAGTAAAGAAGGGTGTTTATTAAAAGCCGTGCAAAAAACCAATAAGGAAATTTCCGGTGCGTTTGCCTACAGTGTACTGTGGGCACAAGCGCCGGAGCTACTTATCGGCGTGAAAAACCAGAGTCCGTTGGTGGTAGGCGTCGGCAAAGAGGAACATTTTTTAGCGTCGGATGTACCCGCTTTTTTAAAGCACACCAATAAGGTCGTTTTTTTGGAAGACGGCGAAATTGTACTGTTGCATGCCAAAGATGTCAAAGTGTTGGATAAAGCAGGCAACGAGAAAAAAATAAAAATCACTAAAATTGACTGGGACCAAAAACAAGCAGAAAAATGCGGCTATGAGCATTTTATGCTCAAAGAAATTTATGACCAGCCGCAAGCGATAGAAGATACCCTACGTACGGTGCGTGCCGATTTTAAAAAGATTTTAGGTTTAGATACGGCGGCCATCCGCCGGTTAAAAGAAGTACATATTCTTGCTTGCGGCACAGCGTATCATGCGGGGCTGGTGGGCAAATATTATTTGGAACAATTTGCCGGAATTTCGGTCAGTGTGGATTTGGCCAGCGAATATAAGTACCGCACCGTTGCGCGCCACGCGGGCACGTTGGCGATTGCCATCAGCCAATCCGGAGAAACGGCCGACACTATCGGCGCTGTTAAAAAAGCGCAGGATTTAGGGTTCCGCACGTTGGCAATTTGCAACGTGCTCGGTTCCTCGCTCACGCGCCTGTGCGACAGCACTTTCTTTACACATTGCGGGCCGGAAATTAGTGTTGCGTCCACTAAAGCGTTTACCAGCCAAATTACGGCATTGTATACATTGGCCATCTTTTTAGGAAACGCCAACGGTAACATCAGCCAATCGGTTTTTGATAAGCTCTACAAAGATTTAATGGGTCTTCCTAAAGCCATGAGCGAAGCCGTCGGCATGGAATATGAAGTCCGCCACCTTACCCGCAAAATTTACAAGTCGGACCGGTTCATTTTTTTGGGCCGGAATGTTAATTTCCCGATTGCGCTGGAAGGTGCACTAAAATTAAAAGAAGTTTCCTACCGCAGTGCGGAAGGATTTGCCGCCGGCGAAATTAAACACGGGCCGATTTCCGTTATTGATAAAGGTACGCCCGTTTTGGTGCTGATGCCGCAAGACGGCCTTTTTGAGAAAATGATTTTAGCGTGCCAAGAATGCCGCGCGCGCGGGGCGTTTGTTATTGCCATCACAACGCAAGGAGGCGCACCGGAAGCAAAGAAAGTGGCGGACAAAGTAATTGTGGTGCCGTCCTCCAACGATTCGTTGCAACCTATCTTAAATGTTGTGCCGCTGCAATTTTTGGCGTATTGGATTGCCAAGCGTTTGGATTGCGAAATTGACCAGCCGCGCAATTTGGCCAAAAGCGTAACGGTGGAATAATATGGAGATCATTGGGATTGGCACCGACTTAATTGAAGTGTCACGCATGGAAGCGTTTGCCCGGCGTTCGGGTGCACTGGAGCGTATTTTCTCGCAGGAAGAAATAGACTACTGCCTGGCCCGCAAAAATAAATACGAACATTTGGCCGTACGTTTTGCCGCCAAAGAAGCCGTTTACAAAGCGCTTCCGTTTGACGGCGTTGCATTTAAAAAAATAGCTGTTTCCAATTTATCAAACGGCCGTCCGCAAGTACAGGTGGATGACCCGCGCATGAAAGGTTTTTTGATTCTGATTTCGCTGTCCCATACCAAACATTACGCAACGGCACAGGCGGTGGTGCTCAAATGAAAAAAATTACGGCTCCCGTCGTAGCGGCGCGTCTTCCCAAACGTGCACCATCCGCTCACAAAGGAAATTTCGGCCGGGTACTGGTAGTGGCGGGGTCGCGCCAAATGTGCGGGGCCGGGTGGTTGTGTGCGTTGGGGGCTCTTCGCGCCGGAGCTGGACTCGTGGCCTGGGTACTGCCTGAAAGTATGCAGCCGGCATTTGCGGCGGCATTACCGGAAGTGATTACCGTTCCGGCGGCAGAAACGAGGGACGGTTTGTTGTCTGCCAACGCCCAAACTGATTTAGTCCGTTTTTGCAATCATTTTAAACCGACGGTACTTGCCTGCGGACCGGGCATGGGAGAAAGCCCCTTGTTGCCTTTTCTTTTGGGAAAAACGGATTTTCCGCTTGTGTTGGATGCCGACGGTCTTAATTTTGTAGCCGCACATCCGGCGGTTTGCTTGTCCGGCCGGCCGTGTATTTGTACGCCGCACCCGGGCGAGATGGCGCGTCTGTTAAAGCGTCCGGTGGCTACAGATGAGAAAACACGCGTGCAACAAGCGCAAGGTTGGAGTGAAAAAACAAGTACGGTTACGGTGCTCAAAGGGGCCAAGACGGTAGTTGCTTTTTCAAACGAAATTTGGGAAAATACTACCGGAAACGTCGCGTTGGCTAAAGGCGGAAGCGGTGACGTGTTGACCGGTGTGATTGCCGGGTTATGGGCACAGTTGGGCGCGGCGCAAGGTTTTACGGGCCAAAGCGCATTGCAGGCCGCATTATGCGGTGTATATTTGCATGGTCTTTCCGGCGATTTAGTGGCCCGCGAATTAACGGCTTACGGTGTGCTCGCCCGTGACGTAGCCGACCGGGTTCCCGCCGCTTTGAAACAAGTATTGGCAACAAGGAGTGTAAAATGAATCTTACAACGGTTTTGTATGTTGCACTCGGCGCGTTGGGCGCTGTTGTGCTGATTAGTTTAGGTATTTTGATTTTTTGTATGCGGGTAGCCAAAAACGTCTTACATCCCGTTTCCAAACGGAAACCATTAGATGTATGGCCCGACCAATTTTCTATTCCTTACGAAAATATTACGTTTAAAACGGAAGATAATGTTGAATTAAAAGGTTGGTTTATTACCAGTCCTAAATATTCCGATAAAACAATTATTTTTATGCACGGTTGGAAGATGAACCGCGCCGATATTTTTAAAAATACGTATTTCCTGCGGGACCTGGGATTTAATTTAATGTATTTTGATTTCCGCGCGCAAGGGGAAAGCGGCGGCAAGGTTAATTCTATTGGTTATTTGGAATTAAAAGACATCAAAGCGGCTATTACTTGTTTGAAAGAAACGCGTTCGCAGTTTTGTGAGAAAATCGGTTTGTACGGTATGTCGTTGGGAGCAATGGCGGCGATTTGCGAAGCGGCACATAACCCGGAAATTGCCTGTGTGGTGGCGGAGGCGTCGTATTATTCGTTTCGGCGGATGGTATCGCGTTGGGTGTGGATACATTACCGTATCCCTTATTTCCCGCTGTTGCCGATTGTCATGCACTACATCCGCAAAAACATGGGTGTCAATCCGGAGCGTTACAGCCCGAAATATAATGTTCCCAAAATTGCGCCTCGCCCGGTGTTTTTCATTCACGGCCGCTACGATAATTTGGTACCTGCCGCACATGCTAAGCTACTTTACAAAAATGCCGCGGAGCCGAAAGAAATTTGGCTTGTTCCCGGTGCGAAATACGATAAATGCGCTGAAGTGGGCGGTTTTGAATATAAGCAAAGATTATCTGATTTTTTCCGCAAATATTTATAAAATTTTTGCCTACCCGAAATAACGCCCCGGTTTTACGGACCGGGGCGTTTGTTTTTATAAGCGTGTCTTTTTTTACGGGTACCAAAGCGTTTGGTAAGTTCAACCCGGCTATCAAATGGTTTTTAATAAACGGCGCAAGTATTTAGCGGCGTGTGTTTGAGCGTCTTGCTCGTCTGTAGCGAAGTCCGTGAGCACCGCCAGTTGTTGTGGGGAGAGCGGTTGGTTCTTGAGTGCTTTTTCGTCCAGTTGCCCGCAGATAAATAATATGTTTTTATGATATTTTTTAGCCAGTTTTAAAACGGCAAGCGGAGCTTTGCCGTAAAACGTTTGGCGGTCTAATTTCCCTTCGGAAGTAATGACCAAGTCGGCCTGGCGGATCCATTTTTCAAGCGGGGTGTTTTGTATCAAGAACTTCGCCCCACTGACGAGTTGTGCGCCAAAACCGCCGGCCAATCCCGCGGCAATCGCTCCGGCGGCGGCCGTATGCGGTTGGTTGGAAATTTTACGTGCTGTTTCTTTTTTTATAGTGCGGGCCCAAACGGCGAGTGCTTGGTCTAATAATTTTACTTGGGCGGGCGTGGCCCCTTTTTGCGGACCAAACACTTTTGCGGAGCTTTTCGGGCCGAGCAGCGGATTATCTACATCACACACCCCCACAATTTTTACGCCTTTTAGGTTTTTTTGTAAAGATGAAAAATCAGCACGGTACAGGTCCAAGAGCGGTTGTGCTCCCGGTTGTAAAATGTTTTCTTTTTTATCTTTTAATATGGCTCCGCACGCTTGTAGCATACCTGCGCCGCCGTCGCTACAGGCCACGCCGCCAAGCCCTATGTAAATGGTTTTGGCGCCGGACGCGACCGCTTTTACAATCACTTCGCCTACGCCGTAGGAAGTAGCGTGCATAATGTCCAATTCTTTTTTAGGCGTATTACCCAGCCCGCAGATTTGGGCCGTTTCCAAAACGGCTATTTTTTGAGCGGGCAACCATAAAAAAGGCACACGCTTTTGGGTTAAGAAAGCATTGTGTGCCGATACATATTTTTTTTGTGCGGCGGGATAAAGCATTTGAAAAAAGTCCAAAAATCCGTCGCCGCCGTCACTTAAACAAAGACTTTTAATCCGGTGTTTCGCTAACGCGCGCGCGGCCATCTTTACAAAACCGGCGGCGCTTAAAGAGCCTTTCAGCGCGTTGGGGGCGAGTAAAATTTTCATTAGAATTTCCAACTGAGTTGCGCTTGGATGACGGTGTTGGAAGAGGCCGATTTTTTCAGGTCGTTTTGGCGTGAAGCAAACACTTGGCGTACTTCCATGCCTACCATGACATCATCTATCCACGTCTCCACACCCAGCCCTGCCGCCGCGGCAATACCGTTAGAGTTAATGCTGCGACTGGTATTGTCGGTGCGGTAGTTGAGCGACAACATTTCGTACGACGCTGACCCGGTTAGATAAAATGCAAACCGGTTGGCCGGATTTAAATAATAATGTGCCGCCGCCCCGAAAGAAAGAATACGTCCGTTTGTTTTAATTTCAGGATTCGGGTCGGTCGGTGTCGGGGGGGTGGCTAAATCGGGAAATGAGGCATTGGGAATATTGCCCACGCTCACGGTGGGGCCGAGCCAAAAGTTGCTCTCTTTCACACGCCACAAAAATTTGCTGGAAACCGTAATGCTCGTGCCGCCCGCGTCCAGTGCGTCTTGGCTGGGAGATACGGCGGAATTATCTAAAATCAAATCAAGCGGCATGGCCCCGGCCTGTACGGAAAAATATTTGGAATAATTTTTTTCAATGTGTTTCACCGGTTCCGATTTTTTAGGTGATTTTTTATTTTTTGCTTGCAATTCTTCTTTGGCCTTTGCGGCATATTCCTGTTGGCTGATGGCGCCCGTTTTTACATTTTTCAGGAAGGCCTCCTCATCGGTCATGGGGCGCGGGGCCGTCTGCGTGATTTGGGCCTGCGGCGTTTGTACTTGCCCGTTGACGACGGTGGCTTTTTGGGCATTAAATACTTGGTTGATGTCGGAATCAAACGTCAGTCCGCCTTGCGCCTGTACCGTTTGAGGGGCGGCTGTTACGGCTGCGGCAGTGGCAGTCGCGGCGGCGGCTTGGGCGGCTTGTTGCTCCAGCTTATGCTCCACAAATTCTTGTTGGGCGTTTTGCCCGCGGTCGTAATCGTACGCTTCAATGGATACGATTTGCGGCACATCTACATTCACGGTGGTACCGTCATCTGTTTGAAGTTTTAGGTTAAATTCATCCATGTCCAAAATCACACCGACCAATTGCGAGCCGCCTTTTAAGATTAGGCGGTGTTTATCGGGCAAGATGGCTTCAATTTCGCGTTGGTTAAGCGTAATATTTCCGTATGAAGTAGCTAAATTCAAGGTATATTCGGTTTGGGACAAAATAGACCCGCTGATCAGCGAGCCATCTTTCATCTTCAGCGTTTCGGCGGCTAACAACGAAGTTAATCCCAAGCTAATAGATAGCAAGAATAATTTTTTCATACGCAGTTTAATTTTTAAAAACGAAAAAAGCGGCGTACGTGTTCCGCACGCCGCTTTTAAATTATTTGGTTTCTTCTTGAGCCGGTTCTTGCACGGTTTTTTCTTCAGCACCGCAACAGCACGGAGCTACTGCTTTTTTGATTTTGTACAAGGCCCCGAGCACTTTGGCAAGCGTCAAGAACCCGATAGCAGCTGCCAAATCGCTTAACACATAATAGGCAACCGTAACCCACATTTCTGCGCCGGTAAGACCCGGGTGGGCGAAGATGGCAATTGCCTGATAAATGGCGAAGCCGAAAGCCAAGTAGAAAAGTCCCAGAAACAAGAATGATAGCCCTCTTAAGCATAGCCAATTATGCGGGAACCATTTCATATATGTATGACATTTAGACATAACACACTCCTTAACATAGATTAGGGGTTTATTCCCCATTACCTTTATTGTATCAAAACAAAACGCATAACCGCTAACATTTTTTCAATTAGTTGATTTTCCGCCCGGCATTTTTTAATAACTCTTCGGCGTGTTGGAAAGCGGCGGAACGTTTGTCGGCATTTCCGCCTAACATACGGGCAATTTCGTGCGTTAAACTTTCGCCCGATAACGCGGTAATGGTAACGTCGGTTGCGTTTTTGGCGGCCTTTTTTTCTACGTGGAAATTGTCATCAGCTTGCGCGGCTACCTGCGCCAAATGCGTGACGCACAACACTTGCCGCCCTTTTGCGGCCTGGTGCAATTTTTGGCCGACCAAGTGCCCCGTCTCGCCGCCGATACCGGCGTCTACTTCGTCAAATACCATCACAGGCACCGTGGAAGCCAACACGGTTTTTAAGCCCAGCATCACGCGTGAAATTTCCCCGCCCGAAGCGATATTTTTTAGCGGACGGAGCGATTGGCCCGGATTGGGCGAGAATAAAAACTCCACTTTGTCGGCTCCGGTCGGGCCGATATTTTCTTCGTCCATTTCCACTGCTACAGCAAATTGGATTTGGTTAAACCCGAGCGGGCGGATTTGCTCGGTAATCAGGGTGGCTAATTTTTCGGCGGCCCGCATGCGCTTGTCGTGCAAGGCACGGGCCAGTGTGAGTAAATTTTTTTCTACGGTTGACAATTCTGCGCGCAAGTCCTGTTCCTGTTCCTCGGTGTGTTGCAAGTTTTTAATTTTCGTTTTTAAATCTTCGGCGGTGGCCAGTACGTCTTTGATTTCCGGACCGTACTTGGCTTTTAAGCGTTTTAATTTTTCGTGGCGCGCAAGCAGTTTGTCCAGCGCGTCGGGGTCCAAATTCATGTCGTCCTTGTATGCACCGACGGTAGACGCGGCGTCCTCTAACGTGATGAGCGCGGCTTTTACTTCTTGTGTCAATGCGGCTAAATTTTCGTCCAGTTCCGCCATGCTTTCCAGTGCTTTAACGGCCTTGGCGGTACGTGCGGCGGCGGAATTTTCGGCGTTGTATAATTGTTCGTACGCACTTTCGGCCAGTTCCAACAGACGCCCCGCGTGTTTTAGTTTGGGCAGATTTTGCTCCAGTTGCGTTTCTTCCTCTTGCGAGGGGTGTACGTTTTCAATTTCCTGTAATTGATAAGAGTATAAATCCAACAGGCGGTTTTTTTCTTGTTCGCTTAACTGCAGTGCATCTAATTTGGCGCGGAGTGTTTGGGCTTGCTCGTACACGCGGTGCAATTCGGAAGTTTGTTTTTGAAGTTGGGCAAATTGGTCTAATAACGTTAAATGGACGCTCGCGTGGAGCAAACTTTGGTGGTCGTGCTGACCGTGGAAATCCACAAGCCGTTGCCCGATTTTGGCCAGCGCCGCTACCGTTACGGGCCGTCCGTCTACGTACGCTTTGCCCTTGCCTTTGCGGTCTAACTCGCGGCGCAATGTAAACACGTCGCCCGCGATTTGAAATTCGCGGCGCAGTTCTTCGCTTAACAGGTCGCTTGAAAACGTAGCTGTTACGCGCATGCGCTCGGCGCCGTCTTTGATGACGGAAATGTCCCCGCGCGCACCGAGCACAAAGCCCAATGCCTCAATGACAATGGATTTGCCCGCGCCGGTTTCGCCGGAAAAAACGGTCAGGCCGGGTTTAAAATTTAGGGTAATGTCGGAAATGATGGCAAAATCCTGCACGCGCAAACTAATCAGCATGTTGCCCCCAATTTAATTTGCGGCTCAAGACGGTAAAAAAATTTTTGCCGGGCGGAAAAATGAGTTGTGCCGGAATATCGGAAATTTGAATTTCCAATTTGGCCCCCGCCGAAAGCGATAAATTGGTTTGACCGTCTAACGACAGGAGCGCGCGGTCTTGCGGATAGTCCAGCACCGGGGTCAGCCGCAACGTTCCGCCCGACGGCAACACAAGCGGCCGTTGGTGCAGGGAGTGGGGGCATATCGGCGTAACAACTAACACATTGACTGACGGCTCTACAATCGGTCCGCCTGCCGCCAAGGAATACGCGGTGGAGCCGGTGGGGGTCGCCACAATTACGCCGTCGCCGTAATACGACGGAACCGGCGTATCGTTCCACGCCGCTTCCATCAGTAGCGTGCGCGGTGCGGCGGCACGCAAAATACAGTCGTTAAAGGCGGTTAAAGTTTGTGTTTCTTGACCGGGTTGGAAAATGCGCGCTTCTAACATGTGGCGCGAATGAACGGTACAATTTCCTTCCAACAGTTGGGCCAGTGTAGCCAGTGCGTCTTTTTTTTCGCAAGCGGCCAAAAAACCGAGTGTGCCGCAGTTGATACCCAGCACCGGGATTTGTTGCGGCGCGGCATAACGGACACATTTTAAAAGTGTGCCGTCGCCGCCCAAACTAATCAGCAAATCCACCGGGTCCCACGCGGTAAATGTTTCCAACGACGTAATAATCTGCGCGGCACAGTTACGTGCGTGCAGATAGTTTTTCAGTTCGTCGGCAAAGGGACGGTGTTGTTCTTTTGCTAAAAAGAGAATAGCTTGCGAAATGGGCATAGCTATATTATAGCAATTTGTTTTTAGCCGTTTCCTTTCCTAAAATTAGATGCGGTAGGTATCTTCGCGCACTTCGGGTGCTTTTTCTTTCCCAAACGATTTGCAAATTTGCTCGCCGGAAGCCGAATAATACACGCAGTAATCGGTTCCGTCTTTGGTACGTACGATGGCATAATCGCGGGTTTTCCTTTCGCAGACGGCCAGTGCGTCTTTCCATAATGTGGAGGTGGAATTGCTGGAGGCCCTGCAAGTAAAATAGTGGGTACTGATTGCGTTGGAGTTGCCCAATGTAGTAGAGTTTCCCGGTATGTCCAAACTTAACAAGGTAATATCGCGCGAGTAATCCCCGTTTTCATAAAAATAAACCTGTTCCGCTTGCGCAACGGCTTTTGTAACAACAAGCGCTTCCGCCGCGCGCGATTTTTCCACCGCTTTGTTGTATTGCGGAAGTGCCACT
>Ga0310690_10009522_pt1 | contig 12177 bp, 13 predicted proteins | sample AusTroGonzalo_MG_2_FD_207661 | JGI IMG/M metagenome (GOLD analysis project Ga0310690, IMG submission 207661) | Bovine rumen microbial communities from tropical cattle in Woodstock, Queensland, Australia - Gonzalo_04 (v2) (version 2) | ecosystem: Host-associated > Mammals > Digestive system >...
GTGTGGAGACGGCTCCGGAAGCCCGACATTTCTATACCGGGCGGGTATCTTCAGGCCCCTTAGGGGTCACTTGCCCGGGCGCCGGGGAAAAATCGGGGAGAATAATATCTGCGCGCGCGAGAGTTTGTAACAACACTACCATACCCACCCCCTCCCCCTCGGCCAGGTCGTGGTGGTATCTGCATAATGTTATCAAGTTATCATCATCAAACGCTTTGCTTTCATCCTGTTCGATTGGTATGATGTGATGAACTTCAATGTCCTTGCTGTTCAGCTCAGCACCACGCCCACCGTACCCGGAGATACATAAGCGGCACAGGTAGTGATCACGTTCCTTTATTCGTTCTCTTACCTTTTGCCATCTGTAACTGTTTCGTATGGTGTCCGCGGGTGTGGGGTCAGTTGAATACCGGCGGATCTTTGGCGGTTTCTTGCCGCAATCAAAATCTGCTTTGTGTATCCTCCCGCAGTACGGACATGACTTCAGCCTCACAACTACTCCTCCACGTGAAAAACTGTGAATCAGCTTCTGCTCATCCACAGTTTTCACCCATATCATAATAGACTATACAATCGTCTCATTTCGTCTCATTTCGGCTCATTTTTCCGTTGTTTGGGTTTTGCCCTACGATGGTTTCAATATTGGCTATCGCACTGTTACGTATGCGTTTAACATGGCTTGGATCATAGCCCATTTCTCCTGCTACCTCGTCCCATGATAATGGCCTTCCACCCTTGCAGGTGAGGTAGTACAGGATCATAACCTGACGCTCCTGGGAATCTGTCAGCTCTGATATCAGGTCAAAAGCCTTGCCTGATCTATTTACCAGATCCTCCAGCAGACGTGCGGCCTTGGTCTCCATAACCGTGATCTCCGCCATTATCCTGGACAGGGTATCATCAGGTGATGACTGTACTTTGTCCTTGTCATATCTGATAGCGCCAGGCAGCAGGGAATATCTCTTTTTCTCTATAAGCTCCTCCAAGGTGATGATCTCTGTCTGCTCTTTTCTGATCTGATAGAAAAACTGATCCGCTCTCACTTTGTTCAACCTCCTTTAACTCCTCCAGAAGCTCCTCAACTATCTGGGCGGTCATGGCCGCGAATACATCAATCGGCATACCCTTAAAACCGTTTCGCTTTCGGCCTCTCTTTTTACGCTTTGGCTTAACCGGATCCGGGGCTTTTCTCAGGACAATGTATCTCTTTGGCCTGTGGATCCGTTTCAATAACTTCCTGTCAATAGCCTTCATCACTACTACCCCACTGTGCCAGATCAAGTCTCATGTGCCATCTTGCAAACTTGGTTTCCGCCAGCTCCTCATCAGCCGAAAGCCCCAGACATACCAGACAGATCTTGACATCCGTGACCTCTTCGATCAGGTCTTTTTTCAGCTCCTCCAGATCCTTTGCCGGCGGGTTGACCCCTCTTAAGTACCGCGCCATCTTCAAGGCCGCCTGTGACAGCTCACAACACTCCTCAGCAAGCTGTTCATACACCGGTTCAGGTCCTATCCTGTCAACTATAGTCATCTCTTCATACCCTCCTTTATCATTCGGATCCTCGCCTTAAGAGAATCCATAACATACTGTTGTGCGTTGTCTTTATGCTTTAAGGCTTCAAGTACCGCCTCATCCCTTGTGTTTTTGCAGGATAACAGGTGAACTATCACCTTGTCCGTCTGCCCCTGTCTGTGAAGTCTTGCATTGGCCTGTACGTACTGCTCATAATTCCATGTAAGCCCGAACCAGATGATATGATTACCTCCTGCCTGTAGATTTAAACCATAAGCAGCTGACGCCGGATGTGCAAGCAGCACAGGACACTTATGTTCATTCCAGGAGGCTATGTCAGCGTCATTTTCAAGTGTTTTGCACTCCACGGCCTCCCGGATCCGTTCCTTGTCATGCTGGAAGTTGTAAAACACAAGCGCCTGCTTTCCTCTCTCCCTTAAACCTTCCAGAAGCTCCAAAAGTGCGTCGATTTTGCAGTCATGAACGTTATGCCAGGTGTGATCTTCGTCATATACGGCTCCGTTGGATAATTGCAGCAGTTTATTCGATAAAGCGGCCGCGCTGGTGACTGAAATCTCACTTTCATCCTCGGGAAGCTCCAAAATCATCCTTTTTTCAAGCTCAAGGTATGCTTTCCGGGCTTTTTCATCCAAAACCACCGGGATCTCATCCTCTATCAGGTCAGGAAGGTCAATATAGTCCTCTTTTTTCATTGAAACGCATATATCACTGATCTTTTCAAGTATCGCGGTCTCAGATCCCTGTTTTATGGCGTATGTGAACACCGTTCCGTCCCTTCCGCGCGTCGCGGGGTCAAAATAGCGTTCCCTGAACTTCGTGAAGCGGTTTTCAAGCCTCTCTCCCTTATCCAGCAGATAGATCTGACTCCACAAGTCCATCATGCCGTTCGGTGAAGGCGTTCCGGTCAGAAGTACCATCCTCTGGATGTGATTAAACTCCGCTGCAAGTGATTTGAACCGCTTGGCGGTATGGCTTTTGAAGCTTGACGACTCATCCACCACCACCATGTCAAAAGGCCAGGCGTTTTTATACAGATTTACCAGCCAGGTGACGTTTTCTCTGTTGATCACATAGATATCAGCGTGTGCTTTCAGGGCTTCTATCCGCTGTTTTTCACTTCCAAGCACCTGTGACACTCTCAATATCCTTGTGTGATCCCACTTGTCCTTTTCAGTGGTCCAGGTGCTCTCTGCAACCTTCTTAGGTGCTATGATCAGGGCTTTTCCTACTGCAAACCGTTCATAGCGTAGCTCCTTAATGGCAGTCAGTGTGATAACGCTCTTTCCAAGTCCCATGTCCAGGAATAAACCAACCTTCGGAGTCTCAATGATCCGGTTGATACAGTGGATCTGATAGGCGTGGGGTTCATATCTCATGCTCGTAAAACTCCTTTGCCAGGGCCATCAGCTTATCTTCACCCTCAAGCTCTTGTAGGTATCTTTTCAGCCCGCCTACAAAGATCTTTGTCTCCTCCATCCCGTGAAGCACCTTGACGGTCTGTCCTAACCTTATCAGCCTGTCAATCTGTCTCTTCTGAACCTCTGTCAGGCGCCCTGTTTCTGTCTTAAGCTCCACAAAGATCACAAACCCCGGAACTATAACAATCCTGTCCGGCACCCCGTCGTTTCCGGGGCTCACCCACTTATAAGCAATGCCGCCCATCTTACGGACCTCATCAACCAGGTACTTCTCGATCTGCTTTTCTAACATACCAACCTCCTCGATTTTTAATGTTACAAACAAGTCTTACGCGCGTATGTGTATGCGTGATTAAAGGGTATATATATGTATATGGGCCTATATTCCCTTATTTTTATATCTTTTAACTGAAAAGCTGTAACCTTGTAACAAAATACCTATAACATCAGATTTTTAGCGGTTTTAGCTTGTTACAATCTCTTGTTACAATCTTTAACAGTTAGAACTCATGTAACAGCCATTTTGTTACAAACTCCGCTTTGTAACGTGCTTTGTATCGTCATTTTCGGCGCCTGAAACCTCTCTGAATGCCATACTCTTTGAAGCGTATAACGTCAGAATCCCACCCTTTTGACTTACGTATGATATCGTTGATCTTCTTGGCATCAACGTTCTTCATATAGCGCTTGTTTCCCATGTTCAGCTCATAGAACTCTACCGCGCACACCTGGTTAATGGACTCCAGTTCGTTTTCAGGGTCAAGTATGGTCATGTTGCCTGCTATGAAGGTCCGCTTCTGGGTCATATCCATGTCATTCCAGTTCACCGGCACCTTCATATCAAGATAGTTCAGCACCATACCCTCTATGCTGTCAGCTTCCCTGTGGCCTCTCTGTGCGTCCAGCGCCATCTGTGCGGCCTCGCCCTCCATGATGAGAGGTTCACCCATCTGATAGTAGATGAAGGCTTCAGCCCATATCTGATCAACCACAAGGGGCATCTCACGCCATACACTCTTTGTGGCCGGTATAACACCCACATCCACAGGCCAGAACCGTCTGTTCTCCTGATCCCGTAAAAACTCCGCTTCATTGGATGTACCAAAAAAGACACAGTGACGAGGATAGCTTGTGGCGGTGCGCCCGTATGCCGCCCTGAAGCGGTCATCACGCTTGCTCAGGAACTGTTTTACACTGTTCATGTCCTGGCGGCTCATAGCGGTCAGCTCACCGATCTCATTGATCCATGTACCGGCTATCAGCTCCGCGGCGTCTTTTCCTTCAAAGGTGGTGAGTGAATCAGAAAACCACTGGCGGCCAAGGTTGGCCAGGAAGGTACTCTTACCTATTCCCTGAGGGCCTGTGAAGATCGGCATGGTGTCATATTTAACTCCGCCCTCTATAGCACGTGCTACAGCAGCCACAAGGCTCTTACGGATCACAGAACGTGTATATACATTGTCCGGCGCTCCAAGGTAGTCTGTGAGGAGTGTATCAACACGTTTCACTCCGTCCCATGTGCAGCTCTTGATATATGCCTCCACCTCATTGATCTTGTTCTCCAGTCCGATCAGGGACACGGCAGAGTCAATAGCTGTCCTGCTGTTAATGCCGTACAGGGTCTCTATGTACTCATAGATACCGTCAAAATCACAGTCCTGCCATTGGCGGCGCCCTTCTGAGGCATCCCACGGTACCGGACAGTCAATCATACCCCTGTTGGAGAAGGTGTCCGTCTTGATACGGTCTTTCACGTTGGGATCATTCCTTAAGATCAGGTGCACGTTGCTGATAGTCTTGTCTATCTTCCCGCTGGATCCTACAGAGAGGTGTTTTATCCAGTCAGAGTCATCAGGACTCGATACCGTTTCGTTATTGACTTCAGGTGAGCCACCAAACGCTTCAGCTGCTGTTGGCGTGCCCGCGTATGTGTCCTGTGCCTGCTGGAGTCTTTCCTGTGCAAGTCTTTTGGATACCGCTTCATCATGCCCGGCCAGCTCCATCATGAGATGATAGGAGGGCATCTTGGAGACGGGTGTGCCTTCTCTGGCCTCCTCATCCCTGTCACCAAACTTATGTATCCTGATGAGGTCGAACGCGTTCACCAGCTGACCGCTGACCGGATCCGTGGCATGATGAGAGAAAAGGAATTTCCCGTCATCATAGCAGACCGCGCCGCCGGTTGTTGAGCCGCCTACGTAAGTATATCTGCCTGCCTCCGGGGTCTCCTCATATACGCCCGGTATAAACGCATCCATGGCAGCAGGCACGTCATAAACACGGCAGAAAGCGCCCACAAGGCCGTTCTTTTTGGTAGGATCTTCCTGTTTTGCAATGTTGCGCCTTGTGAGTGCACCCTCTTCAGCCTGTTGCGGCCATTGTGAGGCATCTTTCCAGTTCTCATATAACGCCAGGATCCCGTCCACGGAACAGAACTGAGCATCACGGAACTTATATACATACTCGCCATCAGATGAGCAGGAAGGCCAGTACATGAGGCGCACGGCCTCAAAGGTGGTAGGGTCGCAATAGTCTATTCCTATGAACTTAGCAACCATTCTGGCCACTGGCTCATATTCATCCGGCGCACACGTCCGATCCAGGGGGATGACCACCCTGAGACGCGGGGCCCTGGGTGAGTGCTTACGGGTCGAATAGACCACGGAGGCACAGCCAAGGGTTGCTATCGTGTTCGTGATAGTCTCTGTCAGCCCCTCACCTATGCTGTCAAGGTCAAGGGTGATCAGATCACGGCCTGTCATGTTGGAAGCTTTGCGGCGGGTACCCGTTAAGGTACCCCCCACATAACCGCCAACGTCCTTCAGTTCATCCTGCTGCCCTTTCGGCAGCTTCATATACTCTGAATAGGTCTCACTGGAGCGCTGTGGCTCTTTGAGCTTTTCAGCGAACTTCAGCCACGTTGTCTGTACCTGCTGCCAGACAACCGCCTTACGTGAGGAGCCTACTGTTATGGTGAGGTTTCTGTCATTCCCCATTAGTTAAGCCTCCTGAAAACAACATCCTGAGCGCCCGTTCCTGGCCTTCTGCAATCGGCTGATCATATTCCCTCATATAATCAGATATCTTATCCAGCTCATGATACGGGCAGTAGTTAAACTTGCAGTAGCCTGTTCTTTCGTTCTTTTTGAGCTCTTTTTCCAGCTTCTCCTCCAGATCCGTTCTCTTCCCTTTGGAGTAGTTCAGGCACAACCAGCAGCCCCGTTTCCTTATCTCTTTTGCTGTAAGCAGTCTCTTAGCTGTTTTATATGAAATCATAGTCTTTCACTCCCGTACTCTGGAGGCATTCACGCCAGAACAGCTTTCTTTCTGCTTTGCTTAACTTGTCATAGTACAGTGACATGGTCCCCATCTTGACGGCGCTGATAACTTCTATACCCGCGCCCTTGAAGTTGCCTATGTCATCCCATTTGTTCAGTACCTCACCAATCGTGTTGATACCACAACGCTTCAGGAGGTTGTAGCCTCTTTTGTTTTTCCAGGCGATAGCCTCAACAGGTTCCGCGCCTATCAGCTTCCCGTTCAGCTTGAACCTGAAGGAGGCAACGGGATATTTCATCCCAGCACAGATCAGGTCAAGATCCTTTTTGAACTGGCTCCTGTCATCCACTTCGGGTTCAGGCTTGTTTTCAAGCATCTTCTTAAATGCCTTATTACCGGCCATCTTTTCTATTGCTACATCTAATGTATTGTTATCTTCCATACCACCCTCCTTACTGAACCACCAGATCATCCCTTTCTGTCAGCTGCTGTATGATCCTCTCCCTGTTTGTCATTTCCCGTCATCCTCCTTCAGACCGTTTATGACGTCCTGTCCGCGTACCTCATCCGCCTGCAATATAGCACTTGCTATAATGTCAACCAGATCATCCTTATGAGCCTTAAAGAACTGATCCAGGACCTCCAGCAAGGCAACAGCCGTATCCGGCAGAGGTGCTTTTTCTAATGGCGCATAATCTTCGGTTGTTATGCCGTAGATCCTTTCCAGGTAGATAGCATCACCTTTTGAAAGTCCTGGGTCATAGGTTTTATCTCCAGCTATCTTTTCTGACAGATACTTACGAGAAAAACCCATCTCCTCTGATACTTCATAGATGTTCAGTGTTCTCTCTTTCAGGATCTTTTTGAACCGTTCCGGGTCAACCGGAACGCAGTTTTTCTTACTTACCATCTTCCTTCCCTCCTTTTGTGTGTTAGTCCTTCTTATAATATGTGCTCTCGAATCCGGCGCCCTTTAAGATCAACCCCGGCGCCCAGGGTATTGGTTCAGACATCATCTGACACAGCTGATCTACCGTCAGCGTGCCGTTTTCGGCGTCAACTATCAGTTCGTCATGCACGTGAAAAACGACCTGAAAGCCTGCTGCCTCAACGCGCCTTAAAATCTCACACAGGCAGTCACGCGCCAGCGCCTGCACTATGTTCTCTGTGAGCTTGCCACCATAGGTGGACTTTTCCGACCACTTACCGGACTGTCCTGACGCGCTCATGTAGTGTAAGGCCGCGCGGCCTTTTGCGTTTATCTTGAGTGCGGGCTGTGGGTAGTAGAGCTTGCGCCCGCTTTGCAGTTTTATTGACAGGAACGTATAACCATAGATCAGATCCGCCTCAAGCTTGAAGGTGAGCCCATGCGTGCTGTATTCCTTGCCGGTCTCAACAGCTGCACAGGCGGCCTCCTCAACCTCATACCAGAGACTAACTATGTGGGGGTTGGCCTTGCGCCACCTCTGTACTATGTCAGGCAGCTCCTCTTCTGAAATTCCGCCTGACAGCGCGCCCATTGCTATGAGGGCTGATGGTCCGCCCTGGTATCCTAACGCCAGTGTTGCCACCTTCCCCTTCTGCCTGTATGCGTAGTTAGGCTGTCCCTTGGCTATTGACTCAATCGGTACATGGAACATCTGAGCCGCTGTGGCTTCATAGATCTTGCCGTGAGTGGCGAATACCTCATTTACCCATGACTCACCCGCCAGCCAGGCTATCACTCTGGCCTCGATAGCTGAAAAGTCCGCCACCTGGAATGTACAGCCGTCTGATGATATGAGAGCTGTTCTGATGAGCTGTGAGAGCACATCCGGGATGTTCTCATATAACAGGCTCATGAACTCTGTATTGCCAGATCTGACTATGTTTCTGGGTGTATCAAGGTCATGCAGGTACACCCTTGGAAGGTTCTGAGGCTGAAATCCCGCCCCTGAGAACCTCCCTGTCCGTCCGGCGCCGTAGTATCTTGTCAGCCCTCTCATCCGGCCATCAGCACAGGTCATGTCAAGGATCGTGTCATACTTGGCTATGGAGCTCTTACCGGTTTTCTGTTTGATCTCCAGCACACGGCGTTCAGTGCTGTTTATACCTGAATCAGGCTTAAGCAGCTCATCAACCGTCTCAGCTCTCATGTTGTCCACGTCCAAGCCCTGACTGTTTAACCATTTGATTATCTGGGTATTACTGTTTGGGTTGGATAGCCCTGTGATCTGTTTGGCCTCCTCTATCAGCTCTGACGTACAGTCATCATTGATCTTGAGCGCGGCCTCTGCAAACTGAGTGTCAGCTTTTACCCCATAGGCGTTCATGCGTGTGGTCATCCGCCACATCTCCATTTCACTCTCCGGGATCGGGAAGGCTGACAGGCGGAGTGCTATCTCATGTTCTGTTTCAACGTCCTGGGCGTTGTATGTCTTGAACAGCTTCCAGCGCTCCGGGTCATGTTCAGGCTCATTCCATCTGATCATGCCTGTCATGGGGATACAGAAGTATTTGATAAGTGATTTACCAATAGAGAGCTTCTGCTTATCCTCAGGAAGCCCCAGCGCCTTACCCGCCGCGTCCAGACTTGCAGGATATCCACAGTACTGGACGCGTGCCATTGTGTCATCCCATTGATCCAGAGGTGTCTCTATGTCCGCACAGTTAAAGCACCACCACTCAAAAGCAGCGTTGTAGGCGTGCTTAACATAGTCAGGACGTTTAAGCAGATCCTCAAAGTCAGAGAGCTCATCAATACAGCCCTCGGTCATCAGATCCAGTACGCGGGTCTCATTCTCATCTATCTTGTAAGCAATGAGGAGTATCCTGAACTCGGGATCCAGGGCGTACTTATACGCGCCTGCTGCCTTAATATCAACGCCTGATCTTGTCTCAATGTCTATGCTTATGTGGTGCATAGGTTTCTCCTTTTGGGACCCGGGAGGGTTGGGAGCCCTCCCGGTTGTTTGGGGTTTATCAATTACAGCAAGCCGCTGAACTGACCGTTATCCGCGGGCGCACCGAACGCCGCCGCCGCTGTGGGTGTATTGCCTCCGCCAAGTACTTCACCGTCCCTTGTTTTCTGCACGGGGCCAAGTGAGAAGCCTACACCCTTCTTTCCGGTGTAGATGTACGGAAACGCCGTAAAGTTCACACGGCCGTACATCCCGGAATAGATCTCTGATCCGTTAATGATCGGGTTATTGTATGCGTCTACAACCTCAGGCTTGTAGTTCTCGGGCTTACACTTAGCTGTGAACACCCAGCATCCTTTACACTCGGGCCCGAAGGGTGTACCGTCTGCCTTCACTCCGTCCCCGTCATGGATCGGATCTGTGCAGATCGGGGGAATGACTCCGCCCCACTTGTCATCCTTGCCCTTCTGCTTTGCGGCCTCGATAGCGGCGTCAATGCGCTGCTTGGTAGCCACGTCTGACTTAGGCAGCAGGCACGTCACAGAGTAGACTTCATCCTGTCCCTGTTCGTAGGCATAGGGCTTAGTCAGGTGCACGAAGCTCATCCTCACCTCTCCTGTAGTTACGTTCTTCACATCAGCCATTTTTCATTTCCTCCTTTTCTCCAAAAGCTTCCTGTGCAGTTACTGTATTTGTGATAGCCGGTCTCTTATCCAGCTCATCAACCAATGTGGGTTTCCCTGGTAGTTTGGTCACGTAGTCCTTAACCAGGTCATTGAACTGTTTCTTTCCTATGGCCTCCTCGATCTTGACAAGCGTGAGGGCTTTTCTCTCCCACAGGACAGCCTCAGGAACGCCGCCCTTCTGGAGCGCTTCAAACGCTTTGGCTTGATCCGTCCATGTTCTGTTGGATCTCCCCTCAACAGCTTTCCATCCGGGGACGGGGTGTCCCGCCAGACTCTCTGAGAGTGCGTGGGCTTTCAGATCTTCAACCCATGCCGCTACATCCATACCAAGTTTCAGATATTGACCTATCTGGTCATTTGATATGAGAACAGCTGACAGATCTATTGCAGGTTTAGAACTCTTAGGGTTCACCGGATCACCAAAGGCCAGCTGTAAATTGAAATCAGCCCTTGCCTTACAGGTTGCCCGTGCTCTACAGAACCTGCACTGTTCCTCTCCGGGGGCAAAAGCGCCTTCGCCATTGTAGGCAAGTTTCGCTTTATCTCTGATGTACTCCCCCCACTCCAGAAGGTTCTCAACCGTTGTGTTCCAGGTGTCGATATGGTCAAGTCTGGGCTGGATGATAACCAGCTTGATCCGGGTGATGTTGTAGATAAGGCTGTATGCCTTGTACGCACCCAGCGCGTAGAGTGAGAGCTGAGGGTTGTAGTCAGCGTCCACCTTGACGCCTTTTCCATACTTGAAATCTGCTATGACAAGGGTGTCATTGCCGATCATTAAACAGTCAATAGTCCCGAAACCTTCAGGCACCCATTCAGACAAATCAACCTTCTCCTCGATCTTGACGATAGGCGGAGTGTCCATCTCCAGTGCGAGGTTGATACAGGTCTCAAGGTAGGTGTCTGTGTGCCCCTCCATCTCGGGCTTGTACAGCTCATTTTTCCTGAGCCTGTTTAGGGCTGTTGTTTTCTTTTTGGGTGTCATCTCCGGGGTGTTGAAATACCCCCGGAGCTTCACCTCACATATCTCATGTGCAAGGGTGCCTTCGCTTGCCGCTTCTGACGTGTTATCCGGCAACTGTTCCTCCACCCTGGCGGATGGTGTGCATACGCTCCACCTGTGCGCGGCTGAAGGAGGTAAGACGCTGTGCGTTCTTTCCTTCTTACTCATACCGTCGCTCCCTTCTCACGCATTGCCGCGGCGAACGCTTCAAGCTGATCCTGCTTGAGCTCGCTTATCCTCTGTACCCCGAATGACTGGATCATAGCTGTCAGTACCGGTACCTTGCTGGCGTCCATAAAGTACTGTGCGGCCTTCTGTAATCTCTCCACGGTCATAGGTTCTGCCGTAGGCTGAACAGAGGCAGCAGGCTCAGCTACTGTTGTCGCAGAAGCTACCGGGATGACCGGTGCGGGTGCCTCGGGTGTCTGAACCGGCGGAGTCTGTACTGTGGGTATCTGTACCTCAGGTACGGTTTCGACAGGCGGGTTCATAGGAAAACTGTTCACCTTGTTCGGATCCAGGGCGCCTATGGATGTCAGGCGCTCAACTGATCCGGGCTTAAGGGTCAGCTTACCCGCGGCGAATGTAAGGAACTCCTCCATACTGTCAAAAGTCATTGTTATCTGTGCCATTTTTCATATCCTCCTTTGTGTGTTCGTTGCTGGTGTTTTCTATCTGCTATCTATGCCGGGCATCCGCCCGGGGATTAAAGATCCAAGAGCCAAAAAGCCGGGCGCACGCCAAGAGAGCCGGAAGCGCCGCCGTAGGACGCAAAGCCGGTGGTGCCGACATAAGCGAAATTCGTCCCTGAAACGACATCACGCAGCCACCAGCTCGCGCTGTAGTCCTCCCCCGGAACGTTGGTGATCCTGTGAAGAGGGTCTTTGAACCAAGGCAGCTGTGCATCCGGGTCATCCTCGGCACCACAAACTGACTTTTTTGAGAGTAAGAACAGCAGATCACCGTTCTGCTCCAGCATTCTTTTACGCCATTTCCACGGGATGGTCAGTGACATCTCCTGGAGGTACTGGTGTACATCACTGGACTGATAGTCAAGGGTGCCGCTCGGTGGGTTCTCATACATAGGCATCCGGCACAGGCACCTGTCAAACACGAACAGGGTTCTGTTCTCAAGTCCGTTTCTGAATACAGCTGTAGCTGTCCTCTTCTCTCCGTCCACCTTCACCTGGATCTGATCACCCTCCTGCCACTGATACTCAAACTGACTGATGAACGGGGTTGGCATGATCACGTCTGCTGCCAGTTGACCTGCTGATGTACGCAGGTACTCTGTAGCTGCCTGTGATATAGCGCTGAGCAGCGTAGTATCTTCTTTTTTCTTCTCTGCCTCCGG
>Ga0310690_10009523_pt1 | contig 12177 bp, 9 predicted proteins | sample AusTroGonzalo_MG_2_FD_207661 | JGI IMG/M metagenome (GOLD analysis project Ga0310690, IMG submission 207661) | Bovine rumen microbial communities from tropical cattle in Woodstock, Queensland, Australia - Gonzalo_04 (v2) (version 2) | ecosystem: Host-associated > Mammals > Digestive system >...
AATAATCAATATCTGCTATGCCCATAGTGATACCAATAAATGGGCGTAAATCCATAGCATTCGCCCCAGCAATAGACATAACCAAAGCAGAAATACTTGTTAATATAATTTTATTTTTCATTTGTTCTCCTTTTGCTTCTTTGTGTTGGAATTATAATACCCTTTTTTTGCTAACACAACGTTTTTATTTTTAATATATCTTATCCCAAATTAATTCTGGAAAACACTGTCTTTGAAATTCAATATATTTTTTGAAATCATTTGATGCAATTTGTTTAGCACGCAATGTATTAAAATATTTTGAATCATAACCATAATCCCATGAAAGTCGTGTTCGATCTGCATCCCACAAACATGCAGAGATATAATCTGGGGCAATGATGCCCGTAGTATGATTTTCTATTGCAAAATTTATAGAATTTTGGGTTTCTTTGTCTAAATTGAATTTTTTCATTATTTGTTTTGCCAATGGTATCGCATTTTTTCCATGTTCGGTGTCAAAACTATCGTTCATTCGAGCCATGTCATGACATGCACATGCAAATATCACAGGCCACGGATTTTTGTTTAATGACAGTGCATAATCAATACCCCTAAAAACAACAGCCGCAGTGTGTGTATTCAAACCATGCATACCATTCATTTTTTGTGTGCAAATCTGTGCAACTAATGGTTGTATGTTTTTTTTGTATTTGATGAAGTTTTCTTTTATTTCTGAAAGTTGAGGATTTGATAATAAACAATCCATTTTTTATTCTTCCTTGTTTTCTTCTGGTGATTTGAATTGCATATCATAAAGCAACTTGTATGCACCACATTCGTTCTTTAATAATTCTTCGTGCGTTCCAGATTCAACAATTTGACCTTCGTTAACAACGATTATCTTGCTGGCGTTTCGTATAGTTGATAACCGGTGTGCGATAACCAATACTGTTTTATCATGCATAAGATTTTCTATGGCCTTTTGAACAACTGCCTCTGATTTATTATCCAATGCGGATGTCGCTTCATCCAGAACCAAAATAGGTGCGTTTTTCAAAAATGCACGGGCAATTGCAACGCGTTGTTTTTGACCACCAGATAACAACACGCCACGTTCACCAATTTCTGTGTCTATACCATGTTGCAAAGTTTGCAAAAACTCATCAAGATATGCTAGTTTTATTGCTCTTTGTAATTCTTCATCTGTTGCGTTTTCGTTGCCTAACATAATATTTTCGCGAATCGTGCCACCAAACAAGAAATTATCTTGAAATACAACCGCAATATTTTGACGCAAAGATTTTAATGTGAAATCACGAATATCTGTGCCGTCAACTGTTATAGATCCATCAGAGATATCATAAAAACGTGGTAATAAATTAACAAGTGTTGTTTTGCCACCCCCAGAATTACCTACTATGGCAACAGTTTCACCGTGATTCACCGTTAAATCTATGTGCTTTAACACAGGAACATCGGGGACATAATTAAAAGATACATCGTTGAATTTTATTTGCTTGTGTGTTTTTGGCATTTCAATTGCGTTTGGACTGTCGACAATTCTTGGTTTCATGTCCATTGTATCAAAAGATGCCTCAATAGCCCAGAAAGATGTAATCACAGAATTATATGTTCCACCGATGCTTTTGATTGGTTGATACAACATAATCAATGCGGTTAAAAATGAAACGAATCCGCCGGCACTTAGTTGTTGTGTCAAAATTAAATGCGAACCGAACCAAAGTGCCAATGCAATTCCCACAGATAATATAATATGCATCACAGGTGTTAACCACCGGGTGCGTTTAAAAACCTTCATCTGTAAATCAAAACTTTTGTTAAGGACATTCATATAACTGTTTTCTTGGTATTTTTCCAGATTGTACGAAATAATCGTTTTGTTGCCAGAATAGGTTTCATTGTATTTAGTGGTTAATTTAGAATTTATTGCCATGGCATCATTCAATATCGGTGATACGCGCTTTTTCAAAGATGTCATCGGTAAAAATGCGAAAATCATAATTGCTGTGGTCACCAGTGCCAATTGCCAAGAATTATAAAATAACACGACTGTTAATGACACAGATGTAAAGAATTTTTGAACAAATGATTTTAAATTGTTTAACAAACCTGCACATGCAGCATCGGCATTAGAACTGAATCTGATTAAAATTTCACCCGAATTTTTGGAATTAAAAAATTCTGTTTCAAATGTCAGCATTTTTTTAAACAGGTCTGCTTTTAATGCATTGGTAATTTTGCCACCAACCCACGTGTTCAGATAGTTTAAAAGGTATGTCAAAGCACCCTGGACACAAGTAAAAGCAATAATCAATACAGGGATATACCAACTGGATGTGATGGTTTTTTCAACCATAACTGCATCTGTATATGGTTTGATTGCCCATGCAATAAGTGCATCCATTGACCCCACTGGTATCGCCAATACCAGTGTTAACAATGCGCGAAACCATACGGGTTTTACGTACGGCCACATGCGTTTGTAATTTTTTACAAACATATTTTCAAGAATGTGTTTTTTTACAGATTCTGATAACTTTTGCATTTTTTTATCCATTGGTTAAACACGGCTATATGGTAGTCAATTTGTCTATAATTGTCAACATTTCTGTAAAAAATCGTTTTTTTGATTTTGTTCTTGCTTTTGGACATATTTTTGTCCAGAATACGCCCGGTTAAAACACATAAACACAAAGGAGACACAATGGCTAATAAATGGGTTTATACATTTGGAAATGGTGCTGCCGAAGGTCGCGCAGATATGCGTAATCTGTTGGGGGGCAAGGGTGCTAATTTGGCAGAAATGAATTTGGTTGGTTTGCCGGTTCCTGCTGGATTTACTGTGACCACGGATGTTTGCAGATATTATTATGATAATGATCAAACATATCCATCAGATTTGATGGACCAGGTAAAAGAAGGTATTGCACATATTGAATCAATTATGGGTAAAAAATTTGCAGATATGGAAAATCCATTGTTGGTGTCTGTGCGTTCTGGGGCACGTGTTTCTATGCCTGGGATGATGGATACTGTGTTGAATTTGGGTTTAAATGATGAAACGGTTAAGGCATTGGCAAAATCTGCGAATAATGAAAGATTTGCGTATGATTCATATCGTCGCTTTATCATGATGTTTTCTGATGTTGTGTTGGGTGCAGATATTGATTTGTTCGAACATACTTTGGAACGTATGAAGGAAGACAAAGGATACAAAGTCGATACAGAATTAACCGCAGAAGATTTAAAAGATTTGGTCGAAAAATTCAAAGAAATTGGTTTTAAAATTGGTAAAGTATTCCCACAAGATCCATGGGAACAGTTGAAATTAGGTATCGGGGCTGTGTTCGGTTCTTGGATGTCTAAAAAGGCAATCACATATCGTAAATTGAATAATATTCCAGGCGATTGGGGAACCGCTGTGAATGTCCAGGCGATGGTATTTGGTAATTCTGGTGATGATAGTGCGACCGGTGTGTGTTTCTCTCGTGATCCGGCAACAGGCGAAAACAGATTTTATGGTGAATATCTGATTAATGCCCAGGGTGAAGACGTTGTGGCGGGTATTCGTACACCTCAGCCGATGGCGAAGGATGATTCTGGTCGTATTTCTTTGGAAGAGGCCATGCCAGAAGTTTACAGTGAATTGGTCGATGTTCGTAATAAATTGGAACAACATTATAAAGATATGCAGGATATGGAATTCACAATTGAACATAAAAAATTGTGGATGTTGCAATGCAGAAACGGCAAAAGAACAGCCGCGGCTGCTGTGCGTATGGCTGTAGAAATGGTCGAAGAGGGCTTGTTAACCAAAGAAGAAGCAATATTGCGCGTGGGTGCTGACCAGTTAAATCATTTGTTGCATCCTATGTTGGATCCAAAGGCAGAAAAGAAAGTTATTGCAACTGGTTTGCCTGCATCCCCAGGTGCTGCGGTTGGTCAGGCGGTATTTAATGCTGAAGATGCCGAAGCGTGGAAGAAAGAGGGCAAAAAAGTTATGCTTATCCGCGTTGAAACATCTCCAGAAGATATTGCGGGTATGAATGCGGCCCAGGGTGTGATTACTGCACGTGGTGGTATGACATCACATGCTGCGGTGGTTGCACGTGGCATGGGAACGCCATGTGTATCTGGATCTCCGGACATCAAAATCGATTATGAAACAAAAACTATGAAAACCACTTCTGGTGTGGTTATTCACGAAGGTGATTGGGTTTCTATTGATGGCGCCAAAGGTCAAATTATCGAAGGTGCGGTTCCAACTGTATCTGTGGAATTGACCGGTAATTTTGGTACTTTGATGAAATGGGTCGATGAAATCAAAGATTTGACGGTCAAAGCAAACGCCGAAACACCAAAAGATGCAAAACAAGCGCGTGATTTTGGTGCCGAAGGTATCGGTTTGGCGCGTACTGAACATATGTTCTTTGACCCAAGCCGTATCCAAGATATGCGCGAAATGATTTTGGCTGATGATGAAGCAGGGCGCAGAGCTGCGCTGGATAAATTGTTGCCATATCAAAAGGCGGACTTTGTCGAATTATTTAAAATTATGGATGGTCTGCCAGTGACAATTCGTTTGATTGATCCACCACTTCATGAATTTTTGCCACATACCGAAGCAGATATGAAAGAATTGGCGGAACATATTGGCAAACCGGTGGAATTTGTAAAGGCACGCGCAGAAGCATTGCATGAACAAAATCCGATGTTGGGTCATCGTGGTTGCCGTTTGGCGATTACTTATCCTGAAATTTGCGAAATGCAAACACGTGCGATTTTGTTTGCTGCGATTGAATGCAAAAAGATGGGTGTTCAGGTGTTTCCGGAAATCGAGGTGCCTTTGGTTGGTTCTAAGAAGGAAGTTGACATTGTCAAAGCAGTTATTGATGCAACGGCTAATGCTGTATTTGCAGAAACCGGGGACAGTGTGGAATACAAAGTTGGTTCCATGATTGAATTGCCCCGTGCAGCGCTTTTGGCAAATGAAATTGCAGAAAGTTGTGAATTCTTTGAATTTGGAACAAACGATTTGACACAAACCACATTGGGTATGTCACGCGACGATACAGGCAAGATTTTGGATGAATATCGTGCACGTGGTGTATATGTTGCAGATCCATTTGCGTCTGTTGATCAATTGGGTGTTGGTTTGTTGATTAAAGATGCTGTGGCTAAGGCCCGCGATACCAAGGGTGATAATATACACCTTGGGGTTTGCGGTGAACATGGTGGCGATCCAGAATCAATTGAATTTTTCCATAAATGTGGATTTAATTCAGTATCATGCAGTCCGTTCCGTGTGCCAATCGCACGTTTAGCGGCGGCACAGGCAGCGGTCAAATTCCCACGCAAAAAATAATTGCAAGAGGAAATACAAAACAAACCCCGATTGATAGTCGGGGTTTTTTTGTGCGTGTGATACCGTTCCTACGGAAATATGGCTGGGGTTAGGGTATAATATGTTTGTCTTAAATGACTAAACAACCATTATTTAACCACAGGAGAAAAAAATGGGAGCTTTATTACACTATGTTTTAAAACCTTTGTCTTTGATTGGGGCATTAAACTGGGGGCTGGTCGGATTTTTCAGATTCGATTTGGTTGCTTGGATTTTTGGTCCAATGACATTGTTGTCGCGTTTAGTGTATGCTATCATTGGATTGGCGGCCTTGGTATGGGCTCTGATTTGGATTTTTGGTGAAAATCCATCCGATGTGCATGAATACAACAAACGTCGCAATTAAAAACTTTTAAGCGTTTCTTTTGTATTGATACCCGTTCTGGGTATCTTTTTTTTTGCAAAATTTATCGTTTTGTGGTATAATATATTTCGCGAAAGCAGAGGATGAGAGAGTTTTTTATTTTGGGGATGGCGGCTTTCGCAGGCAAAAAATTTTGGGTCGTCACGTCATCCCTATTTTTTGTGATTTTATACCTGTTCATTATAAAAATGCCTTTATTCAACAGGATGTATAAAAATCAATATCTTGATTCGAATTGTCAGGTTTTTGTCTATATTTTGATTTTTTTGTGTGTTTCGAATCGAATTTTTTTCTTTTTTTGACGAAAATAAATACAAAAAAGTGTTTAGTGCCCAAAATAGGTGCGAATCGGTGCTAAGAAAAACATCCCAAACGCGCTGTCAGTATGCGTTATAGAAAATCAAGAAAAAAAATAAAAAAAAAATTTTTTTTAATAATGAGATTCGGTGGTAAATACTGTATATTGTGTCTTAGAAAAACGAAAAGATACTATATATAGTGTTTTTGCCAAAATACAGGGGTTTAAAATATGGCAACAAATGAAAGTGAAGTTAAAATACAGGTTGTGTCAACACTGACGTGCAAATTGGATTCTATTAAAAAGCGTTCAGGTGAGGTTGTTCCGTTTGATGCAAAAAAGATTTTTGATGCAATTAAAAAAGCAGTTGATGTCACGTGTGAGGTGTCTGATGCTGATATTGTGAAGATTACCCAGGATGTTTTGAAACGTCTGGATAAAAAATATAGTGGTCAAATACCAAGTGTCGAAGATATTCAAGAAATTGTTATTCAAACTTTGATGGATGCGCATGCGTATAAAACTGCAGAATCTTATATTATATATCGTCAAAAACGTTCAGAGATTCGTAATTCTTTGGTTGATGCAGTCGAAGTTATCGGTGGATATGTTTCCGAAGCGGACTGGCGCGTGAAAGAAAATTCTAATATTGGTTATTCTATTGGTGGTTTGATTTTAAGAACCAGTGAACGTATGACCGCTGAATATTGGTTAAGTTTATATCCAAAAGAAGTTGCCGAAGCGCATAAATCTGCGGCATTTCACATTCATGATTTGGGTTGGTTGACAGGATATTGTGCGGGATGGTCTTTGCGTGAATTGTTGTACGAAGGATTCAATGGTGTCAAAGGTTATTTGCAATGTGAACCAGCAAAACATATGGCGACCGCTGTTTCTCATATGGTGAATTTCTTGGGAACATTACAAAATGAATTTGCTGGGGCCCAGGCGTTTTCTTCGGTTGATACTTATTTGGCGCCGTATGTCCGGTTGGATAAGTTGTCATATGCTGATGTAAAAAATGCTATGCAGACATTGGTGTTTAATTGTTCTGTGCCGTGTCGTTGGGGAACCCAAACACCGTTTATTAACTTTACATTTGATTGGACCTGTCCTAAGGATTTGCGTGAACAGCGTCCATTTGTAGGTAAAAAACAAGTCGATTTTACATACGGCGATTTGCAACCTGAAATGGATATGATAAACAAAGCATTTATAGAAGTTATGACCGAAGGTGATGCTTTGGGTCGTCCTTTTACTTTCCCAATTCCTACATATAATATCACAGATGATTTTCCATGGGATCATCCAAACGTTAAACCTTTGTTTGATTTGGCGGCAAAATATGGAATACCAAATTTCCAAAATTTCTTGAATTCTGATTTGAATCCGACAGATGTGCGTTCTATGTGTTGCAGATTGCGGTTGGATGTGCGTGAATTGTTGAAACGTGGTGGTGGATTGTTTGGTTCTGCGGAAAAAACTGGTTCTATTGGTGTGGTGACAATCAATCTGGCGCGTCTGGGGTATTTGTACAAGGGTGATCGCGAAGGTTTGTTCCGTGAATTAAAACGCCTGTTGGATTTGGCTCGTGATTCTTTGGAAATTAAGCGTAAGATTATATCTAAGAATTTGGAACATGGTTTGTATCCGTTTACTAAGCGTTATTTGGGTAATTGGAATCATCATTTTTCGACGATTGGCGTAAATGGTGCAAACGAAATGGTTTTAAATTTTACAAATGGTTCAGATAATATTGCGACTGTGTTCGGTAAGAATTTTGTGTTGGATGTTATGGATTTCATCCGTACAAATTTGGCAGATTATCAAGAAAAGACCGGAAATCTTTATAATCTAGAGGCAACCCCGGCCGAAGGATGTGCCTATCGTTTTGCAAAGACAGACAAAAAGAATTTTCCTGATATTATAACTGCTGGGACACCTGATGCGCCGTATTATACGAATTCTACCCAATTACCTGTGTATTTCACAGATGATCCGTTTGTTGCCTTGGAACACCAGGAAGCGTTACAACGTAAATATACTGGTGGTACTATGTTGCACCTTTATATGGGTGAACCTGTGTCTTCGGGTGAGGCCGCTGAAAAAATAGTGCGGACAATTTTTGAAAATTACAAGGTACCATATATGACATTGACACCTACATTTTCAATTTGTCCGAAACACGGATATTTACCAGGTCGGCACGATTTTTGCCCTAAGTGTGATGCAGAAATCGCTGCGAACAATAATGATTTGCAATGTAATTGTTGTAAATCTGAACAAAAATAACAAAAAAACAAAAGAAAGGAGAGTAAAATGAACCCACAAACAAGAACACCATGCGAAACTTTTTCACGTGCAATGGGATATATCCGTCCGGTAAGCAATTTTAACACCGGGAAATATGCTGAATTTTGTGAACGTAAAACTTTTACCGAATCGAATTGTTTAAGTGCTGGTGCTCGTCATGCAGATTTGATGAAAATGGCGGCATAGCTCTTGGGGTTCAGTTATTATGAAACAAATCCAAATCGGCGGTCTGGTTTCCTTTACGACTATTGATTTTCCGGGAAAACTGGCCGCCGTATTATTTTTATGTGGTTGTCCGTTCAGATGTGTTTATTGTTCCAATCCACATCTTATACCGGTGGGGGAAGGGGAATATGACACCGAAAAGGTTTTTCAATGGTTGCAAAATCGTGTTGGAAAATTAGAGGCGGTGGTTTTTTCTGGGGGGGAAGCACTGATGCAGGCGGATGCAACAATCGATTATATGCGACGCGTTCGCGATTTAGGATTTGCTATTGGATTACACACAAATGGTTTTTATCCAGATTTATTAAAAAAAGTTTCTGATGTTGTCGATTGGGTTGGATTGGATTTTAAGGCAACGAAAGAACGCTATAAAGATTTAACTGGTTTAGATATAGCATACGATAGAATGATAGAATCTTTGAAATATTGGTTATCAACGGGGCGGGGATTGGAAGTACGTACAACGTGCGATCCATGTTTTGTTAGCAAAGATGATTTATTGGGAATTGCAAAAATTTGTGCTGGATTTGGGGTGAAAAATTTTGCAGTGCAAAAATACACCCCGTATCATGAATGTGAATGTCAGGAATCAGGTTGTGCCGATAATATTGCACATCATCCGAAAACCCAGGAATCCGAACGTATGCAATTTTTTGTAGATACTGAATTGAAGGAAAATATAAATTCGTTATTCGAAAAAGTGATCTGGCGTGACCAGTAATTTGCATCATAAAATTTGATTGTTTTTTTCCGATATATCCTGGTGTTTTTTATTTGTTTATAAAAAAACTTATATGTTTTTTCGATAAAATTTATTGTAAAAATGGAATATTTCTGATAGGATAATTATCATTATGGATGTGGGAGTTTCTATGAAGAATTTATTGTTGTTTCGGGTATGGGGGCTGTTTTGTTCGTTGTTGTTTTTTTTGCCTTTTGGTGTTATGGCGGACGACGATTGTGCGACTATGCGCATGGTGCCAGAATCTGAACAATCATTACAAGATGTTATAGGACTGGCTTTGTGTCGTAATCCGCAAACTGCGGCTGCATATCAATCTTTGCGGTCCAGTCATTTTAATAAAAATGCAGGGTATGCAAATTATTTGCCAAGTGTTTCTGCAGGGGTGGATGCAAACAAGAATTTTGCACAAAGCGAAGATACAATAAACAAAAATTATGATTGGTCGTATGGTGCATCTATATCTGCATCATATTTAATATTTGATTTTGGAAAAAGAACTGCTGATATGAATCAATTAATTTCTGCATATCGTGTGGCTGGGTTTGATTACAGTGAAACCGTTCAAAATTTTGTTTATGGTTTGGTTGGTTCCTATTATGAATTATTAAAGGCCAATGCGGATGTTGATGCTGCGGAATCTGCATTAACTGTGGCGCAAACCGCGTACGATACAGCATCAAAAAAGTTCAAAGCAGGTGCAGTGGCCAAGGCAGATGTGTATAAATCAGAAACAACATTAGCCAGTTCAAAGGTATCATTGGAACGTGCAAAAAATAATCGTGAGATTGCCAAAACAACTCTTTTGACCAAGATGTCTTTTCCTGCAGACCAAGATATAAAAATTGCCGATATGTCTTCTTCTTTTGGTAGTGAGGCGGAAAGTGAAGATATTGATGAATTGATTAAAATTGCCCAGGAACAAAGACCTGATTTGTTAAAGGCGCGTGCAAACAAAGACGCCGCTTGGCATAAGCGCAATAGTGCATTTTTAAGAAATTTACCTTCGGTATCTGCAAGTGCTTCTGTGTCGTGGAATGATGATAAGTTTTCAGATGTGTTTCAACCGTCGTCTCATAAAACAAATGGATCAATTGGAATTCGTGCGTCGATGCCTTTGTTTGCGGGATTCGCAAATATGTATGGGGTACGTGCGGCAGAATCTGATTATGAACGTGCAAAATATAATGAACTAAATGTTTCTAATGAAGCTATGATGGATGTTTTTACCGCATATCAAAATTATAAGACTGCGCGTAATGTTTTAACCCAAACGGAATCTTTGTTAAAATCTGCAACAGAAAGTGAACGCGTCACATCAGGAATGTATAAGGTTGGACGCAGCACAATGCTGGATTGGCAAACGGCGCAATCAGAATTGGTTAATGCGCAAAAGCAACACAATGCGGCAAAATATGATTTGTTTGTCAAAAGGGCCGCTGTGGCGTTGTCTATTGGTGATTTGAAATCTGAATTAGAAAAGGAAGATAAATGAGAAAGAAAAATTGGTTTTTGCGGCATAAATGGTTAGTGGGTTTTATTATAATCGCCATTGTTGGTGGATTCTTTGTTTTTCGTCCAAAAAATCCCGCAAATGCAGTTAAAAATTATGTGACTGTGGATGTGTCGCGTGGGAATTTGTCGCAAACTGTGACTGCGACTGGGGAAATTATGCCGTTAAATACTGTCAGTGTTGGATCCCAGGTTTCTGGCACCATAGAAGATTTGTTTGTTGATTATAATTCACGTGTCACCAAAGGTCAGGTTTTGTTAAAAATTGAACCTTCGGTGCTTCAGGCATCTGTGGATGAAGCCAAAGCTTCGTTGGATTCCGCAGTGTCGCAACGCAATTATGCTAAAAACGAATATAACAGAAATAAAATGTTATACAAAGATGGATTTATTGCGCGGTCAGAAATGGAGCAATCGCAGACACAATATGAACAAGCGGAATCTTCGGTTGTACGTGCACAATCTCAATATGACAAAGCAGTCACTAATTTGGGATATGCGACAATTGTATCACCTGTGGATGGAACTGTGATTTCACGCAAAGTTGACAAAGGGCAAACGGTTGCGGCTTCGTTTCAAACACCAGATCTTTTTGAAATTGCAGAAGATTTAACTAAAATGCAAATAGAAACATCTGTGTCTGAAGCTGATATTGGGGTTATCAAAGAAAAACAGGCCGTAACATTCACTGTGGATGCGTATCCGAACCAAATTTTTGATGGGTATGTGCGCCAGATTCGTTTGTCGCCAACTACTACATCTAATGTCGTTGTTTATACGGTTGTCATTGATGTAGATAATTCTGATTTGCGGTTGATGCCTGGGATGACCGCGTTTGTGACTATCATAGTTGATGCAGTTAAAGATATTTGGAAAGCACAAAATTCTGCATTTTTATTACGCTCTTTTGATGATATTGTTAATGTACCCGATAAATCTGTGACTACTGATACGCATTTGGCGGTTAAACGTGGCAATAATATAGTGTTCGTTAAATATACTAAGGGTTTAACCACTGCTACGGAAACTCAGATTATATCTGATGAAATTATGGACGGAGATAAAATCATTGTTGGTTATGTTGGTCAGGCATCAAGAAGTAAAAAATCCACTCAACGTGGTGGTGGTATGATGGGTGGCCCAGGCGGTGGTCCCAGATAAGGTGGAGTAATATGAAACGAATCAGACCTTCGGACAAAGTGCCAATTATATCTATGAAAAAAATCTGCAAATCGTTTCCACTGGCGGTTGGGGGTGAACAGCAGGTTTTGTTTGATATTTCTTTTTCTATATATCCAGGTGAATTTGTAGCGATT
>Ga0310690_10009524_pt1 | contig 12176 bp, 25 predicted proteins | sample AusTroGonzalo_MG_2_FD_207661 | JGI IMG/M metagenome (GOLD analysis project Ga0310690, IMG submission 207661) | Bovine rumen microbial communities from tropical cattle in Woodstock, Queensland, Australia - Gonzalo_04 (v2) (version 2) | ecosystem: Host-associated > Mammals > Digestive system >...
TGGCTTTTAGAGAGGTTTTGCAAATAAATTTTAAAGTATCAATATGTCCAGCAGTTTGAATATCATAAGAATCCATCATATCATTGTATAATTGTTCTAACTATACCCATTCTTCTGGCTTATATGTTTTTCCCCATTTAAGACGAAGGTATGTAACATCTTCATCAGAAAGGTTAAGGCTTGCGGTTTCAGCTTCCCCAAAGTAGTCAGCAGGGGCAGGCTCTGTGCTCTCGAACCGAGGAACCGCAGGTTCCACAAGGGGCTCTTCAGGCATATCGAAGGTTGCCTTTGTAATCGCATCGGTAATCTACTATTCGTCAAAACCCTGTCGCCGCATAGTAGTCTCAATCTTATTGTTAGCAAGCTATTGTAAATATTCGCTGTCCTTCCACCTATAATTTTTATGTTGCTTGAGCCGCATTTTTGCTAAGTATCTTCCTAGAATGGTTACCCCGGTTAGTTTAGTAGGGTCTTTGCCATAAGAGGCTAAAAGCTTATTCCATTCATCGGGGATGTAGGGCACATCGGCTTCTTGTAGTATCCATAAGTAAGTTTCAGGTTTCCAGTTATCAACGTGCATTGAAATACACTTTTTACATTGGTTGAGTTTTCCTGTTGGATATTTTTCAAGATTATTTGAACCATAGAATTGATTTTCATTCATGGTTCGATTGCATTTTTCACAATAGAAATCTGCCATAATTTTTTCCTCCTTATTAGTTTATAAAAATAAATAAGGATGTATTAACTTTTTTTGGCCTTTTGACTGCGGCACTATTTACATATGCTGTACCAGCCATCACGACTTGTTTTATTTTTTGAAAAATACTTTGAATGAGCTAATTTAACTTGTCCACAACGACTGCATTTTTTATATTTTCCTTTTTCTACAGATAAATAATACCAATTAAGAAATTCATCTTCTGCCGCAGAGGCTATTAATTTAGGAATTTTATTGCGCCATAAACTGGAAATGTATTCTACACTATGGGTGATGCCAAATTCTTGCTGAAGGGATAATTGAATTTCTTGATTTGATAGGCCATCTATTTTTAATTCTACAATGCGCTAATAGATGGGGTAGGGAGCTAAAGCGGTGTCGCAAGTGCGCTCAAAGTCGTAAATTAAGTACCAGGTATCTCCTGCAAATTGGTCCCAGCTATCTTGTTTAAGTTTTGAATAATTACATAAAATTTGTTGACATACTTTTGGATTCATAAGAGAAATACCCTACGGAATAGGATGTCCATCATCGTCAAACGATGAAGTAGTATCATCAAGCGCAATATAATGTTCGGAACGCACTAAAAGAGCATTTCCTAGTGGTTTCCTATAAGCACTCTTTATGAGATATTGATCTTTCCGCATTTCAATAAGAGCTCGTTTGATGGTGAAAGCATCTTTGCCTTCTACTTGCCGCAAACGCTGTTCCCATACTGTTATGGCAGATCGCAGTTGCCGCAAGAGAGGAATTTCATCGAGGTCTTTTTGGGTTATCTTAGGTTTTGGTTGGAAGATGACGTGTTTATCTTCGGTGATGAAATTGTAAATGCCATCTTCTCCATTTTCTAATTGGGAGACTATACCTTCAAAAGACATTTCTCGTTTATTAACTGTGACCATATGATTTTCTGTAAGGACTTTATTTTCTCTACGTTCTTTCTTCTCCATGCAGAAAACTAAGTAATCAGCTAAAATTTCTAAATATTTAGTGCCAGGGTCAGGATTTTCTTCTAATATTTTTTTGACTAGTTCATTTCTTTCTTCCGGAGAGGTTAGAGAATAATCTAGCTTTATCATTTTGGTTCTCACCTCCATCCTCTTATAGGGTAACAAAAATTTTTTTATAAGTCAAGAGAGTTGACGTTGGAAGTCGCTAGGAGGAAACGAAAAAAAGATTTGGTGGGAGTTTGGACCAGGGGGCTTTGGAAAGAGCTGGAAAAACCAAAATTTTCCTAAAAGCCTACCCCGGGGGTAGGTTTTATACCATCGACTGGCAATAAACCTACCCCCTAACTAGGTTTTTCTTCCACAACCTGGGCTTACTCCTACCGCTCCGCCAGGTTTTTCGATTTTGTGCATTTTATACAATTTCCCCGGCTATTTTTGTGCAATCCTACAAAACGGCCAAAAACCGTGAAAAAGTGAAAAAAACCTATTGCAATCTGCTTTTGTATGTGCTATCTTATACTCGCAAGCGGAACACGGAAGCTTGCATCCCCCCTGGGGGCTGTACCTTGACAAGTAAATCCTTTGGAAAGCTTTTCCACGCGGGCGGGGAAATTTGCGTAGCAAGTCAAGTCCAGAGGGAAAAGATGGAAAAAGGAAAAATTTAGAAATGGAGGATTTTTACAATGTTTGACTTTCGTGACTATGACGCGCTTTCCCATAAGCTGGAAGTAGGTCAGGATAAAGTCGCTATCATGCGAGATATGCTTTCCGCTATTGCGGATAGCGATTGGACGGAAGAAATGGAAGCTGAATATAACAAGCTCTCCGACCTGTACCGCGCTTTGGAAGATATGCGACGCAATGTCTCCGCCGTGGTAAACTTTATGTCGGACCTTGATTATATCAAGGACGAAATGCCCCGGCTGTACGAGCTTATGGAAGATACTTCCAACAAGACCTATGAGCTGTTCCCCGACGTTTGGGAGCGGCTGGAAAATCTGACAATCGGGAGGGGCTGAAAAGCCCCTCCTACCAAAAACAGGAGGATGCACAATGAACGAATACACCTACGTCAACAGGGTAACGGGAGAAGAGCGCATAGTGTTCGCCTACTCCGAACAAGAGGCTAGGGAACACGCCGGACTTTCCAAAGACTGGCATATGGTCATGGTGGAATGTCCTGACTGGCAAGGCGCCATAGCGTGGTGAAGGGGCAACCCTTCACCACATAGACAACACAATGTAGGAGGATATAACAATGGGTAACGAAGTAGAATATAGTCTTGACTGCATCATCGTGGACCTGAATAACGCCATAGAGGGCTATGAGTGCGAAATCTATAACGCGGAAGAACTGGAAGACTATGAAAGCCTGGCGGTTTGTGAGAACGCCATAGAGCGGCTCAGGGAAGTGCGCGAGCTGGTAAAGAAAGCCAACAGCCTGGTGAGCGAGATGCTCAGAGACGGAATAAAGGTGGACGGGTAAAACCGTCCACCACCACCAAAAACGACAGAGGAAGGCATAAAGATGAAAAAATATGTCATCACGCAGAGCATAGGCACATGGGCCTATAAAGACGGACGGCAAGCTCTTGACTGTCATCTTCTTGATGAAATCTTTGTTGCCGATGGTAATGACTGGGAAGAGCTTTGGAACAAGTACTGCCTCTTAGGAGGACGCAGTATTATCTATCTGGACCGCGGTATATGGCACGGCTTGAACATCTACAAGCAGAGGTCAGAAGCAAAATATATGCTGGAATACTATGCCAAACAAAACGGGAGGGCTTGACAATGTTTACGCTCGTTGAAATCTTCTTCTATATCCTGCTGACAGTAAACTTCATCTATATCATGGTGAAGCTGTATAGGGCAAAATAAATAGAGGGGGCAACCCCTCTATTTACTATTATGAATATTTTGTATTCTTTTTTGATTTAGTGTAATGAAGTGCGGCGGGAGCCAGACGGAAGGTCCAGAAGAGCGTGGACACGGGAGGGGAATATTGAAGTCGGCAGATATTTTCAGAGGCTTTCAATCTAATACGCATATGGTTCCACTCCCAAAACCCCAGTAATATATTCCAGAAGTGAAGAATAAAGACCTGCGGCCGCGGCGGTCTGTCCTCTCATACCGAGGCACCGCAAGTTCCAGTCCATCTTTCTTCTGGCCCGGTCGCATGCGTTCGGCGCGACCGGTTTTTCGATTTAGCGTGATAAAGCGCTAAATCATAGCCGAAATATCACTTCATTACGCTAAAGCGCTAAATCCCTAAAGTAATATCACTTTATCGTATTAAAGCGCTAAATCGCTAGTTCGGCATAAGGCTAAATCGTTATCACTTTATCACACTAAATCGCTAGTTCGTTATCACTTTAATACGCTAAATTGCTAGTTCTATAAAATCTTAAAGTGAATAAATATTCATTCCGGGTGAATAAATATTCATAAAAAAATTTTCAAAAAACACTTGACATTCTTTTTGATTTATGGTATTATTAAAGCACAAAGGGAAAGGAGAGAATCAAATGAAAGTCAATCTTTGGCGTAGCACTTACTCCGACCAGGTTTATGAAATGCCCACCAACTGGTTGCCAAAGTTTGGGGGCTGGGATTTGGTGGCAACCGTGGAAAAAACTGACAAGCCCCAGGATATGGAAAGGAGCGAGAACAATGACTGACATTGAAAAGACCGTGGATATGCTCGACACCGCTCGAATCAACTACTTCATCGGCCCCGATCCCGATGGGAATATGGGCGAGATGTATATCGACCTCCCCGGTGGAACCCGGCTTTACTTCGATGAAAATGGCGCTCTGGTGGATGCACTCTGAGGGGGGCAACCCCCTCACCTACCCCCAATATGAAAGGAGATAGCACAATGTGGGAATATCAGATTTGGAATCGTGAAACCGATGAGCAGGACTTCATGTGGGGCTATAGCGAGCCTGACGCCTGGGGCCGCAGACCTGACCTGGACCGCACCAAGTGGACCATCGTATACAGTGAGTATATCGACTGAGGGGGGAGCAATCCCCCCTATGCATAAATATTCATTCGGCTGCGCGCCGACGGCCCCGGCGCGCAGTTTTTCAATTTAAATCGTTAAAGCATTAAATTTTTTCCATATTTTTCCATCTAGGGCTTTTGTGCAAAGTGCCTAAAACCCGGGCCAAAAGTTTGTGCATAATGACAGTTGACTTTCCTCCTGGCTTGTGCTATACTGTAGACACTTAAGGAAAGGGAGGACCGAACAATGAAAATCACCATCACCACCAATCTGCCGGAAGAAAAGACCTGGCTCGTGCCTGTGACCACCATTGACCCGCTGGATTCTCTGGAAGAGGCCCTGTATGTCCTGTGGGAGCTCAATCCCGGTCATCGTCAGTGGAAAGCTGATTTGGTCCAGACCGGTGTGGTTGAATTCACGTATCTGGAAGAGGCCACCATCGTGCGGTGGGTCGGTGATATGGCCTATGAGGTAGACTTCTAGGGGGCATACGCCCCCTATTAAATCCAAAAGGAGGATTTCAAAATGAAAACATACCGTTTCCGTATCGGCGTCCTGATTTTCATTCTCAATGTCCAGCAGTCCACCATCGGTTTCAGTTATCCGCGCATTTTCATCGCATGGCCCGATAAAAGCTATTCCAACCTCGACCTGACCCTCGGCACGGTTTTCAATATGAACGAAGAAGATTGGTTTTCCTGGTTCGATAATGAGCTTATCGAACTTGATGATATCCAACAGGTAAACGAAATCTGCGGTTTATACGGAATTAAGGCTGATGCCCTGATTGATTGGGCTTTCGATGCCTTGACCGCCGCAAGTTTTAAGTGAGGGGCTTCGGCCCCTCTTTACTTTTCTAAAAATTTTTGGTATTATTCAATTAAGAAAATCTAAAAGGGAGAAATGTAAATGATTGTTAAGAAAATTGATGACCTAGGCCGTGTTACAATTCCAAAAGACCTAAAAAAGGGTTTGGGCTGGTAGTCAGATGACCTTATTGAAATCATCCCCAAGGCTGATAACAGCGTACTTTTAAAACGATACATCCCCACAAATTCAAGCGAAGCTGTCCACCTGCGGCACGCCGTAGAGGACTGGGCTAGTGCGGAGGACTTACTTCCGGATGTTCGTGAAGCTATTAGTCTTCTGGATAAGGTCGCATACCTGCTTGCGCAAGCTGAATCAAAGTTGCAAAATTGAAAAATTTTTATTATAATATTTATAGAAAAATTGAATAGGAGGGTTAAAAGTGTCTGTTGAAATTATGAAAGCTCTACTTCTGCTTTTAAAGCTGTGTCTTTCAACTGAAGATTGCACAAAGTGCAAGTTAAAGCATTTTTGCGGCAAACAGCCAAAAGAGTGGTAAGAAACCGAGTGCGGCCGCCCTGCGGTCGAATTTCACGGCACCAAGCCCTATGAAGTTTTAATTTTCGCCGCGCGGGATTTTTCCAGCGCGGTTTTTTATCCCGAAACCCGGCTTTTTTCTCGGCTGCGCGTCCGCGGATGTGGACGCGCAGAGTTTGATAATTTAGACAGATTGCACAATTTTTTCTTTGTTTTTTCGTCAATTTGCCATCTTGTATTTTTCCTAGAACATGTTATACTATAATCACCAAAAGGGAAAACGAAAGGAGAAATATCCATGAAGACCAACAACAAGGAAGTCACTATCATCACCGCTTGCCCCTTCTGCGGACATGCCAACGAGGTCGCCGTCAACGAGGATGATTATTGGGACTGGCAGGACGGCATTCTGGCGCAGGATGCTTTCCCCTACCTCTCTCCCGATGAGCGTGAAATGCTTATCAGCGGCATCTGCCCCAAGTGTTGGGCAAAAACCTTTGAAGAAGATTAAAACACCTCCCCTAAATGGCCCGGAAGGGCCTTTTTTATTTGGCCTGGCCTGCGACGGACGCCGCAGGCCAGGGTTTTAGATTATTGTGCATCTTCCACAAAAAACTTGCAAACATTTGTGCAATTTACCATCTTGCAATCTTCCCGGAAGTGTGCTATATTATAATCACAAAGGCGAGATAAACGCTCACGGGCAGAGCCAATAAAGGCGCTCGGAGCGAGAGCCGCAAAGAAAGGGGAAGTCTTAAGGATGACGCGTGCGCCCCCCAAGTAGAAAAAGTAGAAACAAATTTCTAGCTGCCAAACAGGCCCTTGCTGCGGGCCAATGTAAGGAGATCGACCGGTATGAGTTATGTTTCTGGATTCATCTAGGTTTAGGGTTTGCTACTCCCCCGCCCAAAATAGAGTAGCGGTCGGCGCAGGACTTACACCCTTTCACCTGGGCGGCCATCATAGAAAAGGGAAGGGCAAAACTCCAAAGGCCACGGAGGGAACCCGAAGATAGAGGGATGCGCTTCGGCCGAGCGTGTCCCTCTTCTTTTTGGCTGCTCGGGCGCGGCTGTGCCCGAGCAGATTTTAGTTTATTATACAGATTGCACAATTTTTTCGCCGCAATTTTGTGTATTTTGCCTATTGTATTCTTCCTATAACTATGCTATAGTATAATCACCAAGAGGAAAGGAGAACAGAACATGAGCCTTGAAGAATACAAAACCGCAATCGAGACCTTCCAGAAGGTAGATCCCACGTTCATCCCGGATTCTATTTCTCATTCCTACGACGGACGGCGCATCATCTTCAACACCAAAGAAAATTTCTACTATGTGTACTACGTGAACACTAGCAAAATCGTTAAGCAGTATCGGGACACCTGGCGCACTGGCCGCAGAGAAGTCATTTATCGCGGCAAATAATAGAAGGGAGATATAACAATGAGCGACTTTTCTTTCACCATCACCGAGCACATCGCCGACCTTGCTACCTCTGGCTCCTGGACCCTGGAAATCAATAAGGTTTCTTGGGGCGGCCGCAAGTCCACCTATGACATCCGCAAGTGGTCCCCTGACCACAGCAAGATGAGCAAGGGTCTGTCCCTTTCTGAGGCCGACTTCGCCGCACTCGAAAGCTATTTCCGCAGTTAATCTGCTTTCCTTCCCTTTCTTTGGCCCCTTCGGGGGCCTTTTTCTTTTGGCGCGTCGGCTGCGGCCCAGCCGACGCGCGTTTAAGATAATCAGGTACTTGATGAATATTTTTCCGGGAAAACTGCATAAATATTTTTTTGATTTTTTTCATAAAACCTCTTGACATTTCTCTATAATGTGCTATAATGGACACAGTTAAGGGGACAACAAGTCCACCAAGAGAAGGGAGATAAAAACCGTGACAATTTGGCTTGACATGGACGGCACAATCGCAAACCTCTATTCCGTCCCCGACTGGCTTCCCAAGCTCCGAGCATATGACCCCAGCCCCTACGAGCTTGCGGCCCCCCTCGTCAATATGGCGGCATTAGCCCGGATTCTCAATAACCGCCAGAAGAAAGGATACAAAATCGGCATTATCTCCGCACTCAGCAAAGAAAGCACCCCCGCCTATGACGAAGCAGTTAAAGCCGCAAAACTCACCTGGCTCCGCAAACACCTTGCAAGCGTCAAGTTTGACGAAATCCGATTTGTCCCCTATACCTTCTGCAAGAACGACATAAACGCCGGTGATGATATTCTCTGTGATGATGAATCCCGTCACCTTGAATCCTGGACCGGCGTGGCCATAAATTCCATTTCCCTCCTTTCCTCCCTGCGGGCCCTCGCTTAATGCGGGGGCTCGCCCCTTTTCTTCTCGGCGGCTCAGCAGCGGACGCCGCTGAGCCGGATTTAGAATTATTCGGTAAGTTGCACAAAAATCCAGGCGAATTTTGTATAATATTCCTTCTTGCTTTTTTCATAAAACTATATTATAATTATTATTGGAGGGATAAAAATGATAGTACGTTTTGCTTCAAATAAAGATACTCTAAGTGTCATTCGTTCTATCCAGAACAAGCGCATGGACTACAACACCACGGCGCAAGCAAAGCAAGACATTTCCCTTGGGCGGCTGGTAGTAGTGGAAGAAAATGGTAAGCTGCTCGGCTCCTGCGCCATTGTGAAAGAAACGAAACGCGGCTATACTGCTATCAAGCGCGTTTGCGTATATTCCAAAAAGTCCCAAGGTAAAGGCGTTGCGCAAGCCCTCATTTCCTTTGTGTGTTCTCTTGACCTTGGTACTCTTGGGGCTACTCCTTGGAATGATAATCCCGCCATGTGCCACATTTTCCAAAAATTCGGTTTTGTGTATCAATACACTTTTTTGGAATACTATGATTTTTATAAAAAAAGTGCTTGACAATGCGCCCGGCTTGCGCTATACTATAATCAGAAAGAGGAAAGAGAGGAAAATCAAATGACGAACTGCTGTGATACCTGCACCGCGAAAGAGAAGTGCCCCTTCTACGAAGCCGGAGCCGACAAATGTGTCTATGAAGTGCTCGCGGAAACTGCGAAAAAACCTCTGAAAAAAATTAAAAAAAACCTATTGACAAATCCTCGGAAGTGTGCTACAATACAATCAGAAAGGGAAAGGAAAAACCAAAAGATGAATAAAGAACTTAAACCCTACCGCCAGAAGATGGATGATGAAGAATTGCAGATGTACCTGCATTTCAAGAAGCGCGGCGGCAAGTCTCCTTTGAAGAAAGGCAAGGGAAGTTACAACCGCCAGAAGATGAAAATGGAGGAGATGGAAGAATGAGGATCGTAACACCCGTGCAGAGAGCCACAATCACTTTTGAAGATTTGGCACTGGGAACGGTTTTTACCTGCCCTAACGACGAATACCCTGGCCCTTTCCTGAAAATGGAAGAGCAGACCTACGGTAACAACGCTATTGATTTAGAAACCGGAAATGCCTTCTGCTTTCAAGGCTATGAATCTGTAATTCCCTGGCACAACGCCTATCTCACTCTTGAATAACTGCGGCACCCGCTGGGAGTTCCCCAGCGGGCTTTTTCTCGGCTGGCCGAGCGCGTACGTGCTCGGCCAGGATTTAAAATAAACACCAGTATACCACATTTTTCCCCGACTGTCTATTGGCAATTTGCACAAAGTTTTTATCCTGGAATTGTGTAGTATTTTTTCAAAAAACTCTTGACTTCCTTAGGGGTATGTGTTATACTGCTATTGTCAGGAGGGGAAAGACCCCAAGAAAAAAAAATAAAAAAAAATCTAAAAAACCTCTTGACAAATAAAAATCAAAGTGCTATAATAAAGGCACAAAAGGTCAAGGACAGACCAAAAAACCAGAAAGGAATTGATACCATGAGTAACGAAGTCAAGACCCCCAAGACCACCTATCTGTCTGCTGTGAATTTCGCCATCGAAAACCTGCCTGACGCCCCCGCGGATGTTCTGGAACGCCTGAACGCTCTCGCCGCCAGTCTGTCCAAGAAATCCGAGAACCGCAAGTCCGCCGCCGACACCGACGAGGCCAAGGAAGCCCGCGCCGCCATCTATGAGTACCTCCTGAGCCTGCCGGAGGACGAGAAGCGCACCATCACCGAGCTGACCAAGGAAGTCCCTTATATCAGCGGCTGGAGCGGCCCCAAGACCACCACCCGCGTGGGCGAGCTGATCGAGGAGGGCAAGGTCGTCCGCATCACCGACAAGCGGCGCTCCTACTTCAAGGCCGTCCGGTAAACCCTGCGGGGGCGGGGTAACACCCGCCCCCATCTGAAAAGAGGTAGCCCATGATAACCGAGGGAACAATCCTAAAGGCCATGAAAAACCTGGGCTTGAGTCGGGATGAAGCCATTGAAATGCTCAAGGAGGATGAAGCAATCAACAAAGGGGAAAACCCGCATCCCTTAACCCCAGAGCAAGAGAAAGCAAGCAAACAAGCCCGTATTTGTGCGGCTGGCCCTAGACAAAAGCCCGTCCACCGAGAACGCAAGCCCAACATTTCAAAGCGTATGCTTATCTCCCAGATCGAGGATGCAATCCGAGACTTGACCGGTGAAGTCACTGTGACAAACGGGGAGCGACAAATCGACTTCACGATAGACAAGACCCATTACCGTATCATCCTCTCCGCCCCTAGAAGCTAGGGGCGGGGCTTTTTCTCGGCTGCCCGAGCGCGGTGGCGCCCGGGCAGAGTTTCAGATTATTGTGCAAATTGCATAATTTTTTCTCGAAATTTTGTCTATTTTTCCATCTTGCTTTTCTCCTGGAACCTGTTATAATAGAATCCAGAAGGAGGGAAGAACGTGGATAGATTTACTATTCAGTATGATGAACACGGTGTACAGCTTCACAATGATTACATTGACAAAATTGTTAAAGGCATCATTGAATACTATCGCCGTCAGAACATTACTCTTGATGCTCCGGAACATTGCTATGGTCTATTGCATCGAGATAAAGAACTCCTTGAAATTTGGGAAAGAATCTTACAGAAAGAGGGAATTTTATAAAATGGGTATTTCTATTAGGCGTGAAAAGAACGAGCGCGGGGTCAAGGTTGGCTCTCTCAAAGTGGGCGATACCTTCCTCTATGATAACCGCGTGGGCGTAGTGGTGGAAAGAAATGGTCATGTTTTCTTTCTTGACCTGTCCACCTGTGGCAACTTCCGCAATGGCAACCGCTTTTCTGGTGAGCTGAAACCCGAAGATACTGTGTTACCTATCGAAGTCAAAATGACTTACAAGGTCGTGGGCTAATCCCCACGACTTTTTTATTTGGCTGCTCGGCGGCGGGCGTCGCCGAGCAGAGTTTGAATTATTATGCAACTTGCACAAAAATCTTCTGAAAATTTGACTATTTTGCCAGGTTGACTTTTTCCTGAAATGTGCTATACTATTATTGTCCAGAAGGAAAGGAGAAAACACAATGGCCCATTTCAAGTATGAAAGTAAATGCGCTCACCCTCGCAAATGCGCTAATCTTATGCGGGACTTCCTCCAGGATGCTTGTACCTTAACTTATGAGGATGATAATACAGAGGAAGAAATTGTTAGGAAGATTAAGATGCGCCGTGGGTTTGTTTTCCAGACTTTCCCTTATGATACCGAAGTGGAATACATTACCATTGAATATAACTTCAACGAACTGCGCCGGGGTAATGATGGGATGGCAAGATTTAACAGACATTTCTTCCGTCTGTATCCTGCGGCCTGTGGGTTTTCCTCCCTTACCATTTCCTTACTGCATGAGCTAGGCCACCATGAAACGCTTTTCGACCTGCCGGATAACTGGGATAGAGTAAAAGAGGAACAGAAACTTTCTAAGTATCTCAACAATATTTATAGGCTGTATTATGCTTACTTCAACATGAAAGATGAAAAACTCGCTACACAATGGGCTATTGACTGGCTCTCTCAACCCGAAAACCGCAAACGCGCAAAAAAATTTGAAAGAGAATTTTTCAAAGCATGGAGGGGGGAATAAAAATGTCAACTTTTGTCATTATTTGTCTCATTGTAGGTGGAGCTTTGGCTCTTGTGGGATTTTTTGGCATCATCAGTAACAAACTGAAAAAGTGAGAGGGGCACAAGCCCCTCTTTTTCTTGGCTGGTCTGAGGCGGCCGCCTCAGACCAGAATTTAGA
>Ga0310690_10009525_pt1 | contig 12176 bp, 8 predicted proteins | sample AusTroGonzalo_MG_2_FD_207661 | JGI IMG/M metagenome (GOLD analysis project Ga0310690, IMG submission 207661) | Bovine rumen microbial communities from tropical cattle in Woodstock, Queensland, Australia - Gonzalo_04 (v2) (version 2) | ecosystem: Host-associated > Mammals > Digestive system >...
TGATGACCACCTCCGAGCGCACCAAGGTGGTGCCCACGCCCTCCATCGTGACCTTGCGTGTGGGCATGGTGAAGCCGAATCTGCAGGAGTACGCCTACCGCAATGTGCCCGTGGCAGTGTTGGTGGAAGGTACCTTCCAATCGGCCTTCAAGGGCATCCTGCCGGTGGAGTTCGACACCATCAAGGAGCTTGATTTCCGCGACCACAGCGAATACACACGGCAGATTTTCGTCTCCGACGGCGACATCATCCGCAACCCGTTCGACAGCAAGCGCAACCAGCCCTATCCGGCCGGATACGACATCTACACCCGCCAGACTTTCGACAACACCGACTTTATTGTGAACTGTGTCAACTACTTATGTGCCGACGACGACTTGCTGCAGCTCCGCGCGAAGAACTTCAAAATCGGCTCGCTCAGCAGTGAAAAGACCCGCAACCACAAAGTGCTGCTCGCCGTCCTCAACATCGGCATTCCGCTTCTCCTTATCACGTTGATGGGAGCGGTGTTGATTATAATTCGGAAGGTTCGGTTCTCGAAAAAAGGTTAAGGGTTAAAGGTTAAAGGTTAAAGATTTCGGGTAACCCCAATTTATTAAACACTTTCCTTGAACAGCCTCGTTAGGGGCAAGAGCTCGGTAGCCAGAGGGTAAGCGCAGCGCAACCCCTGGAAAATAATGATGGATTATTTACCGTTTCCAATAATGTTCCATCTCCTCCAACGATTTCCCCGTCGTTTCCGGCACCATTTTCCAGATGAAAATAGCGGCCAGAACACCCATGAGTCCGTATATCCAATACGAAAATCCGTGATTGAACATCGCGGTGAGGGTTTCGTTTTTGTCGAGCATCGGGAAGGTCCAGGAGACCAGGAAGTTGGAAATCCATTGCGAAGCCACCGCCAGGCTCATCACGACTGAACGGATGGAGTTCGGGAAAATTTCGGAAAGCAGCACCCAGCAGACGGGTCCCCACGACATGGCGAAACCGGCCGTATAGACCAGCATGCAGACCAGGGAACCCACGCCCACGTGATGCGTGAAGAAGGTGGTGCCGAGGATGAACATCGAGAGAGCCATTACCAGAGCGCCGATGATCATCAGCGGACGGCGACCGAACTTATCGACCGTGAGGATGGCCAAAATGGTGAACGAAAGGTTGACCGCACCCACGATAATCTGTTGTAACAGAGCAGTATCCGTAGCCGCGCCCATCGTCTTGAAGATCTCAGGAGCGTAGTAGAGCACCACATTGATGCCGATGAACTGTTGCAGCGATGCCAGCAGCACCCCCACGATGATGATGCGCATTCCGTATGTGCGGATAGGGTGTATCAAAGCTATTAAAAAGCTGATCAACAGCGAGATTTCAAACGCGCTGTTCACTTTGCAGAGTTTCAGAATCACGAAACAGATGAGGAAGAGTCCCACCCAAGAGAGGATAGAGATGTAGTAAGAGCGCAGGGAGGGCGTTTTCTCGGAGAGGCTTTCGCGGATGGCCGCTATCTCGCCTTCAGCGCCCTCGCCCACCGTTTTGCGCAGCACCTTCATCGCCTTCTCGTCGCGGCCGCGCATCACCAAATAGCGCGGGGTTTCGGGCACGAACAGCAAGGCCACCAAGAAGATGCTGGCGGGAATGATTTCGGAGGCGAACATCTGACGCCAGCCAATGGTGTGCAGCCAAAGGGCATCGCCGCGCCGTGCGATGTTATAGTTCACGAAATAGATAATCAGCATACCGAGAATGATGGCAAACTGGTTAAGGGAGACCAGTGTGCCGCGCCTTTCGGCAGGTGCAATCTCCGCAATATACATGGGCGACACCATGGAGGCGATGCCCACACCGATGCCGCCGCTGATGCGGTAGAAGACGAAATGATAGATGAAGGTATGGTCGCCATCGCCGGGCATTCCCCAAAAGATTTCGGGCCAAGCCGAACGGATAGCCGAAAGCAAAAACAACACGGCCGCAATCATCAACGTGGGTTTGCGGCCCAGCTTCTGGGTGAACCACCCCGCCAAGAAGCCGCCTATGATGCAGCCTATGAGGGCACTGCTCACCACAAAACCTTCCAAGGCGTTGGCCTGCGCCGGTGGCAGCCCCTTCGGATCAATGAAAAAGACGCGCAGCGACTCCACCGTCCCGGAAATCACGGCGGTGTCGTAACCGAACAGCAACCCGCCCATCGTGGCCACCACAGTGAGGGCCAAAATATAGAACTTGTTGTTTTTCATACTATACCATATTATTATATATGAACTGCAAAAGTACAATTTATTTCAAAAAGGAACAAACGGAATATAACAAAAGCGGTCCGAACTATTTTCGGACCGCTTTCCGTGTTCCAGCTGGGGCTCGAACCCAGGACCCCATCCTTAAAAGGGATGTGCTCTACCTGCTGAGCTACTGAAACTCCTCTTCTCATTTTTTGAGGCTGCAAAAATACACTTTTTTTGATATGGAAGCACCAAATTATGAAAAAAAATAATTCAATATAACTTATTAGTTCTCAGCTATTTAAAAAATAATCGAAAAAATGCGCTTTTTGTGTTTATCGTATATATTTTTTGTATATTTGCAATATATCTTATTGGTTATAAATATGTTAAAAAGTAAAAACAGAGAATACAAAAACAGGTGCCAATTTGCAGAAAAGTTGGCTAAAAATGTCATTTTTTGCTAAAAAGAGAACGAACCTATATTTTTCACCAAAACCAAAAATCGATGAAAAAATTGATTCTTACCCCACAAAAAGACACCTTGACCCTTTGCTTGCCTCACGATTGGGTCGGCAGACCTTTAGTCTGCATTTTGCAACATCCTCATGAAAGGAACGCATTTCCGATAGAGTCGGAGTACGTTGCCGAACTCCGGGAGGATGCCATCGGCTACCAAGCCCACCACTATCGTATGAGACGAAGACCGAGACGCAGACGTCTGAGAAGAAAGAGCGGCGGCGTCAATAGACTCCTCTAAACTATCCCAACACCCGTCAGTGAAGGTCAGCGCCAATGAGGTGCATAAATTCCTGGCGGGTGTTCTCGTTTTTGAGGAACGCGCCAGTGAACTCGGAGGTAGTTGTGACGGAATTCTGTTTCTGAATGCCGCGCATCGACATGCAAAGGTGCTGCGCCTCGATGACCACCGCCACGCCCAGAGGATTCAGAACCTCTTGCAGACAGTCCTTAATCTGGGAGGTGAGCCGCTCTTGCAGCTGCAAACGGCGGGCAAAGCACTCCACCACGCGCGGGATCTTGCTGAGGCCCACGATAGTGCCGTTGGGGATGTAACCGATGTGCGCTTTGCCGAGGAAGGGCAGCATGTGATGCTCGCAGAGGGAATAGATTTCGATGTCCTTCACCACCACAATCTGCTTGTAATCCTCATGAAATAAAGCACTTTCGAGAATGGCTTTCGGATCCTGGCGATAGCCATGTGTCAAAAAATCCATGGATTTGGCCACGCGGATGGGGGTTTTCACCAAACCTTCGCGCGCGGGGTCTTCACCCAAAAGGGTGAGTATCTCTTTATAGTGATAGGCTAATTGATTGAGGGTTTCCTCTGAAAATTTAGGAATTTGACTCATATTATATACTGTTAATTTTTCCAAATATATAAGTTTCCTGCACGCTCACGACCCACGGTGGTGGCATCGCCGTGACCCGAGAGGATGGCCACCTCATCGGGCAGAGTGAGGATTTTTTCGCGAATGCTCTGTTGCAACAGAGCCTCGTTGCCGGTGGGCAGGTCGCTGCGACCAACACACATTTCAAAAATCACATCGCCGGTGAAAATCACCTTGTTTTCAGCATTATAGAGGCAAATGCTGCCTTCGCAATGGCCGGGAGTATAGAACACCTGCAGCTTCTGGTGACCAAAAGCAACCACATCGCCCTCCTGCAAAAAGCGGTCGGGCGCGGGCATCTGCTGCTGCTCAAAGCCAAACACCGCAGCGTATGCGTATGCACGGTTGTATTCGCACATAGCGCCCTCGTGCATCAGCAGCTCGACGCCAAACTCCTGCTTGCACCAAGGGTTGCCCGCGATGTGGTCGAGATGGGGGTGAGTGTTGATGATATATTTGATTTTCAAGTTTTTAGAGGCAATATAGTCTTTGATTTGGGAATCTTCGTAGGCGCGGCAGTTGCCGGGATCGATGATCACCGCCTCCCCCGTTTCGTCCGACACAATGTAGGTGTTCACCATCAACGGGTTGAAATGGAACGTTTTCAGCTCCATATTCACGAATTTTAACTTGGATTCATTCATCATTTCGCTCAACGATTTATGCTTTTTTAACACTTTAGAAGGGTCTCTTTTGGGGATCTGCGGCATAAATTTCCTTCACTTTGTGACCATTTTCGAAAACAACGCTGTAGTAGAGTTTCCCTTGCGGGGTCCAGCTCTGCCATTTGCCGTGGCGCACACGGTTGTGGAAAGCACCCTGGGTGTGTTTCACCCCGTTGTCGTAGTATTCGGTGAAGGCACCTTCGGGCACGTCGTGCACGAAATTCTGTTCGCGCACCACCTTTTCATGCATGTTATAGAAGACCCACTTGCCCTCCTTCTTGTCGTCCACATATTTGCCTTTGGAGAGGATGTGACCGTTTTGCGCATACTCGTTCCAGACACCGTTTTTCTTGTCGTTCACATACTTTCCCTGACGCTGCATCTTGCCTGTCTCCTCCCAATACAGTGTGCTGAGACCGTTGAGCTGTCCGTTTTTGTAGTTGTTTTCGTACTTTTTGAAACCGTTTTCGCGCCAACCTTCCCAATAGCCGTCCATCACTCCGTCTTTAAAAGTACCTTGATCTTTCACTTTGCCGTTCTCGAAATAGGCAATCCAGAGACCGTTCTCCTTGTCGTTCTTAAAGGAGCCCTCGCGCTGGATTTTACCGTCCTCGTACCAAGCTTTCCATACGCCTTCGCGCTTGCCGTTTTCGTAATTGCCTTTGCGCCAAACTCTTCCGTTTTCGTAGTAGTAGGTCCAGGTGCCGTGTTGCAGTCCGTTTTCGAAGCTGCCCTCGCTGCCCAGACGGCCCTCGTTGTCGTAGAATTTCCAGAGGCCCTGCTGCAGACCATGTACCAGTTTGCCCTCCATGTCTTTCTTGCCGCCGCGGTTCCACCAGATGGCATCACCCTCCAGAAGTCCCATTTCGTAGGTGCCCTCGAAGAGTTTGTCGCCATTGTCGTAATACTCAATTACGTGGCCGTTGACGCTGTCGTTAAGGTAGGTCACCTTCTTATAGAGCTCACCATTAGGGTGATAGAAAGTCCACTGGCCGTCGCGCTGTCCCTCTTTGAACTGTCCTTCCGTCTCGGTTTTGCCCGACTGGAACCAGCTTTTGAACGGACCGTTGTCGGCGTGGTATTCCTGTCCGAGCTTACCGTCATCGTACCATACTTTCCAAACGCCGATCTTGATTCCGTCACGGTAATCTCCCTCGGTCCACTTGGCACCGTTATTGTGATAGTAGATCCAATGTCCCTGTTCAACGCCTTTTTTCATCACACCGACGGACATCAGTTTGCCGTTTTTCCAATAGGATTTGATGGTGTCCTGCGCTGACAAAGACAACGCCAGCACGGCGCAGAGCCCAAATAAGAGTAATTTTTTCATTCTTAAAAATTTAGGGGGCAAAGATACAATTTTTTGGCTATTGACTGTTGGGTAAGTTATTCTGTTGCCTTTTGCCTATTCCCTGTTGCCTAAAATTTGTATCTTTGCCGCTCAAACCAAAACCCTACGAATTATGGCAATCTTAGTAAAAAACATAAAGCAATTAGTGCAGGCGGAGCCTAAGTCCATCAAGTTCCGCGCCGGCAAGGAGATGCAGAACCTCCCGCTTATCGACAATGCCTACCTTCTCACCGAGGGCGAGAAAATCAAGGATTTCGGCAAGATGGAGGAGTTCAACCCCGACATTTTGAAGAAGGTCAAGGAGCCGATCGAGGAGATCGACGCCACGGGCAAGTTCGTGTTCCCCTCTTTCTGCGACTCTCACACGCATATCGTCTATGCGGGCAGCCGCGAGGTGGAGTACATCGACAAAATCAAGGGACTGAGCTACGAGGAGATTTTCAAACGCGGCGGCGGCATCCTCAACTCCGCGAAACGGCTGCACGAGACCTCCGAGGAGGAACTCTACGACCAGGCTTGGCAACGGTTGGAGGAGATGGCTTCCTTCGGAACAGGCGCGTGCGAGATCAAGAGCGGCTACGGCCTCACCACTGAGGACGAACTCAAGATGCTGCGCGTCATCCGCAAGCTGAAAGAGAACTCCCCGATGACCATCAAGGCCAACTTCCTCGGTGCGCACGCAGTGCCGTTGCTCTATAAAGACAACCCCGACGGATACGTGGATCTCATTATCAATGAGATGATTCCGATGGTGGCCGCAGAGGAACTCGCCGACTTTGTGGACGTTTTCTGCGACAAGGGCTTCTTTACGGTGGAGCAGACCGAGCGCATCCTGATGCAAGGTATCAAGTACGGCTTGCGTCCGAAAATCCACGCCAACGAGATGGCATGCTCCGGCGGCATCCAGGTGGGCGTGAAATACAACGCACTGTCGGTTGACCATCTGGAATACACTGGCGATGAGGAGATTGCGGCACTCTACAAGAGCGAGACGATGCCCACGGTGCTGCCTGGTGCAGCCTTCTTCCTCGGAATGCAGTGCGCCCCTATCCGCAAGATGATCGAGGGCGGTCTGCCGGTGGCATTGGCCTCCGACTTCAACCCCGGCTCCTGCCCGTCCGGCAACATGCAGTTGGTCTTCGCCATGGGTTCTGTCATGTACAAAATGCTGCCCGAAGAGACGGTCAACGCCACCACCATCAACACGGCATACGCTATGGATGTGTGGCGTGAGTTAGGCACCATCACGAAAGGAAAAATCGCCAACTTCTTCATCACCAAGCCGATGGACACGCTCTATTTCATGAACTATGCCTTCGGCTCGAACAAGGTGGAGCAGATTTTCCTGAAGGGAAAGAAACGGTAAACCCCTGTAGAGACGTTTCAGGAAACGTCTCTACAACAGGGCCTCCTTTACATATTCGATAAATTTTTTGATGTTGGTCCGGCCATACAGCCAGATCACGCGCTCTCTGTCGCCCAACCGAGTGACCACCACGAAGTCGGAGCAGCCGTTTTTGTCCTTTTCGGAAGCGCAAATCTTGAGGAGATAGTCTCCTTCATTGAGCTCAAAAACCACGCCGAAATTCTCCATCGACTTCCGGATGTCCTGGTTGAATTTCTTATACTTGTGGCTTTTCGGTTTGGCATCGCACGAAAGAATTTTCACGAACGATGCGTTACTGGCGATGAGATTCAGCCAAACGGGCTTTTCAGCTCCATACTCGAATTTCTCGAAATGGCGCTTCTTTTCATATTTTCTGAACAGTTTGTCCATGTCGGCGGATTGGGCGTAAGCACCTCCGAACAGGCTGATACACAGCACCATTAATACGATTGTTCTCCAAAGTTTATTCATCATTCGTAATTTTTTAATGAAAACCAGATGCTTAAACAGCTTTCTTAATAAAAGGTTTAATTTATCCCGCAAAAATACTATTTTTGCCGCGCAAAAATTTTTTTGTAGTATTTTTGTAATTTTTGCGTCAAATAAAAAAATCGTCAAAGGAGATACTATAGTTATTAATAAAAACAAACGTTTATGAAAAAAGTATTTTTGTTTTTGATGGCCTTAGTCTGTGCGTTGGCCGTTTTCGCACAGAAAGGTGATCTGAACTTGAACGATCCCATCAAGGCGGACCCGAACGTGGTCATTGGAAAATTGGACAACGGCATGACCTATTACATCCGCAAAAACACCTACCCGAAGGACCGCGTGGAGTTCCGTCTCGCAGTGAACGCCGGCTCCAACCAGGAGAATGACAACCAACAAGGTTTGGCACACTTCACCGAGCACATGGCCTTCAACGGTATCGAAGGTTTTCCGAGCAACAGCGTGGTTGACCACCTGCGCAGCAAGGGCGTGGTATTCGGCGCTGACCTCAACGCTTACACCAGCTTCGACGAGACGGTCTATATGATCCCCATGCCGCTCGACGATCCCGGCAACATTGACCTCGGTCTCAAGATCCTCCGTGGCTGGGCCGCCGGTCTGCTATACGACAATAAGGAGATTGACGAGGAGCGTGGTGTCATCATCGAGGAATACCGTCTCGGTTTGGGTGCCGACGACCGTATGCGCAAAGAGTACTGGCCCATCCTTATGGCTGGTTCCCGTTACGCCGACCGTATGCCTATCGGTAAATTGGACATTCTGCAAACATTTGACTATCAAGTGATTAAAGATTTCTACCACGATTGGTATCGTCCTGATTTGCAGGCTGTTATCGTGGTTGGCGACATTGACGTGAAAGTGGTCGAAGAGAAGATCAAAACCATGTTCGGCAACATCCCCGCCAAGCAGAACCCTCGCAAGAAAGAGACCTACGGCATTGCTCCTAACAAAGAACCGCTCGTGGCTGTCTGCACCGACCCGGAAGCTTCCAGCAACTCTGTGATGCTTATCCGCAAGCACAAACACACCCCGATGAAAACCATCGGCGACTTCCGTCAACAACTCTGCATCGACCTCTACAATGCCATGTTCGACGCTCGTCTCGAAGAGATGACGCAAAATCCTAAATGTCCATTCTTATATGCTTCTGCCGGTTATGGCGATTTCATCGGCAATACCGACGCATACGCTGCACAAGCTGCTGCCAAGGAAAACCGCATTCCCGATGCTCTGCGCGTACTCCTGCAAGAGGACTACCGCGTGCTGAAATATGGTTTCCTGCAGACCGAACTTGACCGTGCTAAAGAGGAGCTGTTGGAACGTTACGACAAAGCTGCCAAGGAAGCTGACAAGACCGAATCCGCTCGTTTCGCTTCTCAATATATCAACAACTTCCTGCGCCAAGACCCCATCCCGGGTGCAAAACGTGAGAACACTTACGCCAAAAAGCTCATCGAAGGCATTACTTTGGAAGAGGTTAACGCTTTGGCCAAGAATTGGGTTACTGAAGATAATATGGTGGCTATCATCACCGCTCCCGAGAAAGAGGGTGTGAGCGTTCCTACCAAGGATGAAATCCTCAACATTTTGAAAGACAAATCATTAGCTGACGTCCAACCTTACGTGGACACCTACAAAGATCAGGAAATCTTGGATAAAAACACCCTGAAACCCGGCAAGATCACCTCTGTGGAGAAGATTGACGCTGTGGGTGCCGAAAAGTGGACGCTTTCCAACGGTATCACTGTCTATTTGAAGAAAACCGACTATAAGAACGATGAAATCCTCTTCAGCGCCAGCAGTAAGGGTGGTAAGACCCTCTATCCTGTGAAAGACCTCGCTTCTGCCGACTTCGCCGCTGACATCATCGACCGTGGTGGTATCGCCGGTTTGGACTACAACTCCTTGATGAAGAAGATGAAAGGTAAAAACGTGGGTGTCTCTCCCGACATCAACCTCCTGACCGAAGGTTTCTCCGGTTCTTCCTCCCCGAAAGACCTGGAGTTCTTCTTCCAATACCTCAACGCCTTCTTCACCAACCCGCGCATCGACGAAAACGCTTTCCAATTGGTGATGGACGAGAGCAAAGAGCAAATCAAGATGATCACCGCTCAACCGATGTACAAATATTTGGGCAAATTCCTGGAAGCTGCCTTCAACTACGATCCTTACATGAAGCAGATGTTCTCCATGGATGACGAATATCTCGCTCAGGTGAACTTCAACCGCGCCGTGCAGATCTACAAGGAGCGTTTCGCTAATCCCGCCGACTTCACCTTCTACTTCGTGGGTAACTACGACGAAAAAGAGATGAAGGAGTATGTGGAACTCTACCTCGGTTCTATGAAGACTGATCCCAGCAAAAAGGAGAACTACAACCTCAATGTGTTGAAACCGCGTCCTGAGAAAGCCACCACGCAAACCGTCTATGCCGGTACCGAGGAACAGGGCTGGATGGGCATGATGATTATCAACCCGATTGACTGGAGCTATCGTAACTCCATTATCGCCGAGATGATCGGTGAGGCTCTGGACATCCAATTCGTGCGCATCGTGCGTGAGAAGATGGGTGATGTCTATTCTCCGATGGTGCAGATGGGTGCCAGCAAACTTCCTCATCCTGAGATGAACCTGATGGTTCTGTTGGGTTGCGACCCTGTGAAGACCGACAAACTGGCCGACGCCAGCTTGAAGATCCTCAACGACTTCAAAGCCAAAGGTCCCGACAAGAAAACAATGGAATTGGTGAAAAAGCAGATGATCAGCACCCGCGCCAAGAACATCCAAACCAACCGCTTCTGGCTCAGCTACATCAGCGGTAAAGTCAACCAAGGTGAAGAACTTATCGCACCTTCCGAATACGACAACGTCGTCAATTCCGTCACCAAGAAAGAGATGGTGGAATTCATGAAGAAGTACTTCAAACCCGAAATCTACACCCGCGCCGACATGCACCCGACAACGATGCAGAAATAGTAAGGTTTGCAATTATACGAGAAAGGGACGGAGCGTTGAGCTTCGTCCCTTTTTGTATTCAGCAAAGAGACTATATTCTATATAAGGCTGATTGCCGTCTTCAGACCATCAATGGCGGCGCTCATGATGCCACCGGCGTAACCTGCTCCTTCACCGATAGGGTAAATACCTGAAACTGAGGATATTCTCTCTTCGTTTCGGAGAATGCGTACCGGAGAGGAAGAACGGGTTTCCACGCCCGTCAGCACGGTATCTACATTGGCAATGCCGGGCAGCTTGCGGTCGAGCAGCGGCAAAGCCTCTCGCAAGGCATGTACGGCGTAGTCGGGCAGACAGCGTTTGAAATCGCCGTAGTAGAGTCCGTGCGGATAAGAGGGCACCACCTTGCGGTGGCGCGTAGCGATCTGTCCCTTCAGGAACTCGCCCACGAGGTTGCCGGGGGCGCGTCCGTCGCCCGCCATCCGGAAGGCTAACCGCTCGTATTTCTCCTGATAGTCAATGCCATCCAAGACCGAACCTTGCATAAAATCCTCCGGTGTGACACTCACCAAAAGCGCGCTGTTGGCGTTGGCCTTATCTCGTTTGTGCTCGCTCATGCCGTTGGTGACAATCGTGCCCTCCTCACTTGCGGAGGCCATCACGGTGCCGCCGGGACACATGCAGAAGGTATAGACCCCGCGGTCTTTGAGGTGCACCACCCCCTTGTAGGAAGCAGGCGGCAGCAAATGGGCAGCCTGACCGTACTGCATTCGGTTGATGTCGCGCTGCAGATGCTCCATCCGCACCCCGATGGAGAACCCCTTGGGTTCCATCAGCATCCCGCGGGCATGCAACATGCGGATGGTGTCGCGGGCAGAATGCCCCAAGCCTAACAGCAAATGCTTGGTTACAAATGTTTTATCGTTGTTGCAATGAATCCTTAACTCCTCGCCTTCTTTCTCAAAAGCATCGAAAATGGTGTTGAAATGGAACTCACCGCCCAGTTTCTCAATCTCGGTGCGGATGTTTTTGACCACCTTCGAGAGATAGTCGGTGCCCACATGCGGATTTTGCTGGTAGGTGACCTCCTCAGGAGCGCCATGCTGATAGAATTCATTGAGTATAAACTGGTTATACTCACTATTGACGTTCGTGTTCAGCTTGCCGTCGGAAAAGGTGCCGGCACCGCCTTCACCAAACTGGACATTGGAGTTGGGGTTCAGCACTTTCGTCTGCAGGAAACGCTGCACCGACTGCTGCCGCTCCTCAATGCGCTCGCCCCGCTCAATGATGATGGGGTGCGCGCCGCAGCGGGCGAGATAGAGCGCGGCAAACATTCCCGCCGGTCCGAAACCAACCACCACGGGCTGCCGGTCGTGCTGCCACTTCGGATACGCAATCTCCTGAACCGCAACACATTCCGTAGCGTCAGGGCTGTTCAGCAAAGAGCGGTAGCTGTCGGGGATTGTAACCTCCACCTGATAGTTGTAAAGCACGTTGTTTTTCTTGCGGGCATCCACCGACTGCCGCACGATGCGGAAGCCGTCCAAATCCTCCGTACGGATGCGGAACTGCTTGCATACCAAATTCTTGATATTCTTGGCTTCCGCCACCGGAATCTTTATATTCGAAAGCTTGAGATGTACCATTTTCTCGATTTTGCGGCAAAAATATACTTTTTATCCG
>Ga0310690_10009526_pt1 | contig 12175 bp, 7 predicted proteins | sample AusTroGonzalo_MG_2_FD_207661 | JGI IMG/M metagenome (GOLD analysis project Ga0310690, IMG submission 207661) | Bovine rumen microbial communities from tropical cattle in Woodstock, Queensland, Australia - Gonzalo_04 (v2) (version 2) | ecosystem: Host-associated > Mammals > Digestive system >...
GATATGCATTAGTAACCGGTGCAAGCCGGGGAATAGGAAGAGCCATTGCCATTGAGTTGGCGAAAGACGGGTGCTCTATTCTGTTGAATTATAAATCCAATCACGCTGCGGCGGAGGAGACCAAGCGCCTCATTGAAGAGGCCGGTGGTGAAGCGGAACTGATGCCGTTTGATGTGAGCCAACCCGAGGCAATCAATGCGGCTTTGGATAAGTGGTTCGCTACCCATCCGGAAGAGTATATTGATGTACTGGTGAATAATGCCGGCATCGTAGATGACGAGATTATGCTGATGATGGAGCCGGAGCAGTGGCATCGTGTGATAGACGTGAATCTCAACAGTTTCTTCTATTGTACCCGCCGTGTCATTGAAGGAATGGTGGAGAACCATCATGGACGTGTTGTGAATATATCGTCAATCAGCGGACAGAGAGGAAATCAGGGGCAAGTGAACTATTCGGCATCTAAAGCAGCTCTTATTGGAGCTACTCGTTCGCTTGCAATTGAGTTGGCTCCTCGAAATATTACGGTCAACGCTGTGGCGCCGGGAGCGATTGAGACGGAGATGATGCAAAAAAGTGCAGAATATATGCCAGAGCATATGAAGAATATAAACTCTATCCCAATGCGTCGTCTCGGCAAACCGGAAGAGGTTGCATACCTCGTCTCTTTCCTTTGTAGCAACCGTGCGGACTATATCTCCGGGCAAGTAATAGGCATTAACGGAGCAGCATTGTAAAACAAAAAAGTGTCGTTTGTTTTGCCAAACGACCGAACAAAACTGCGCCAAACGACCGAACAAAACTGCGCCAAATGACCGAAAAAGTTCAAAAATATTTGGTCATGTTAATTATTTTTACTATCTTTGCAGCGATTTTTTAAAACTACGTATTATGGATGATTATAAGCCGCGTGTTGCGGACCAAATGTTAGTTGACCTGTTAGATGCGTGCGGGTGTGTGTTAGTTAAAGGAAGTAAATGGTGTGGTAAGTCAACTACTGCTGAGCAGATTGCTAAAAGTGTTGTTTATATGGCAGACCCGGCAGATGGACCGCGTAATGTGCAGTTAGCCCAATCAACCCCTAAGTTTCTGCTGCAAGGCGAGACTCCAAGACTGATTGATGAATGGCAAGTGGTACCTACATTGTGGGATGCTATTCGAGGTGAGGTTGATCATCGTCGAGCGGTTGGGCAATTCATCATTACCGGTTCTGCAGTTCCTGCCGATAGGACCAAAATTGTTCATACCGGAACAGGTCGCATTACTCCGCTTGTGATGCGTCCGATGAGCTTATGGGAGTCCGGCGACAGTTCGGGGGAATTGAGTTTGGCTTCTTTATTTGAACAACCGGAACAACTACTATCAGAATCGAAAATTGATATTGAACAACTTGCCTATTTAGTATGTCGGGGAGGTTGGCCCTTATCCACTTTAACAACTAACACGAAGGCTGCTCTCAAACAAGCTAAAATTTATTACGATGGAGTTGTCGGTACAGGTAATGGTGAAGAATCAGATATTTCTCGTGCAGATGGTGTGCGCCGCAATCCGGATCGGGTAAAACGGTTAATGCGTAGCTTGAGTCGCAATTTAGGCTCACAAGCTTCTTTGGACACCATATATCAAGATATGATTGTAAATGACAAAGAGAGTTTGGATAAAGATACTATTGCATCTTATATATCAGCACTCAAACTAATCTTTGTTGTAGAAGATATGCCTGCGTGGAATCCGAATTTGCGTAGCAAAACAGCTATACGCACGGCTGAAACACGTTATTTTGTTGACCCGAGTATTGCTACTGCTGCTTTGGGATTGGGTCCCAAAGACCTGATAAACGATTTAGAGACTTTTGGTATGTTCTTCGAAACGATGGCAGTGCGCGACCTGCGTGTATATGGAGATGCGTTAGGCGGTACTGTTTATCATTATCGTGACAAAAGCCATCTGGAGTGCGATGCAGTACTACACTTGGAGAATGGCAATTATGGCTTAATAGAAATCAAGTTAGGCGGAGAAGACGATATAGAAAAAGGTGCGACTGTCCTGAAGGAGTTAGCCGGCAAAATAGATACAACACGGATGAAGAACCCTTCCTTCATGATGGTGCTCGTCGGACTTGGACAATATGCCTACCGTCGTGATGATGGCGTTTATGTGGTGCCGATTGGGTGCTTGAAGCCGTGAGGAGAGGTTGATTGATAGGCAGCAAAACAAAGAACTGAAAAGGAATACTTCCTATGAAACGAGTTGTAGTAACAGGCATGGGTATTTGGTCTTGCATCGGGCAAGACCTGCAAACCGTCACAGAGAGCCTCAAGCAAGGTCGCTCGGGTATTATCTTTGACCCGAAGCGCATCGAATATGGTCTTCATTCCGGATTGGTAGGTAATGTCCCTCGCCCGGATTTACGGCCCTTGCTTCCTCGTAAATTCCGTGCCACCATGTCAGAAGATGCCGAATATGCGTATATGGCGGCTTGTCAGGCATTTGAGCAGGCCGGCATTAATAATGAATATTTGCATCAGAATGAGGTGGGTATTATCTTCGGGAATGATGGGAATATGCACATGTTGGACTATATGTCGGTTATGGAAGAAGAGCATGATTCGCTGATGATAAGCCCCAATGCACTTTTTCAAGGGGAGACCTCATCAGTGACTATGAATCTGGGTACAATATTTCATCTTCGGGGAATTAATTTTTGTGTAGGGGCGGCTTGTGCAAGTAGCAGTCATGCGGTAGGTTTAGCAGCTATGTTAATTCGTCAAAGATTACAACATACTATCCTGATCGGAGGATCTTGTGTATTAGATGTGAGAGGAGTAGCCGCAACGGATGCACTGGAAGCCATCTCCCATCGGAATGAAAATCCTCAACAAGCTTCTCGTCCGTTTGATAAGGACCGCGACGGGATGATCCCGTCTGGTGGAGCTGCGGCTTTAGTGTTGGAGGAATATGAACATGCGATAGCCCGTGGTGCAACTATTCTGGCAGAAGTGGTGGGATACGGTTTCTCATCCAACGGTATCGAAGAAATCTCTATGCCTTCTGCGGAGGGCGAGTATATCGCCATGAAGCGTGCCTTGGACGATGCAGGTTTGCAACCATCGGATATTGATTATGTCAATGCCCATGCCACTTCTACCATCACAGGTGACATCGAAGAAGCCAAAGCATTAACGCGCCTCTTTAATCGAGAATCGAAAATCGCTAATCGAGAAACGAAACCTTTCGTTTCCTCTACCAAATCTATGACCGGACATGAGAACTGGATGGCGGGAGCCAGCGAGGCGGTGTATTCCATCTTGATGATGCAAAACAATTTCGTAGCACCCAACATCAATCTGGAAAATATCATTGAAGAGGCGAAAGAACTCAATATTGTCCGCGAAACGGTATATGCACCAATAAATACCGTCCTTTCCAATTCCTCCGGCATGGGGGGTACGAATAGCGCATTGGTGTTCCGCAAAATCGCTAATCCCTAATTCGTTAATTCATTAATCGAATATAGTATGTCGAAAGAACTTCAGATACGAAATAGCACCGCTGAGTTTCTGATCTTCCAAGCAGAAGATAAGGCACAAGGCGTGCAGGTGTTCTATAAAGACGAGACCATTTGGGCGAGCCAGAAAGCCATCGCCGCTTTGTTTGATGTGAATGTTCCCGCTATCAGCAAGCATTTGCAGAATATCTATGAATCCGGCGAGTTGTCAGTAGAGGCAACTGTTTCCAAAATGGAAATAGTTCAACAAGAAGGAACGCGGAACATTAAGCGTTGCTTAGATTTCTATAATCTCGATGCGATTATTGCGGTCGGATATCGTGTGAATTCCATTCGCGCTACCCAGTTCCGTCAGTGGTGTACCGCTGTATTGCGTCAATTTGCTATCCGCGGCTACATCATCGACAAGAAGCGCATGGAGAACGGTGCTTTCCTTAGTGAGGACTACTTTGAACACTTGCTGGCAGAGATTCGTGAGATTCGTCTCTCCGAACGCCGTTTCTATCAAAAACTTACCGACATATATGCTACCGCGATTGACTACAACCGCGATGCACCGACCACGCGCGAGTTCTTCGCGAAAGTGCAGAATAAGATGCACTATGCCGTACATGGACAGACGGCTGCCGAACTGATTGTTGCCCGTGCCAATGCCGAGAAAGAGCACATGGGACTGACCACATGGGAGAGAGCACCGCATGGAAAGATTGTCAAACCCGATGTCGGCATCGCTAAGAACTACCTCAATGAACTCGAACTGGAAGACATGGGACGACTTGTCAACTCCGTTTTGGATACCGCAGAACGTATGGCAAAGCGTCATATTCCGATGACGATGGAAGATTGGGCGAAGCGTATTGATATTATCTTGGAAGCAGGAGGAGATCGAATACTGACAGACGCAGGCACAGTTTCCCATGAAGATGCACAAGCCTTTGCAGAGACAGAATTTGAGAAATATCGTGTCATTCAAGACCGCCTGTATGAATCTGACTTCGATCTCTTTACTTTACCGGAATTGCCGACAGAAGAAGCTGAAAACTGAATACTGACAACTTAATACTTTCACAATATGACACCACAAGAAATTCAACAAAAAGTAAACCAATTTATGGTAGATCGTTTGGAGTTTGAGCCAAGCGCACTTACTCCTGAGACGGAATTAAAACGCGACCTCGGTATGACATCGCTGGATGCCGTGGAAACAGCTATCTTTATCAAACGCACCTTCGGCTTCCAACCCGAACGAGGGGCAATTAAGATGCTCGTCACGCTGCAGGATTTGTACGATTACATCGAAGATCATCAAGGATGATAGTGTATGGTGTATGGTGTATGGTGTAGAGTGTATTAATTGATAACTAACATCTGATGACTAAAAACTATTTGGATATCCTTGCGGAAACTATCCGCAACAACTGGGACCAACCGGCTCTGACGGATTTCTATCTCACGGAAGACGGTACCGCGCAAGATACCTCGCGTGGTAAGCACTATACCTACGGCGAAATGTATGCCGAGATAGTCCAGGTTGCTGATTTGTTGACCCATCTCGGTTTGCAAAAAGGCGACCATATTGCTATCTGCGGCAGCAACTCCTCCCATTGGGTGATTGCCTATCTCGCTATCGCCAAAATGCAGGGCGTTTCTGTTACCGTCATGCATGCCCTCCAGCCCGACCAGATAGCGCGTCTGGTTGATTTCTCCGATGCAAAAACATTATTTACTGATAAGGAATTATGGAATGAATTGAAAGAAAATCCGTTGCCACAGGTAGAGAGTGTAATCGCATTGGAAGATTGGGAAATAGTATATGGGAAGCAAATCAAAAATCAAAAATCAAAAATCAAAAATCGAGAATGTCGGTTTCCTGCTTCAGAACCCGATTCTCTTGCCATGATTTGCTTTACTTCGGGGTCATCGGGAAAACCGAAAGGGGTGATGCTGCCATATAGAAGTATAAATGCCAATATAGCAATCAAATTTGAGGATTTTATTAAGTCTAAAGGGCGTATATCGCTATCATGGTTGCCCAATGGGCATATTTATGGTTTGCTTGCAGAAGTGTTGCAGCCAATGTGTATAGGGATTAGTGTGGTAGTATTTTGTGGACAAATCAAAGCAACAACGTTCTTGGACTTAGTGCGTTTAATTAAGCCGACAATAGTAATGACAGTTCCGGCGGTGTTAGAAGGAATATTGGGTTGCTTGAAGCACGATCGTTCCGATATATGTGTGTTGCGAAAAAAAATATTGACATTTTTCGGACCTCAGGTGCATTTAATAGGAGTCGGGGGGTCTCTTTTGTCCAAGGAATTAGAGGAGATACTATATTCTCCTGAAATTCCATTAGGGATGTCTTATGGAATGACGGAATGCGGTCCTCGTATTGCTTTAGCCTTATCGCATGAACTTCGGCCACATACCGTAGGAATAGTGTTGCCCACATTAAAAGCATGCATAGCCCCCAGTGGCGAAATTCTTGTCAAAGGAGAAAACGTTATGCTGGGCTATTACAAAGATCCCGAAGCCACGGCGCAGAAAATCGACCAAGACGGCTGGCTGCATACTGGTGACAAAGGTCATCTGGACGAGGACGGTTATCTGTATGTGGAGGGCCGTTTGGAGCAGGATATCATTGTCCTTCCCAATGGGGAGAACATCCGTCCGGACACCATTGAATCGCTCATCAACGTCCTGCCCGAAGTGAAGGAGTCCATTGTCCTTGCCCGCGATGGCAAACTCGTCGCGCGAGTGGTAGTTCCCCCCTCGCTTTTAGGAGAGGGGAAGGGGGTGAGGCTTCTTGTTCTCCGCACGGTAAATCCGCAACTCCCGCTATTTAGCCAGCTCTATGATGTAGAGATTACGGACGAGCCGCTGCAAAGGACAGAGAAACAAACGATAAAGCGATATCTTTATAAGTGATTAGGGAATTAGGGAGTTAGTGAATTAGGGAGTTAGTGAATTAGGGAATTAGTGAATTAGGGAATTAGTGAATTAGGGAATTAGGGAGTTAGTGAATTAGGGAGTTAGTGAATTAGTGAATTAGTGAATTAGTGAGTCCCTAACTCGAAAATCCCTAACTCGAAAATCCCTAACTCGAAAATCCCTAATTCGAAAATCGAGAATCGAACACCCCTAACTCGAAAATCGAGAATCGAAAATCAAATACATATGGAAAAGAAATACGATTATAGGCAATTAGATGTATACATAGAGTCAAAAACTCTTGTAATGATGGTGTATACTCTAATAAAGTTGTTTCCCAAAGAGGAACAATACGCTCTATGTGATCAACTTCGTAGAGCTGTAATATCTGTACCGTCAAACATTTCGGAAGGTTCTGGTCGACGTTCTTCGAAAGAGCAAGTGCATTTTTTAGAAATAGCATATGGCTCTTTGCGAGAAGTAGAATGTCAAATAGATATTGCCTGTGATTTGGGGTATATTAGCAAAGAAGATGTGAAGCACGTATTCATACAAACGGAAAAACTTGGAGCAATGATCTCTGGTTTGAGGAATCGCCATCTCTCTAATTCGAAAATCCCTAATTCGAAAATCGAAAATCCCTAATTCGAAAATGATTGAAAATCAAATATTCTCCGGCGAGCGGCCGCTATATGAGAGCCGCGATGTGGAACTACGTAATGTCACTATCGGCGAAGGCGAGTCCGGCCTCAAAGAAAGTCGCGGAATCAAGGCGGCACAATGTCGTTTTGAGGGTAAGTACGCACTATGGGAGTGCGCGGATGTGGAGTGCAGGGATTGCCATTTCGCTGCGTCGGACAGAGCGCCTGTTTGGTATAGCCGAAACCTCCGTTTTGAGGACTGTTTTTTCGATGCTCCGAAAGCCTTTCGCGAGGTAGACGGATTGACCATCGAACGCATAAAAATGACCGATGGAATCGAGAGTTTCTGGCATTGTAGAGACGGGCAGTTGAGCGATGTGGAGATGCATAATGCGGAGTATGCGTTTCTTCATTCTGAGCAATTCCGAATTTCCAATCTCCGGTTGCAAGGTAAGTACGCCTTCCAGTATGCACGCGACATCAAGATTCGCAATGCGGTGCTGGATACCAAAGATGCGTTCTGGAACAGTGAGAATATCACGGTCTATGATGCGGAGTTGAGGAGTGAATATCTCGGTTGGTACTCCAGGAATCTCCGTCTTGTCCGTTGTCTCATCTCCGGCACGCAGCCGTTATGCTATTGCGAGAATCTCATTCTGGAGGACTGCACGTTTGCACCCGATGCCGATCGGGCGTTAGAACGGAGCACTTACAAAATGTGCTAACCCCTAACCCCTATAGTCGCACGCGACGTTCTAAACCCTGTAGCGTAGCGTCCCTATCCGCTAACCCGTTCACTCTTTGTTTCCTTAAACTAGTGATACATTGTCCAAATTGTAAGATTAAGTTAGCAGAATTTAATTAAATTCTATTTTTCTCGTCAAAAACTTTTTTATGTCAAAAAAAAGCAGTAATTTTGCGGCGCTTTATCGCGCCGCTATATGTGTGCACGTGAAGAGATAATAATCATGCCTTTCGGGCTGTTAGATGTCTAAAGATAGTAAGATATTTAGAAAAGGCGAAAAAAATAATAAATTTTAACAATAAAAGATATGATGAGAAAAAGATTTTTAATGTTAACGATGGTGCTCCTCGGGTTGTTTGCCGGAGCGGGGAATGCCTGGGCCCTACACGATGATTGGGTGAATTGGTTGGAAAATTATTCTACTACCAAAGCGTGGTATTTTGCTAAATTTGAAGGCCGAATTTCAAATCCGGGATGTGGTACGACAACTCCGGGAACAATTAAAGTTTCATTCACTGATCAAAATGGAAATCTCGAATTAAGCAAGCGTGTTCTGATAGGAGCGATGCCTACTGTTCCTGCCGACAGAGCAGAACAAAGCGGTTGGGATTGGCGAAGTGGATTTGATACCGGAGTGGCGGACTATTTTGCTGGAGATTTCAAAGAGGACTATCAAACCCATGATTGGGGATGGTCGCAAGGTCCCGGTTCTCCCGAATACGCTGCTACCAGTTTAGGTTATAAGGCAGGTTATGATTGGGCTGCTGCCGGTAATATGCGCATTTTGTTTGATCCGAACCCGTCAGATTGGGACGTGCCGGCGATTATGGAAGGCTATTCTCAATTGTACGCGCCTGGTATTGATATGGGATCTTTAGGTGGATTGATATCTACGTATGTGCATTTTAATGCAATCGTTAAAGAGAACCCGGGTTGGTATTTCGTTGGATGGTCGTATATGGAGGGCGGTACAGATATCGCCGGTACAGTTACTACTGATCCTGAAAATGAGCAGGCGAATATCTTTGAGATTTTACCTTCCTCTACATCTGGATATAACAATATCCGCACGCAAAAAGTGTATGCGACATTCAATCCTGTATTGGTGGCTGATTATAAGGTGGCAGGTATGGTTGCCGGTAAAGATGCAACTACGACTGTTACTTTTGATGTTATCGGTGAGCGTGTAGATGCTTCGGACTTTGACCTGACGATTACGGATGAGGACGGAACTCCTTCTAAATTTGTGCAAGAGGGAGATGCGGACTTTAGTGTTGCAGGCAAAGTGACGTTTACTATCCAATATACAGGTTCTGAGGTTGGAGAACACCGTGGCGGTGTTACGTTAGCATCTAAGTCCGGTTGCTCTAGTTTAACAGCACCTGTTTTTGCGCGTGTGAACGCATCTGGTGATAAGGTAATTAGCCTTAAAATAGGTGACGCGGATGCAGTAGAGTATACTGACTTATCGACTGCGTTGACTGATGCTAATGGAGCAACGGAGAATGTTGCTATCACATTGTTAAATAACGTAAGTGATCTCACATTTAATAATGCGAACAAGCCTATTTCGCTGGACTTGAACGGCTATACTATCCACGATTTGTCTGTTAGTGCCGGTGAATTGACGCTTGTTTATAGCAAATATGGCGGACATGGAAGTGCTGTAAATGTTTCGGGTGGTAAATTGATTCTCAACGGCGGCGATTTCACATCGTTGACGATTACATCCGGCTTGGTAGAGCAGAACGGTGCTACATTTACAGCAGCGTCAACCAATGGCGCTTCGCTAACGACTACAGAAGGTCGTTTTGAGGCTGGACTGACATCTAATGGCACACTTACTATTAATGGTGGTTTGTTTGAGGGAGCAACAGCTATTACCGTTTCCGGCGGAACGGCAAATATCAATAGGGGTACGATTTACGGTACTGCGTATGGTGTATGTGCAATCGGTGGTACAACGAATATCAATAGCAAGTTGGTATCCGTGAATGGTGGTACGAATGCAGTCAAACAATCAAGTACCGGTACGGTTAACTTGAAGAATGGTAAGTATGTGGGAGAAACGGCACCGCTGGATGGTACTATTAACTTACAAGCAGGTTTCTTCAAAACAAAAGAAATAGGAGGAACAACCCCATCAGGATTGGATACCATGAATGTGCTCGCAGGTGTGGAGTATAATGAGGGTTATCGCTATTTTATCGGCTCAAGAGCAGATGCAAAGACCAGTGGCGTCGGTGTGTGTCGTATCGGTACGACCCCCTATACGACTCTGGAAGATGCATTGGCTTATGCTAATAATAACAGTGATAAAGAGGTGGTAATCTTTATGCTGAATGATTATATATTGCCCGCCGGCTACTATACTTTACCTGCAAAGGCGAAACTGATTGTTCCGATGAGTGATGAGCAGGAAACGGATAATCCGATTATTATACGTCAATCGAATAATAGTACTCACTCTTTGGCGTATGTGCAGCCTTACAAATTCCGCCGTTTGACTTTTGCAAATGGTGTAAACATGGATGTGCATGGTCTCATCGAGTTGACTTGTATGCAACGCGCCAGTGATGATGCGTATGCGGCTATGCCTCATGGACCTTATGGTCACCTTGTAATGGAAGAAGGTAGCCACATGACATTACAAAATGGATCGGAACTCCGCGCTTGGGGTTATATGACAGGAAAGGGAGAAACCGATGCCCGTCGTGGTGCTATTGTACGTGAGCAATTCCAAATGGGAGATTGGAAGGGAGGACAAAACTCATTTAACATGATCAGCAATGAGGCTAACTTGTCCGTAGCACATGTGTTCCCGATTACACAATATTTTATCCAGAATATTGAGTCTCCGGTGAAATATCATCCGGGATCCCTATTGAGTACAACAACATCGGTTTCTGCAACATATAGTACGATAGGTGTAACTGCTGCGGCAAATGATATCCCGGTTATTGGAGTTTCCGGTCAGCATGCGGCTATGTTCTTGATGGATATTGCTGCAGATGCTGAGAATACCTGGGTGCGTAAGTGGTACGATGCCGAGCATGATGTGCAGACCTATGATGTGAATAGTGGTGCGCATATCGGTTCGATGGTGCTTGACATTGGCAACTTAGGAGGTTGGAAAATCTTGATGAACTCCGGTCAATTTGTGTTGCCGCTTACAAATAACTTTAAGATTCACCTGTTGAGTGGCGAGATGGACTTTACCCAAAGCACATCGTTGCTTCCGGGTGCTGAGGTAGAAGTGGATAAAGAATCTACCGTAAGTATATCCAAGAGTAGTGATCCTGATATTGTTTCCGGAAGTCTCTATGTATATGATGCTGCAGAGTGGAACAATCCGGTCTGGGGTAAATATAATAATAGTTTGAGAGTGATGAAAACGGCAGTTGTTATGTATTCGCCAAGTTGGAATGGACAGCCCCCAGTACGTTCGGAAAGTACTACCCCTGCAAGCGCCTCCATCAATGTGCATGGAACATTTGATGCTAAGGAGGGTTATGTGTTTACTACTGCCGGCGGTGCAAACATCTTCTCTTCTAATGAAGATGCAGGTACATTCATTTTTACCACTGAGGCGCCGGACGAAGAATATGTATATTATTTCAATCCGGCAGATCCTAATGAACAACAGGTTACCGTATTACCGGTTACTTCTGCTCAATTGAAGAATGGGAATGGGTCATATACGCAAACCGAGAACGCGCAAAATAATCAAGTTTATCTGTACATGGAAGATGAGTGGAAAACTTCCTCTGCTGACTATACAGCGCATATGATTTATTTCGATTGCTACACAGCGGAAACGGATATGCAGGCTTATGAAGCTCTTCTGCAAACAGATGAAATGAGTGCAAAGATGGCGATTTATCATGCTCCGGACAATATTGCACAGGTTCTTGCACAAGGTAATACTGGTCTAGTAGAATATATTAAGGATAACGGTTACAATTTAGGTGAAGTAGTTCGCAAAATCTATATCAAGCCGCAGGAGTGGGTTGAAATCGTAGGAACTCCCCATATTACGCTTGAGGTGGATTATGAGACCATTGAAGGCTTTGAGACACTTTTTGATACAGACCAAGAGAGTGCAGTTAATGGATATATAAACTACTTAACAGGGCAAGCATATCACCCACAGGTGGATTATGTAGAGGGTAATGCAGACCACACATTTAGCGATGCAGCTGGAACAGGACGTCTATTTATCCTGATGGATGGTTGCCAATGGTGGGAAGTGGAGAAAAAGGATAACCTCTATCATTGTATTCACCCCGAGAATGATACCTATTACTATTGGGATGAGAATGATAATGCGTGGGTAGAGAAACAGTTCCGTGT
>Ga0310690_10009527_pt1 | contig 12173 bp, 17 predicted proteins | sample AusTroGonzalo_MG_2_FD_207661 | JGI IMG/M metagenome (GOLD analysis project Ga0310690, IMG submission 207661) | Bovine rumen microbial communities from tropical cattle in Woodstock, Queensland, Australia - Gonzalo_04 (v2) (version 2) | ecosystem: Host-associated > Mammals > Digestive system >...
ACCTCACTTTCGTTACTTCGCAAGCACTGCCTGATAGTCCCACCGGCTCACTTTTCGGGATAGTCCCGAACCCTTATTTTTCCGTTTAGGGAGAAAAGGGAGAGAATTTTCGAGTCGTTATTTTTTTATATAAAAATGTATCTTTTAGTGGTCTTATTTTTTATAAATAAAACCTTCTCCCTTTTCTCCCTTTTCTCCCTATCCCTTATCCTTATTGACTTTGTGGGACTTCGGTTTCTCCCTTTTTCTCCCCGAAAAAATCCCTTTTTTTGATTAAACAAACGGATTTTCTTCATCGTCTCCCCCCTTCTGATCGTTTAGGGAGATTTCGCACCCCGGTTTAGGGAGATTTCCCCGGTAAAAAATCCCTTTGAAATACTCCGTCCCGTTGGTTTTTATCTCCCCGTAACCCTTCACCTTCATCGACCGATAAAAGTTTTGTTTTGTTAGGGATTGACGCTCCATATCCTGACAATATGCTTCGTATTCACGATACAGATCCGACTTCTTTATCTTGTAATCCGGTGACTTCACAATCTTTTCTGTCAAAAAGGCTTCAACCGTATCACTATCACACCGTAACCGTTTCACCGCTTCGACCGATCCGGGGGACTCTGTTATCTCCCCGATTTGGTATAATCTTTCAAGTGCCTTCACGCTCAACACGATAAAATCATCAATTTCAGCGGACAATTTATCGAAAAAATACGGATCTTTTTTCTCCGGTACACGGTTCATTGTCAGGATCAGCAACCGCCGATAAAAGCCGTTTGTCTTCTCCGCTTTGACGATCGGTAACTCATTAGTAGAAAAGATCAGTTTTGCATAAGATTTGAAACTGATAGCGTCCTTCCCTTTGGCTTCCGCTGACAGAGTATCTTCGCCCAGGCATTTTTTGAGCGTTGAAACGTCCGATAATGCGTCAATTTCCAGATCCGCACAACTGTTTAATAATTTCCCCATAAGCCCGAAAGCCGAAAACCGTTGTGTTAACTGATTGAGCGAAATATTTGATATATTATCCGCTCCGATCATAAGATCGATAACACGGATCACGGTTGATTTACCCGTACCACCTTCACCCAGAAGGATCATAAACTTTTGCTGACGTGTGTCTCTGGTTAGACATAACCCGGAAAACTGAAGCAACATTTCCAGATCTTCAGGCGAACCCGTTACCGAGTCAAGCCACTCCGGGAAAACCGCCCCCATAACCCCACGAACCGGATCAAAAGAGTGTGGGATCTGATTGATCGCTCTATACTTCGGATCGTGTGGGATCATTTTCTTTGTAACGGGATCATAAAAGCCGTTTCGGAAATTGATCCACCTGACCGGGTAACGGTTCAGATCTTCCGCTTTGGTCTGAAGATCATCGTCAGATATGAAAAGATCGTATATCCGTTTGATAGTGGTCGATTTGATAAACTCCGGATATATCAGCCCCCGGATCATCGTTTTCAGTTTTGCCCCGGAAATATCCGGACGATATACTCCGCTTTCGTAAATAAACGGGATCTGACCCAAAACAAACAGGTTTTCTTTTTTCTTCAGGTATTCCAAAATCCCGTAATCATAAACCCCGGTAACTTTCCCCGTCATTTCGTTTATGTGGTGAAACTGATCCAGATCCACCGCTTCCGGTTCTGGTTTTGGCTCTTCCGTCAGCAACTTTTCCAGATCCTCGACCGTGTGATCGATGAAAAAATCCGATATATCCCCTTTTTCGAGATCCGGAGTCGGGACAACCACCCGGACGGACTTCGCAACCGGACGGAGTGAGTTTTCTATATCTTTTGCGGACTTTATCCCGGCTCTGTCATTGTCCGCAAGGATAACCACGTCCGCACCCTTAAACAACGTTGCACAACCCGGACACCAATCGTCAGCACTTCCGCAAGTGACCCCCGTCAGACCGTGAGAATTGAGCGATTTCACGTCTTTTTCGCCTTCGCAATAGAAAATACGCTGACCGTTATCAATCGCCGTCCTGATCGCTTTCAGACCCCCACAAAAGACCGCCGGGATCGTCTCTCTTCGCTTACCACCCAACCCATAACGGAAACGATCACCGTCCATAATTCCATACTTAAACTTTTTCCCGGATAACCGGAGACGGGAAAACGCATACCGACCGTTTATGTCAATATAGTCGTAACGGTCTTCGATCTTTCGTTTCTCTTTTCCTTCGACATAAGACCGCCACCGCTCCCCCGTGACCGGAGTCGTATCATCAGAGCAAAGATCGCTCATTTTTAACCCGACTCTCTCCAAAATGTCAGCCGTTTTACAATCCGCATGACACTTCATAACCACTTCTTGTTTTTTTCCTTTGGAGATCGTCAGGGACGCTTCATTGTCAGCATGAGCCGGGCATACACATTGAGCGTGATCCGGATATGATCTTTCAACGGTAAAATGAGATAAAATCTCGTCATACGTCATTAGACTCAACCCCCTTCGTCAATCTCTCAATCGCCCCCATGATCCGGACTTTGTTATCAATCGTGAGATCGTCCTTCATCAGCCGGGACAACCACTCACGGGATATATTCAACTCTTTTGCTATATCCTTATATTTCAGCCCGTTTTCAGATACCAACATTCTTATATCCAGATTGTTCACCCTTCCGTCTCCCTTCCTTTTATTGATATTTTTTGTTCACTTATTGACTTTCTATATCAATATTAGTACAATTACTTTAACAAGTGAATTGTCAGCGACACCGAAAAAACATCAATAAAACAGACCTGAAGGGAGATAAAATCATGTTTACACCGAAAGAAATTGATATTATCAGAGCGGAAAATATCAAAATGATCCTGAAACTCGAAAATATAAGGCAAGTGAACCTTGCCGAAAAAATAAACATGACCCCGGAGAACCTGAACCGGATCATCAGATTGAGAACCCCACTCACGGAAACGACCGCCGAAACTATTTGTCTCTATTTCCCGAAATACCGTAAAGAGTGGCTTTTGGGATATGATCGCTATATGACGGAAGACGAAAAGACCAGAGCGAACGACTCCGGGATCAGAAACTCCGCACCGATCACGGTATTAGATACCGCACTTCTTAACGTGTGTCACGCTGAAGGGATCGACACTCCGACTCTCGATAATATCCCGGAGTTATCCCTTTTAGTTTCGCAACTCAACGATTATGCTGAAATGCTTATGAGCAATTACATACACCGGAACAAAAGTCACTTCTGGGGGACTCTCGATCAGGCACTCGACACGATCGAAAAAAAGTATCAAAAATGACGTTACCCGTCACGGTATCAAAACCGCCCCGATAACGTCCCCGATCTGGTCAAAAAATCCGTGTCACTTTTAACGGTCGTTAGAATTGACACGGTTTTATTTTGTCTATTTGTAAATGTTTATTACACAATCCGAAAGTATAACAAGTTATACTTTACCGCCCCACCCCAGAGATCGGAGCAACCCCCTTCACTTTATATACTGACGTGACGGGTCTCTATACCCTTCAATTAGACTCTTTTCAACCGGGAGACCCCGACCTTCTGAAATATACAACCGTCCCCGTCCTGAAGGTTGAGATTTGACACTTTACCGACCAACCGGATCACGATCCAGATCCCCCAAAAAATCCACACAAATTTTTTTCGCTCAATTTTTCAACCGGAAAATTGCGACTCGACCGACTTCCGATCAGCAAAAAGGGAGATATTATATCACATCATTTTACCCCGTGACGGTTCATGTCATTTTTTGCACTTTATTTGTAACTTTTGGTATCTTGACCCCCGAAACCTGACCGATCGACCGCCCCCGTAAGTATAACTTGCTATACCTGACACCCTTCCCAATACTATAAAATCGGGGGATAACGTGAAAAGTCGTACCACTTCCCCAAAACCGCCCCCGTTCTTCGTCATTTACGGACAAAAAGACCCTGATCCGGGGATAATATGAGACCGCCGACCGCATACAGTAATATTTTTTTCTGGTCTCCCTTATCAAACCGGAAGACGATCCTCACCTTCTGACGTGTGAGTGTAACGGTCTTTTGACGTGTGTCCGGATATATAAGAACGTCCCCGGTATAAAGTATAACTTGTTATACTTTCCCCCACAAAAAGAGAAGGACGATCGTCCGACCGCCCTTTTTCCTTCGTCAGTATTACGTTTTTGTAATGCGTGACCACACTATCCCCCCGTGAAACCGCTGATAATCGCATACAGAGCGTTATTTTTCAGCCCTTCCACCACTTATAGACCGTTGGTTTTGATAAACCCGTCTCTTTTATACAATCCGCTTTCGTCCCTTCCGGGTGACGGAGACACCACTCTTCGACAATTTCCTTCTTTGGCTTCCGTCCGTCTTTATTTCGCCATTCCCCATTAGGATAATCGACCGCCTGAACCGCTCTTGTCCTCTTCAGGTGGTCTTCTTGCTTTCGTCCGTTACGCTTATTTACTTTGATCCTGATACCGGATTTATACTCTACGGAGTTTCGGGGATAGGTGATCCACTTTTCATTAAACGCTTCCAGAGCGTCCAATATATCCCCGGTGGTAAAATGATTTTCGTCACTATCCGTCATCGCTTCCATGTGATCCAGAAGACCGAAAGCGTCCTTTTTCAATTCTTCTTCGGTAACGGGCTTCGGGTTATGCTTCGGATCATACATCGAGCATTTACGGGCATATATTGCCAACATCATCATACAATAATAACGGTGACCCACGACCGCACCCTTCCGGATCTCTTCCTTCCACCAATCATAGACGTTACGGGAAACGTGCCACACCACCTTTTTTTCATTGTTTTCGATCCGTCTTTCGTACCAATCCGGATATAACTCTTTTGCTTCTTCGATCGTCAGGCTCTTTTTTTTGACAAACTGACCTTCTTCCAACCGCTCCCGGCTCTTTCGGAAGCCTTCCGTGTAACGGATCAACTCTTCAATCGTGATCTTGTCCCCGGTCAAAAATGCCCTTGCCCGGTCTCCCTTTTTGGTGATCGTCCCCGGCACTCTGAACCCCTGATATATTCCTTCTTGTTGTATATCCTTCACCGACTCTATATCGACTATGGTATCATGCCATATCAGGGACGTGAGATCCCTTTTCAGGTTTTGGAGTTTACGGGACGTATCTTGAAACATAGCAACCGGATCTGTCAGCACATAATACAAGTGAAGCCCCGTCCCACTTGAAACGATATATGTCGGTTTTGGTATTCTATCCATGTTTTCTATGTGGTTATTCCATAGATTGTGGAGACCGATCGGATCGTCCCCCTTTACCCGTAACCGATCCAGATCCACCGCAAACGCATACATGAAACGAGCGTGATCCGCTGACCGCTTCCTTCCGACATAACTGATCGGACTCATAAGACAAAAATCGTCTGTCCGTCCCACCTGATCGATCACGTCCAGATCGTCCGTTACGACCAACCTTTTCACTTTGGGAGATCCGTCTTCCCACTTATCCTTTGATACACATACCATGATCCCGTTATATATCCAATCGTCCGTTTCGGATTTTCTCTTCTGACCCCTTTTCTGAAAAGACCCTTCCGGAAATATCCCCCGGTAAAACTCTTTCGGCTCTACTTCATCGAAATACTGCTCAAGCCACTCTGTCATTACATTCATACTTTACCCCTTCCACTACATATAGACCACATACGGAGCGTTTATATTATCAATACAGTTTTTTTACCTTTTTGACCCATTATAAGCGGATAGACCTTTTTCGTCAATCCGCTATATTCTGACATATATTATCAATGAATTTTTTCCCTATTCTGATATAACAGACCGTTATATTATCAATATGTTTTTTCCCTATTCCGATATAACGGATCGTTATATTATCAATATGTTTTTTTTACCCTTCAGACCGGGTAAAATGCCCCCCGATATATCTCGATCCATAATCTCTCCGGTTCAGATATATCCCCGTGTCCTTATCCACCGTAAAGAGATCACCCTTCGGCTCTAAAAATTCAATATAAAACAGATTGATCTCTGACGGAGCGTCACTCCGGAGATGTATTTTCACCTGAACGTCTGTTATCTTTTCGAGATCCTTCCCGTAACCCTTCACTTCCAACTTTTCCAGATCGATAACGTACTTTTCCCACAACCCCGGACGATTTCGATATTTTAACGTTGGACTATATCCCCGGATCACTCTTTCAACATTTGTTGTCGTTTTGTTACGCTCCACATATTCCATATTGTTTTCGGTAACCCGGAAACGATCGTCAGCCCGTAACCGACCAAACTCCGGATATACGATCTCATTATAAAACCGCTCAACGTCTTCCCTTTGCCCTTCAACATATATCCGTAACGACACAACGACACCCCTTCCAGATACACCCCAGAAACCGCCTATTTTGCCCCCAGAGCGTTTATTTTTGTGTTAACGGGTAAATCTTTACTTCTTACGATACAAGCCGAAAATCGACCGTGTAAACGATTGTGCTTCCGCTTGCGCTTCGTCTCTTTCCCTTTGGAGATCTTCGATTTTGCGCTGATCTTCTTCTTTTTCCTTCCGGAGCGTTTCGATCTGATCCCCGGCTTCCTTCAGTTTTTCGTCTTTGGCTTTGCTATCTTCCAAAAGAGCCGTATATTTTGCCCGGTCTTCGATCGTCTTTTGTGCTTCTTCCTGAAGCACGATGATCCGATCTTGTGCTTTCAGCCGTTCTTCCTGACTCTTCAGCAATTCGTTTTGAGCCGTTAACAACTGAACCCGTAACGTCTCGACCTGACTTCGGAGAGACTCGATCTCTTCGTCCTTATCCTGATTAACGATTATCACGGGATTTTCTTTCCGCTTTTTCGTCAGAAAATCGACCGCCCAATCATCGAGAAATTGTGTCCGGTTCTTTCGGACGATATGCTCCCCCAGATCGTCAGCGTAACGGACAATTTGCTTTCGTACCGCTTCATAAGTGACGTTTTGGCTTTCCGCATATTGTTTGATTGTTACCATATCCCCCGGATCGCCCCCTTCCGTTTATGCAACTTTTGTTGTACTACCTTTGTACAACGTTGTTTATTCCACAAAATCAACCGTTTTACCGTCTTTTGCAACCGTATTGCACTACCTTTGTAAAACGTTTTTTATTATATGCTAATCGCTCCCTTTTCGTCAATCTGACACCCCGAAAAACGGCTCATTTTGCCCCGTAACGGCTTTCGGATATTCGGGCATAGAAAAACCCGGAGAACGAACCGAAAACCGCTCTCCGGGCAAAATGGGAAGATTTCAGCGTGTTTTGTTGCTATTGTCCACCTTCACGATATTTTCTCATGCTTTCAAACGGATCGACTATCTTTTCCGTTATGATCCCGTTATCTTCGCATATACTCAACTCATAGTATTTTGATTTATCCAATCCCCCGGCATACTCCCGGCAGTGATCCAGATCACCCGTAAAAAGTACGTTCCCGGCTTCTTCTCCAACCTTCAGCGTCCCAAAAACAACCATATCACACCCCCTTTTTCGTCCATGTTTTCGCCCTTGCATATATCGGTAAATTATCCAGATTGTGGGGGAGATCCGAAACCGCTATGATCCGGTTGCTTCCGTCTGGTAACTTTTCCAATATATCCCCGAAAATATTGATACTGAAGTCGGTCTTCTTTCCGTCCTGATCCGTTACCCGGATAACGCTTTCCCCGACTTCTTCCGTCTTTGCCCCCGGAAACTCCGTCCGGATATACCGCAAAACGTCACTCTGTCCGATAGTCATACGCTCACCCCCTTCAATTCTCTTTTATACTTGTAATACGTCCCCCTTGCAAGCCCGGTCAACTTTATCATTTCCAGATCAGAGAGATCCCCGTTAAAATCTTTCGACCTTTTCAGGATCACTTCCTTCGCCTTTACGCTCTTTTTGGTGGTCAGTTTTGCCCCCTTCGGCTGCCCGATCTGTTTTCCGTTCAGACGTGCCGTTTCAATTCCTTCCCGTGTCCTTTGGTGGAGATCTTCGACTTCCTTTTCAGCCTGATCGAAAGCAAGTCGGATCTGTTCTTTTGCAAGTGTGAGAAGATATTTGTTTACCCCTTCGAGTATAAAATCAACGTTCGTACCCGTTAACGGGACTCCGGTTTCCATAGCCTTTTTATATGTTTCCGTGTTGATATGTGGCTCTTTCAGGAAAATCAGGTTTACCCCCAGATTGAAAAGATCCTCATATACCCGGAAACCTTCGTCAGCGTCACGGCTCATACGGGAAACCTGATCGAAAACCACCGTGTCCCCCGGCTGAAGCATTTTATATAATTTCGTCCACCCCGGACGATCGAGTTTTGTCCCCGTGTATTCGTCCGTTACGATATAAGCGTCCGGATATTTTTCTTTCACGTTCCGGATCTGTCTCTCTATACTTTGTTTCATCGTACTCACCCGGCAATAGCCATAAATCCTTTTTTGCATACGCTTTTCTCCCTTCGTGATATATTTGAGTGTTGTTTTTAACGTTCGTTAGTTTTGACACTTCAAATATATCACTATCGGGATCAAAAAGCAATACTTTTGATACTATTTGTTGTTACGTCACTTTTGACACTTTGTTATAAAATCGCCCCACTCAACCCGAACCTTCTCCCGGAGTAAATCTTCGTTACCGAGATCAATCTCCCCCGGTTTCGTAGCCCGGAGAACCGTCTCGACATATTTCGGATTGACCCCTTCCTGAAGTAAGATCTGACGATAACGGGAGACCTGATCCAACCGCTCACGGAGTTTTGTTATCTGATCCCCCGTCAGCCCGATTTCCTGAAGGAAAGTATCATCAATCATATATTTCCCCCCTTCCGTCATGCGTCAACAATCTCCGAAAACTGTTTCATCGAGTCACCTTCCAACCCGATCAGATCCCGGAAACAACCCTTTTCGTCTTCAAAAAGAGTCCGCTTTACTAACGGAGTGGTAGTCGCTCCGTAATGCTCTTCGTGAAACGCTTTTGCCATACGGGACGCTTTGGTCGTGTCATACATCAACCAATCTTCGAGACCGTCCTTCATGTTGGTTACGATCTCGGACGCTCTACCGGAAGACATTTCCGGGCATAAATGGTCAAAAGAGTGCATGATCCCGTGATCGTGTGCTATCTCCGTTACCACACTAACCGCTATCGGGTTATCTTTCACGGCTTCCGCTGTCCGCTGACACTCTTCGAGAGTGACCTTCTTTTTCATCTTCAGGACGTTCAGAAGATTGATCTGGTCGTTTGTCGGAGCGGAAACGGATCTTCTTCCGATAGCGTCCACCATACCCCCGAAAATGGTCAAAAATGTCGGACGGTATTCGTCCCGGAGTGCGGTCAGATCCGCTTCGTGTTTTTCCTTCAGTTTGGTCAACTCTTCTTCATACCCCTTTGACCCTTTGAACCGATCCAGAGCCTTCAGCCCCTTTTCGTAATTGCTTTCGATCTCTTCTCTTTTGTCCTGAAAAGCCTTTGCCTTTACATAGAATAATTCAGTATTTTTAATCATTTTCTTTTCTCCCTTCTGTTATACCTGAAAAATACCGTCAATCAGTTTCGTTACCACACTTCGGAGATTTTCGATCCCGTCCTTCAGATCCTCGATCTCTTCCTTCAGGTGATCGATCTCTTCCGACTCCCCTTTGTTGGGAAATATCACGTCCGGGATATAACTGACCGTGAAAAGCGTACCGTGATATTGTGCATGATCCTTTGATAATTCGAGATTTGCGTCTTCCATTTCGTTAAACCCACGCAAAACGGATCTCTCCCACGTCCCCGGATCGATAGATTTACCACAAACGGGACACGTCCGGGCTTTCCACCCCTTCCAATCGTCCCGGTGATAAACCACCCAATCAGAACCGCAACCGTCACAATGAATTGATAAATGACCCATATTTTCACCACCTTCCTTTTATGCTGATATGCCTTTTCTATAAATGAGCCGATCCAGAGCGTAAGCCGTTGCGTCAATCGTGTGATTGTCTTTATCCGGTAACTCTGACGTGATTTCCCCCGTCTTCCGATCGACCACATAACAATAATTTTGAAACTCCCTTGCACTTTCCGGAGTGCGTGACGGATCTATCACTATTTTTCTATGCTGAAGCCATTTGATCCGGTATTGAACACACCCCGGCTCTTTATGGCAAGCGATAGCCTTTAGCCCGTTATCGTGAAGATCAACGATCGACTTCGGTTCAGCGCAATCACAAACGATCAACTGTCTCTCTTCGTACCCACTACCCAGAAAAACCGCTTCGGAGACCCTTCCCGTTTTGTGATAACCCTTTTCTTTGATCCGATCCGCTATCTCTTTGTTACCGCACCCCCGTTTATACATTTCATCGATGAAATAAACCGTGTCGGTCTTCTGGTCGTAAGATAACCGGACAAAAGCAAACGGATCTGACGAAAAGCCAAAATCGAGACCCTGATATATATATGTCTGGTTTCGGATCTCTTCGTCCGTGATCGTCCGTATTTCCAGATTTGGGAATACTTCCGACCCGTTACCAACCGGAAGCCCTAAAAATTCATGCTCATAAGCCTTCGGATTGATCTCTTTCAGCCGTTCCGCTTCATCGAGAAACAACTCCCCCAACCATTCAGCCGGGATCATACGATAATCTGTCCGTACCGTGAGAGAACGATCGTCCTTCCGCTCAACGTACTGATTAGCCCAATTTGCGGACGATATGGGGGGATTGAACGACCTGAAGACCGTAAACCGATCACCGCCACGCAAAACGGACTGCTGAAGGTTTCGCAATTCAGGCTCTCCCACGATCTCCGAAAACTCTTCGATCCATAAGATCCGGAAAAACCCCTTCACGGGTTTCAACGATTTGAGTTTTGTCGGATCGTCCAACCCCGAAAACCGTATCACCTGACCCGTTTCATATCGAAACTCTAACGGCATGACGGTTGATCGCCAATGCTCCGTTACACCTAAAACGTCAATCGCCCATTGTATTTGATTGAAAACCGACCCCCGGAGCGTATTCGCATATTTGCGTATTATCAACGCATTACTTCGACCGCTTCGGTCTTTCATAATCTGGTTTACGATCTCCAATGAGATATAACTCGATTTACCAGAGCCACGACCACCCGGAAGATTTATAAAAGAGTGATCGCCCCGGTTTACGTCTTCATGCACCGGGACGAAACAATCGGCGATATGCTCCGTTATATCCAGACGATCCACCTCTTCACGGAGTTTCGCTGAAGCCCCGTGAGACGCTTCCAGAGCCTTTATTTTGCGCTCTATCTCTCTATCCGATAATCTCACCGTGTCACCCCCTAAACCGTATCAGAAACGTCACCAGACGGGTTTTGCAAGGCTTCCAACTTTTTCATAATATCCGTTGTGGTAGTCCAATCCCGTAATTGGTTCATAAGCGTTTGAATAGCGTTTACTTTTGTTTGGGCTGACGTTTCCGGATCTTCGATTATTTCCTGAAGGATCTCAACGTCCTTCGTCAGATAACCTTGCATTTTATTGACCGCTGTCTTCAGGATTGCTTCCTTCCGCTCCCGGATCACCTTTTGAAAATCGGGATCGTTTCGGATCTTGTACACGGTATTTTTCGATAACCCGGTCTCTCTCATAACGTCCACCATACGAAAGTTATTGAGGAAAGCCCCGATCACTCTTTCGTCTTCGGTATAATTTTTTGCTTTTGCCATACGTTCACCCCCTTTTTAGTAAATCGTGAAGGATCTCAACCGCTTTGATCTTGTCAGCCGATACCGCTGACGGATCATCGATAACGTGAAGACAGGTTTTTTTCATTTTTTCCCGGATCTCCCTTCGCTCACGTTCCTTCGCCTTTTGTGCTTCTTTGTGTTCTCTTCTGGTTTCAACCGCCTTTTCATTTGGAGTCATTTTTATCACCTCTCTTTTGTTCTTCGATATACTTTTTTGCTTCTTCTTCCGATCGGAAAACGGTCTTCACATCGTCCCACATATACCCGTTACCGGCATTAGTAAGAACCCACACTTTGACCGTCCCGTCCCGGTATGGTCTGATCTTGTACTTTGACACCTCTTCACCTCACTTTCGTTACTTCGCAAGCACTGCCTGATAGTCCCACCGGCTCACTTTTCGGGATAGTCCCGAACCCTTATTTTTCCGTTTAGGGAGAAAAGGGAGAGAATTTTCGAGTCGTTATTTTTTT
>Ga0310690_10009529_pt1 | contig 12173 bp, 8 predicted proteins | sample AusTroGonzalo_MG_2_FD_207661 | JGI IMG/M metagenome (GOLD analysis project Ga0310690, IMG submission 207661) | Bovine rumen microbial communities from tropical cattle in Woodstock, Queensland, Australia - Gonzalo_04 (v2) (version 2) | ecosystem: Host-associated > Mammals > Digestive system >...
GAGAATCTACAAAGTCAAATAAAATCCAATAAGAACTTTTGTTTATAATTATTATCCATGAATAAAATTGTTTTATTACAGGTGCAACCAGCGGCATTGGACTGGCTTCAGCAAGAAAGTTTGCAGAAAATGGTGACAAACTAATCCTAACAGGCAGAAATGCAGAACGACTGACAGAGATTAAAGAAGAATTGGAAAACAAAGGCACGCAGGTATTAACGCTGATATTTGACGTAAGAGACAGCAAGGCCGCAAAGACATGTATAGACAATCTGCCCGCAGAATGGCAAAATATAGATGTATTGGTAAACAACGCAGGACTGGCTCTTGGTTTGGATCCAGAGTATGCTGTTGACCAAGAGGATTGGAATACGATGATTGACACCAATATCAAAGGGGTACTAACAATGACACGTCTTGTAGTGCCAGGAATGATAGAGCGCAACCGAGGTCATATCATTAATGTTGGATCTGTAGCTGGCGATGCTGCATACGCCGGGGGAAGTGTGTATTGCGCCACAAAGGCGGCAGTCAAGGCCCTCTCTGACGGTTTACGTATTGATGTGGCAAACACCGCTGTTCGCGTTACGAATTTGAAACCAGGTCTCGTAGAAACGAACTTCAGCAACATCCGATTCCACGGTGATACAGAGCGTGCCGCTAATGTATATAAAGGTATTAAGCCTCTGACGGGTGATGATATTGCCGACGTAGCCGTCTATGCAGCAAATGCTCCTGAACACGTACAGATTGCTGAAGTGCTGATACTAGCTACACATCAAGCCAGCGGCAGTGTGATAGTAAGAAAATAATCAAACAACAGTGAACAGCATCCTCTGCCCATTATGTCCAAAGTACGAATTACAGCCATCCGCCAGACGATTTACACCGATCTGATGGCGAAATATGAAAATCCTATTGAGCATACTTGCGATGTCAAGGAAGGTCAGCAATGGATTTCCATTGATGGACATTGTCCCGAAGGATTGTGTCCTTCTGCATGGGACTCTATGAAACCATTCGTAGAGTCATTGGCAAGAGGTGAAGGAAACTTTTATGACGGCTGGATGAAGAATCCAATGAGTGCCATGATTAGCTGTAACGATGGTTTTCGCCCTTTCAGTTTTTATATTGAGGTCATCAACGATTAATTATTCCCATTAGATAACAATACTTACCATTTCATGGCAGCTCACTCTTTGAAGCGACAGCTGAAAGTGCTCACCATCCCAGTGTTCATAGAGATGGCGCTAGTGATGCTATTGGGTGCTGTTGACACCGTAATGCTAAGTCGCTATAGCGACAATAGCGTGGCGGCAGTAGGACTCGACAACCAACTCATTTCGCTTGTATTCCTTGTATATCAGTTTTTCTCGATGGGTGCAGCCATTCTCTGTGCCCAATATATCGGTGCAGGATTGCGAAAGAAACTGGTACAAGTAGTGGGTATGGCACTTGTGCTGAATCTCATACTCGGTCTATCAGTCAGTGCGCTATTGTTCTTCTATGCCGAGCAGTTGCTACAGCTAATGGGATTACGGCCTGAATTGATGGACGATGGACTGGTATACCTACGACTAACAGGTGCATTATCGTTCTTTCAGGCACTTTCACTTACGTTCTCAGCCTCATTGCGTAGTGCCGACAAAGTGGTCTATCCAATGGTCGTAACGGGTATCGTCAATGTTTTGAACATTATAGGTAATTATGCCCTTATCTTCGGACGTTGGGGCTGTCCGCAGTTAGGAGTTGAAGGAGCTGCCATAGCTACTGCCACCAGTCGTGCCGTTGCAATGGTGTTACTGGCTATCATCCACTTCCGAATACATATCCCCCGTTTTCCACTCCACTATTTCCGCCCTATCCCTTGGAAAGAACTGAAGAACTTGCTCTATATCGGCATTCCTGCGATGAGTGAGAACATATCATACTGCCTGTCGCAAGTAGTCATCACCTTCTTTATCAACCAAATCAGCAACGAGGCATTGGCAACACGAACATACTGCCACAACATCATTATGTTTGTTTATCTCTTCTGCCTCAGTATCACACAAGGCGGCGACATCCTCGTGGGACACCTTGTAGGTCAGCAGCGCCATCAGGCAGCCTATGTTCTTGGCAACTACTTTTTCCGATGGTCAATGATTATCACACTCACAGGCTCAGCCCTCTTAGCACTTGGCGGACACAGCATCCTCAGCATTCTGACTGATAATCAGGACATCATCACCATGGGTGTATGGGTACTTGTTATTGACTGGTTTCTGGAGATTGGACGCACGTCAAACATCTTTGCCGGTAGCACGCTCCGTGCCACGGGTGACACCGTTTATCCCTTCGTTGTAGGCATCATCTTCCAATGGAGCATCGCTGTAGGTCTGAGTTACGTCATCGGCATTCCCCTTGGTTACGGACTCGTTGGTATGTGGATTGGTTTCGCTCTTGATGAGAACGTCCGAGGCATCATACTAATGCAACGATGGCGATCAGGCAAATGGCGCACTAAAGGATTTGTATCCAAGACAACACATTAAAGAAATAACCTCCCGTAAAAGGAGCCATTCGTCACAAAAGGCTGCAGAATATCCCAGATATTTTGTCAATAAAACATTTATATATACTTTTGCATCGTCAAAATTGAACGATAAGAAAGAATTAAGATGAAAAGAATGTTTTTAGGTGCAGCAATGACGATCATGCTGCTTTGCCCCTCAGAAACGAAGGCACAGGCTCTACAAACCATTCGCGGACAAGTATGCGATGTGGCTTCTGGCGAGCCCATGGTTGGAGTAACAATCACGGTAGAGAATGGAACTACAATTGGTACCGTATCTGATGCAGAAGGCAATTTCATAATAAATAATGTACCCGTAGGACGACACTCTGTACGTGCTACTTATATTGGTTATGAACCCGTGCTTTTGAAAGAGCAATTGGTATCATCAGGAAAAGAGCTCGTGCTGAATTTGCGTATGCAAGAAAATGTGTCCGAGTTAGGAGAGGTTGTTGTAAAGCCACGTGTAAACAAACAAATGCCACTCAACGAGATGGCACAGGTAGGTGCTCGTATGTTCAGTGTTGAAGAGGCTACTCGTTATGCCGGTGGTATGGCCGACCCAGCCCGAACGGCATCCATGTTTGCCGGTGTTGCTACTGGTGGTGCCACCAACGGCATCTCTATTCACGGTAACTCCCCCCAGATGCTGCAGTGGCGTGTAGAAGGCGTTGAGGTAAATAACCCAAACCACTTTGCAGAGATAACAGAAGCTGGCGGAGGTGTTTTCACGTCACTTAATGGAACTGTTCTCGCCAATAGCGACTTCCTCACAGGGGCAATGCCTGCAGAATACGGCAATGCTCTTTCTGGTGCATTCGATATGAAGATGCGAGTAGGCAACAATACCAAATATGAACATGCTATTCAGGTAGGTACCCTTGGTGTAGATTTCGCCTCCGAAGGTCCATTATGTAAAGGTTCGAAGGCCTCATACCTTGTGAATTACCGCTATAGCTTCCTCGAGATTGCAAAGAAGTTGCACGCCATCAATATGGATAAGGAGACGCTTGATTACCAAGATTTGAGTTTTAAGGTAAACATGCCGACCTCAAATGCTGGCACCTTTGCCGTGTGGCTTACAGGACTTATTGATCATTATGAAAACGAAGTGCCTGACATATCAGATTGGGAGACCCTCTGGGATACGAATGACTCTTGGTCGCGTCAACGCAACTGTGCCGCAGGCATTAACCATACTTATCGTTTTCAAACAGGCGGCACACTGCACTCTAGCGTAGCCTACACAGGGACCTACAGGAAACTGGGCGTCAACGACTACGATGAACAGATGATAAAGACTCCCTGCATGAACGGCCGCAATTCACAATGGAGTGTCATCATCAGTACACAGCACCAGCATAAGTTCTCGAAGCGCTATACGATGCAGAACGGTTTCGAACACCAACACTTAGATTTTAACACGTGGTTCGACTATATCCACGTTGTTGGTGGTCCTTTATACCGTGTATTTGAATCGGAAGGAAACACAGGTTTGACCCGCTTCTACAGCAGTCATAAGTTAGCACTTAGCAGCCGATTAACAGCAGTTGCAGGTGTCAATGTGATGTGGTTCAACCTCAATAACCAGTGGCTGATAGAGCCTCGTATCAGCATACAACATAAGATTTCACCGTTAAGTACCATTTCACTGGCATACGCCATGAATAGTCGCAAGGAGTCAACAGACACTTACTTTGTGATGATGAACGGTCAGAATCCCAACAAAGACCTGGGGCTTACTCGTTCACATCATATCTCTGCCTCTTTCTCTCAACGCCTCGGCGAGAATGCCATGCTGAAGATTGAGTCCTATTGGCAATGGCTATTCGATGTGCCTGTGGAGGAAGGTACTACCTATTCCATCCTGAATCACCGCAACTTCTTCCAAGACCGAACATTGACGAACGAGGGTGCAGGACGGAACTACGGCATTGATTTCACACTGGAACGCTATTTGAAAGACGGTTTCTATGGAATGTTGACTGCAACACTGTTCAAGTCGGAATATCGAGATGCGCAAGGCGAATGGCATCATTCCCGCCATGACCGTACCTATATCACCAATATCTTAGGTGGTAAGGAATGGATGGTTGGTAGCACCAAGAAGAATGTCTTTGGTGTCAACGGACGCTTGACACTCATGGGAGGCGACCGCTATACACCCATTCCCGCAGGTACTACTTTCGAGGACATCATGAAACGACCAGACAAATCAATTCCTGAGATTGACGGAGCAGACCCCTACTCTGAACAGAAAGGCATGAACATAGGTTATGCATTCTCAATGAAATACACCATCAATAAGAAGCATACCTCACATCATATCATCCTTGAGTATTTGCAGATAAAAACATTCCAAGGACAGACCTTCGACCTGAGAACCCACAACATCGTGGACAAGTTCACGTCGCTGACCTTCCCCAACCTAGCATACCGGGTGGAGTTCTGATGAATTTACTTTGCTATTCTTAATACTGGCGCAATCTTATTGCAAGGCTCAGGCAATTGCACTTCCAAACCTTCCGTTGTCTGCTTCGCCTTCAGTTTACCGAATCCCAACAGATAGACGTTGCTAATGCTCTTCTTGAAGTTGGGATTATTCTTTGCCAATGACTTTACAATCAGCTTGCCATCTTGAGGCCATCCCATCGCTGTGACATAGAGATATTTCTTTGTCTGGTTGAAACGGATATCACGATAGTCCATTCCGTTATATTGTCCTTCGTTGAAGCCTTGTGAATTGATTTTGATATCTTTCTCAGCAACAGGGCCTTCGCCAAACTTCACCCACGGACGGGTACCAAAGATACTCTCGCCATTGACACTCATCCAAGCCTCCAGTTCATCCAGGAAGGCAGCTGCTTTCTCATCGTAAGTTCCATCTGCACGCAAAGGAATATTGAGAAGCAGATTACCATTCTTAGATACAATATCTACCAGTTGCTTGACGATATTAGTTGCTGTACGATAACCCCTACGATATGTACCAGTATTATAATGCCAGTCACCTATACAGTTACATGTCTGCCAAGGCTGCTCAACCATCTGATTAGGTGCGCCACGTTCCACATCCCACGTCAGCGCTTTCTTTTGATCCTCATTCAGGATTTTACCAAACACCACGCCACGCGGATTTTTATTATACAGATGTGTAGCAATCTTCAAACCACAGTCGCTCAAAGGATAGAATGGTAACACTGTGACATCGAAGTAAATCAAATCAGGATTATAGCGATTGATAGCATCAAGTGTACGGTCATAGAAATTAGTAACAAATTCCTGTGACGGCGGACAAGCACCATTACTCCAATCCCATTGACGATGAATAGCACCATTATCCCATGAATTCTTACTCATAGGATGATTCTGCTGATAAAGCATCTGGGGATCCAGTCCTTCCCACCACTTTCCTTTTCCATCTTCTTTCGTCAGATTTCCATCATACCATACGCCAGCTTTCTCACCCTCGAGATCATAACGTTGTGAAGGTTCGAACCACGTCCAAGCATGATCAGCATGAAAAGATATGCCCAATGGCAATCCCTGCTTCTTGGCAGCAGCAGCCCACTCTGCCAAAATATCACGCTTTGGTCCTATGTTCATAGAGTTCCAAGGCTGGTATTTTGAATCCCACAAGTCATAGTTGTCATGATGATTACCCAATACAAAGAAATACTGGGCACCGCAACGCTTATAACGTGCCACAAGACTATCGGGCTGCCAACGCTCAGCCTTGAACAGCGGAAGAATATCCTTATAACCGAATTCCGAGGGATGACCATAGTGCTCACGATGGTATTTGTACTTACCATTACCTTCCATATACATTTCGCGAGCCATCCAGTCGCCACTACCCTCTACACACTGTGCACCCCAATGGGCCCAAATACCGAACTTTGCATTACGAAACCATTCGGGTGTCTGATGTTGCTCAAGCGACTGCCACGTAGGTTCAAACCGCCCCGTCTGCATCTTCTCATGCTCCTCACTCACGGGAATACGATAGTTATCCTGTGCCGCAGCCGCCATAACGGAACAGCTCAGGACCATAGTTAGAAATAATGTTTTCATTTTATTTAGTTGGATTTAGTTTTCTATATATTATTCCATAGAAAGCACAGACAACGAAGCATACCAACGGAACGATGTAAGCTATCTGATAGATCTGCGCATTCTGATGCATGATATAAGCAGTAAACTGAGGCACACAGGCATTACCCACAATAGCCATTACCAGGAATGCGGAGCCCGACTTTGTCTGCTCGCCAAGTCCGTCGAGAGCCAAAGAGAACTGTGTAGGATAGATGATTGACATGAAGAATGAAACAGCCAACATAGCATAAAGACCTACATAGCCACCGAATACCATGATGACAACACATAATACCACATTCATCAAAGCATAAACAGTAAGCATCTGTTCTGGCTTGAAGCGTCCCATCAGCAATGTGCCTATCCATCGACCTACGAGGAAAGCCAACATATAAAGGCCAAAGAATGTTGTAGCAGTATCTTCATCTATGCCAGCATATGTACAGCAATAGACGAGGAACAGACTATTGACTGCCGTCTGACCACCATTATAGAAAAACTGTGCAATGACTCCCCAACACAGATGAGGTTTCTTTAAAGTTGAGAAGTCAATGAGTTTTGTTTTCGTGTTAGCACTATTTTCCTCATCACCCACTTTCGGCAGTTTCACCCACACGAGCACCAAAGCCACAATAATAAGTGCCGATGCCAAGAGTAAATAAGGCAGTTTCATGGAGTCAGTCTCCGCCTGAATATAAGCATCCCAACCGCCCACATAATCAGCAGGCAATGTCTCACGTGTAAAATCATTACCACTGAGCACCAACTTACTGAGGAACATTGCCGCAATGAAAGCACCCAGTCCGTTGAACGACTGTGCCAGATTCAGGCGCCGTGGAGCAGACTGAGCCTCACCCAGCACCGTAACATAAGGATTTGCTGCTGTTTCAAGGAAACACATACCCGTGGCTATCACAAAGAATATACAGAGATAAACACCGTAGCTCTTTACCATTGCCGCTGGAAAGAACAACAGACCACCCATTGCAGCAATCAACAGACCCGTGATGATACCCACCCTGTAACTATAGCGACGCATGAACATGGCGATAGGTATCGGACAAATGAAATATGCCAACCAATACGCACTCTCGGTAAACGAAGCCTCAAACGTATTTAGCTCGCATGTTTTCATCAGTTGACGAATCATTGTTGGCAGCAGATTACTGCTAATTGCCCATAAAAAGAACAGGCAGAAAATCAGGCCAAGGGCCACTTTGTTGTGTTTCATTTTGCTATTTCCAGCTTTAGGTTTATGTTTTTTTGCGATGCAAAGGTAATAAAAAACTATTAATAACTATAAGACAAAATAAACTTTTTATAGCACAAAAGAAAACTCCTCAACCCGAAAAAGGCCGAGGAGTAATGGTTAAAAGCGTCAACAACATTAGAAATGCAGTTTCACATCAGCGCCAACCTGCAGAGGCAGGCCGCGCTGAGCAAAACTCTGTTTCGTCAACTGACTGTTGACAAGGAATGTATTGTAAGTAGTGTTGGTTAAGTTTCGTCCCCAGAAGTCCACCACCACCTTGTCCATATTCAATGACAAGTGGGCACCCAGTGTTGCATAGAACTTCTGGTACATATTATTATCTGCCTCCCAATAGGTCTTACCTTGACCCTTGACATTCACGCCGAGTACAATGCTCTTCAATATTTTATCATTCAAGTCAAAGCTATAGTCACCGTTCACACTGAACTGATGCTGGGGAATGAAAGGTACATTGTTATCTTTGTAGCTGACTGGCTCATAACCAGATGCCGTCTTTACACTATCCGTATATTCTTTGAATACGGCATGTGTAAAGCTATAGGTTGCACCCCATGAGAGATGATTATCAAAAGCCTGTCCACGCAGAGCCAGTTCGGCACCGCAGCTAAAGCTTTTACCAGCATTCACCATCATTCGTCCGTAGCCATAAGTACCAGCCATCACGGACAACTGCTGGTTGCGAATCTGAGTATAGAATAACGCTGCATCGGCTTTCACCTTTCCGTCAAACAGGCTCAGGTGTGTACCTGCCTCGTAGTTCCAACTTTCTTCGGGTTTATAAGATATCGTTTGGTCTATTTTTTCAATCTGTTCTGGCGTATGATCTACAGTGTAATCACTGCTCATCATTGAAGCCAATTTAGAGCCAAGACTGCGTTCCTCTGTTTGGAAAATATCTGAGAACATCTGCAGGTTATAGCCTCCAGCACGGAAGCCCTTGCTTACTACGGCATAGAGATTACTTCCATCCTCATTCAACGAATATGCCAAAGCCAGTTTAGGAAGCACCTGATGATAGCTGTGTTTTTGATTAGAGATAATTTCCGACAGATAAGAATGTGAAGTAGGAGTTGGTCCCATATTCACAACGAGATCAAACATCGTACACGTATTATAATCAATCTTCACCTGATTATAGTCATAACGCAGACCTAGTGTAACTTTGAAACGGTCAGATACCAGCACATTCGACTCATGATAAGCACCCAAGTTCAACTGAGGTGTGCGGAAATCGCCTGGCACTCGGTTATTCTGGAACGACAGCATACTGGCTACATAAGAAGGCATACCCCACTGGCTCATAATGAAATTACTCATAGCATCCCCCATTCCTACAGGAGCATTGGTATGCAACCACTGATAACTGCCAAAGAGACCTGAGGTGTGCTGCCAGCGACTCGTATTCTTTGAACGGAGTACCAACTCCTGAGTCAGCGCATTCATCTTCTGAACCTGCATCAGACTCATATAGTCATCAACCACATAGTCCTGATCCATCTTCATACGGTCCCACAGATACTGGTGACTGGTAGTAGATGTCAGCAGATAATCATCAAAAGCATACGAAATAGTAAGACCGGTATTCACCATCTGACGACGATAGGTATTCATGAAAGTGGTAGAAGGATCGGCCGACTCATCTTTATCTGCATCATACAAGCCATAAGGGAAACCATTCTGTATGGTGTACTGATAATCACTGGTCAGGTCGAATGTCAGCCGGTCCAAGGGTTTCCACATCAGTCTTACCTTGGCGCCGGCCTCATTCATTTCATCATTGTATGTGTTTAAATTCGTGTTCTTGAAGAAGCCATCCTGTCCGTTATAGAAACCAGCCACCATGAAAGCCAGTTTCTCATTGACACGATGATAATGAGCCAACTCTGCCTTACGTGTGAAGTGCGAGCCAACACTCAGGTTCACATCAGTACCCTGATAACTCATAGGGTTCTTTGAGTAGATACGAACAATACCGCCCTCACTATTAGCACCATAGAGTGTTCCCTGAGGACCACGCAGTACATCCACGCGATCCAACATATAGAAATGGGTATTAAAGGCCGACTTCGACATCAAGGGGATGTGATCATAGTAGATACCCACAGCCGAGTTATTCACACGCGAGCCAATACCTCTTATATACATAGATGAAGTCAGACGACTACCATACTGAGGCATGACGAACGAAGGCACATAGTCAGACAACTGGCCCAGACTTTGCACGTTCATCTGCTGTAGTTCCTTGGCACCAAAAGCACTGCTGCTCAGCGGCTGCTGCCTCAACAAGAAGCCTTCCTTTGGCTGGGCGATGACCACCACCTCATCCAAATCTACTACGCGACTGGTATCGTTTGCATTTTCAAAATAAGCCTCCTTTACATTATCTGCCGTCATCTCGACTGCTGATAGCATACAGAGGCTCAATAAAACAATCTTTTTCATCCTTAAAACACTAATAAAATTCGGATGCAAAGGTACTAAGATCTTTGCATCCGTGCAATCCACATTTATATGGATTTTTTTCTTTTTATTTTCCAATAAACTTTTCTATAGTCTCCAGACACGTTGCACTACTGATAGGCTTTGTCAGAAAATCATTGCAACCCACCTCAAGAGCTAACTGTCGGTCACTATCGAACGCATTAGCCGTCAAAGCAACTACAGGCAGTTCTGGCATTTTCTCCTTGATAGCCTTCGTTGCCTCCAATCCATCCATGACAGGCATTTTAATATCCATCAACACCATATCGAAATTACCCGTCAGAGCCATATTCACTGCCTCTTGTCCGTTTACGGCACGCTCAAACTCGTATGAGCGCTTCAGAATATAGGTCATCAGAATGTAATTGCTATCATTGTCTTCTGCTACCAGTATCTTTTTCATAATTAAATGAGTTTAGTTAGTTAAAGAGTTACAAAAGTAATCATTTAAATCGATATTATTTGCATCTTTCATAACTTTTAACTAATTTTGCACGAGAAGAATCAAATTCACACCAATTAAACATAAAAGCGATTACTAACAAACATGAATCTGAAACTCTTAACACTTGCCCTGACCATCACTGCATCGGTATCGGCTCAGGCTCAGCATGTGATGGACGTGAACACCAAGAAACTCGGTGCTCCCGTATCACCTACAATGTACGGTCTTTTCTTTGAGGACATCAACTATGCCGCTGATGGCGGACTGTATGCCGAATTGGTCAAAAACCGCTCATTTGAGTTTCCCAACCCTTTCACTGGATGGGATATCTCTGGTAAGGTTACACTGAAGGACGACGGTCCTTTCGATAAGAATCCCCATTATGTACGTCTGGCACCTTCTGGCCATAATGACAAGCACACCATGATTGAGAACCACGGTTTCTTCGGCATGGGTGTCAAGGGTGGCGAGGAATACCGTTTCTCTGTTTGGGCTCGCGTACCAAATGGCGGTAGTGCTAAGTTGTGGATTGACATTGTTGACAATGCCACAATGAGCGATGACCAGAAATTAGGGAATGTAGGTTTAGACGTTAGCGGTAAGGAATGGAAGAAATACACGGCTGTCATCAAGCCCAAGCGTACCTTCGCCAAAGCTCACCTCCGTGTATGGGGCGACAGTAAGGTCACTACCGACCTGGAGCATATCAGCCTCTTCCCCGTCAAGACATATAAAGAACGTGAGAACGGTTTGCGTGCCGACCTCGCCAAGGCTCTTGAGGATGTACATCCTGGCGTATTCCGCTTCCCTGGCGGATGTATCGTTGAGGGTACCGACCTCGAGACACGCTATCAGTGGAAGAATACTGTGGGTCCCGTTGAGAACCGTCCTTTGAACGAGAACCGCTGGCACTATACTTTCACCAACCGTTACTTCCCCGATTATTTCCAGACTTACGGTTTAGGCTTCTTTGAGTTCTTCCAACTCTGCGAAGACATCAAGGCCGAGCCCCTGCCAGTACTCTCTGTAGGATTGGCTTGTCAGTTCCAGAATAAGAGTGAGAAGGCTCATGCTGCTATGGATGAGTTGCAGCCATTCATTGATGACTGCTTGGATCTCATCGAGTTTGCCAACGGTTCTGTTGACACCAAGTGGGGTAAACTGCGTGCCGACATGGGGCACCCCGCTCCCTTCAACATGAAATATATCGGTATTGGTAACGAGCAGTGGGACGAACCATACTTCGAGCGTCTGAAGCCGTTTGTGGCTGCCGTTCGTGCCAAGTATCCTAATATTAAGATTGTGGGCACCAGCGGTCCTGACTC
>Ga0310690_10009531_pt1 | contig 12170 bp, 9 predicted proteins | sample AusTroGonzalo_MG_2_FD_207661 | JGI IMG/M metagenome (GOLD analysis project Ga0310690, IMG submission 207661) | Bovine rumen microbial communities from tropical cattle in Woodstock, Queensland, Australia - Gonzalo_04 (v2) (version 2) | ecosystem: Host-associated > Mammals > Digestive system >...
AACTCAAGCTCATCACGCAGTGTAAGCAGCAGCAGTTCGAGCCGCAGCGTCTCAAGCAGCAACTCAAGTTCAAGCTCAAGCCGCAGCGTATCAAGCTCCAGCTCAACGAGAAGTTCTTCAAGCAGCAGCTCATCGAGAAGTTCTTCAAGCAGCAGCTCAAGCTCGTCACGCAGTGTAAGCAGTTCAAGCTCATCACGCAGCTCAGGTTCGAGTGGTTTCAGCTCCGGTTCGAGCGGTTTCAGCTCAGGTTCGAGTGGTTTCAGTTCCGGTTCAAGCAGCTCACGCGGATCATCCGGTAGCTCATCACGCAGATAATATTGACGGACCGCAGTGACATCATTAGAGTGAACTATATCCTATTTAGAAATAATATAAAACTTAAACATATGAAAACTAATAAGTTAGCAATATCGACCCTTGCGATGATGATCTCCCTTTCAGTTTGCGCACAGACATCTTTCGATGCGGCCAAGCTATATGAGGAGGAGCTTAACGGAACAGCCCGTTATGTGGCAATGGGTGGAGCAATGAGCGCTTTAGGCAGCGATCCTTCAGTTATAAGTCATAACCCCGCCGGCATAGGCACATATCATCAGAGTGACATCAACTTCTCGTTAGGGTTCTTTGGAACATCGGTAAGTACTGATCCGCTTGCAACGAGTGCCAACCAGCTCTTTGCCAATGGCAGGACATACTATTCACACAATGACAAGTCAGATTTCAACGTGTCATTTGACAATTTTGCAGCAGTCTTTTCAGGCAGTGAGTCCGGAGATATCTATTTCAACTTCGGTATAGCATACCGCAAGCTTCAGAATATGGACCGCAAACTGGACTATGTGGATTCCTTCTTAGATGCCGATGGATATGAGGTATGGCGTGAATTCAGGGACAATCAGCGCAATAAGGTTCACTCCTGGGATTTCAACCTGTCATGCAACCTTTCTGATATGGTCTATTTTGGATGGACGTTCGGAATTCTTTCGACCGATACTTGGTCAGAGGGCTACTTCTACGATTATTATGATGCCGGCAAGCATCCGGATTTCCCTGACGGATTGGATTATACCGCTGCCGACAGGATGAATCAGTCAGAAGGCTCAGGCTGGAACATGGCATTCGGTACCATCATACGTCCTATCCCCGCACTGCGTTTGGGTGCAGCAATCAAGACTCCCACCTATTACAGACAGAGACTTGAGTATGCAGATTACCTCTATGCATTTGAGGGAACACAGTTTACCGATGAAAACGGAAATGTAGAAAAGTTCACGAATTATGTGGATTACAAGTACTCATCTCCTTGGACTCTTAATCTGAGCGCAGGTCTTACAATCGGCAAGACTGCATTCGGAGCGGAGTATGAGAAACATTTCACCCAGCGTTCATCACTTTCCATTGGAAATACCGTAATGAATCATCAGGGTGCAGTGGATTACAAGGACTATTCGACAATCAAATTCGGTGTAGAGCAGAATATCAGCAACCTTTCAATCCGTGCCGGATATAACCTGACCGGATCAATGTTCAAGGATGACGCAGTTCCCTGCATGGCTGACTCCGAGTTCAATGCCGGCAAGCCCGGTGATATGGGACGTACTGATTTCCAGATCGATCGTCTTGGTAAGAGTCAGAACTGCACATTAGGTATCGGTTACTGCTCGGCTCCTGACCGTGACGGAACCCAGTTCTACATTGACATGGCTTACGTTCATGGAGTCAGAAACAGCGTAGTCAATTTAAATGAGTACATTGAGGATATAGATGTGAATTACAAGTATAAGACAGACAAGCTCCTGCTTACAGTAGGCTGGAACTTCTGATATTGATTTTGAAGTTTGAGATAGTTAAGGTGATTCCGGCTGGTCTTGGTGACCGGCCGGGATTTTTTTTAGAATTTACCCAGGATGCGGTCCATCACCCAGTTGGTGGGGGTGGCGCTTATGCCGTCGCAGCTGCAGACTGACTTTCCGTTCAGATGATCGACCACAGCCTGTACAAGGGGGAACTGCACGTGCTCGGGATTGGGAATGTCAAACTCATGACGGCCCTCGCTGTCATGCAGCGCAATGGGCTGGAATGTAAAGATGGAGAAGCATATCATTCCCTTGTCGCCGATAAGTTCGATGCGGTCCTCCTTGGCGGACTCATCGGCCACAAAACACCATGAGCCGGAACCTACCAGGCCGTTCTCGAACTTGAAGCAGGCACTTACCGTATCCTCTGCCTGATAGAGTCCGCCGCGGTTGCTGCACAGTCCGTAGGCATCGATGATGCAGCCGCACAGTTCCTGGACCATATCAATCTGGTGCGGGGCCAGGTCATAGAAATAGCCGCCTCCCGATATGTCGGGGATAACGCGCCAGGGCAGGTTGGTGCTGTTGTAGTCCAGCTCCTTGGGAGGTTGGGCAAAACGTATCTGTACGTTGATGAGCTTGCCTATCTGGGGTATGAGCTCCTTGACCTTAATGAAGTAGGGGAGATATCGGCGGTAATAAGCGACAAAACAGGGCACTCCGGTCTCGCGTGACACGCGGTTTATGCGCATGCATTCGTCATAGCTTTGGGCCATGGGCTTCTCGATATAGACGGGCTTGCCGGCTTTCATGGCCATTATGGCGTATGTGGCGTGAGACGATGGCGGGGTGGCAATATAAACGGCATCCACATTGGGATCGTCAATGACGTCCATTGCATCGGTGTACCACTTGCGGATATTGTGCCTTTCGGCGTATGAGCGGGCTTTTTCCTTGTCTCGGCTCATCACTGCCTCGATTGCGGAGCCTTCGGCCTTGGCAAATGCGGGGCCGCTTTTACGTTCGGTCACCTGTCCGCATCCTATGAAACCCCATCTTATCATCTTATTATCGGAAAACTATTGAATCAATCAAAAAGAGTCCAGCTGAGTCCGAACTTGAACATGCCCGGATTGGCCGGATATCCCGGAACTATAAACGAGTCGCGGTTGTTCATCTGACCGTCATTGGCGTGATAGTAGATTAAATAGAACCGCACTCCGCGCAGCTGGCAGTTTACGTATCCCGTGAGTAGGGGATAACCTCCTACCTGCTGTGTGCAGCCTGAATTCTGCAGATGATACATTCCTACTGCCGGGCAGTATCCCGGAGCATCGTATCTTGTAAAGAACAGGGCGTTGGCACCAACCTCCATATGCAGTCTCTTGTAGTAGATGAACTTGAAGTAGAGGTCTGTGAATATGTTCAGGTCAGGCAGCGGAATGATGGTCTTGTTGCCTGAGAGCTGGTATGTTATATGGTTGTCCCAATGCAACGGGCCTACTTTGAAATTCTGCTGCAGTGTGGCGCTCAGTATCTGTATGGAGCCGCTGTGCTGTGCCGCCGTTATCAGATATGAGGGCTGTGACACACCGTCGGCATTTATGTATTCTCCGGCGTCATTCTTGAGATATACGTAATTTGCCACGTTCTCAACGTCAAGCTGGAAACGTGTTCCGGTCATAGCCAAGTCTATGTATCCTCCAAAACGGGTGCTGAACACCTTCTTGAAATCACCGTCCCACCATGCAAATGTAGAGTGCTGGTTGGTAAGGAAGAAAGGCGCATCTAAGGCAGACATGTCACCGTATGCACCTATGCGTGCGTCCTTGCCAAAGATGGGGTATTTGAGCTCCATCTCTCCCGACAGGTCAAAATCACCTATGCTCGCACCTAAAAATACAGTCTCAATTCCGGCGCGGAACGTGAGATTGTCACCCTGAGCCCTCTCTATCTGTCCTCCTACGTAGAACTTGCTCTCCTTGTATCGGCGCATATACTCGCCTGCTCCGGCAATGGTATCGGGCATGGTGTAGTTCTTGAACTCATGCCGTATGAACGCAGACAGACCGGCGATAGCCCATTTGGTGGAGCCTTCCAACAATGACAATGACAGGGTGTTGCTTACATAGAAGTTCTTCATCAGGTCTATCGAGTCATTGTTGAGGAACGTCTTGGCGTAGTAGCCGGGGCGTATGTCATAATAGATGTATCTTCTTTGGAGATGGCCGATCTCAAATGTGTGGGCCAGCTTACCGAACTCTATGTTGCGGCTGAATGTATATACGGTGTCGCCGATACTGTCGGTACGGTATGTGGTGGTCCTTATGGTGAGCTCCTGATTCAGAAGAGCCTGCGAGCGTTTGATGTTGTTCCAGTTGTAGTAGAGACGGAACGGGATATCCTCAGGTGAGTATTGTTTGCGGCCCTCGGCCATTGCCTCGGGGTTCATTATGTAACGAAGGTCCTGAATGCCTCCGTTCTCTGCAACCTTTATCTCGTCCTTGTTGAGTGTGGCATAGAGATGATACAGGTCACCGCGGTAATAAGTGTAGATGCGGGCATCGAAAGCCGATGTTGACTGATTCTCGTAGCGTCCGCGTCCCAGCTGGTAATCCAGGTCAAAGCCTATTCCCACTTTCTTGCCGAAATTGGCTGCAAAATAACCTTTGATGTGCTCCTCGCCAGTGCGCCTGTTGCCGCCCTTGTAGTAGTCGATTTTGGTGTGGGGCGTCTTGGTGTCGGTAAAACGGAACTGGTCCGGATTCTTTACCCAGAAGTCATATGGCGCATCGAAAACAAAGTCACCCGGTTGCTCACGTTCAAACCAGAGACGCGAGAGTCGTGGAGAGCCCATGTTGCCGAGATGGCTGTATGTTCCGAACATGCCTTCAGTAAGGTGGACGTTATGGAAGGAGTGGTGCAGGGTATCGGGCTGGATGATATCGGGCAGTCCTGTCCTGGTATTTATTGTCCACTGGAAATAGTCCTGTGATACGGTGCGCTCCACTACGGTCGAGTCCTTGTCGGGGTCCATGTTCATGAATCCGTCCATAGTCTCTCCGTTGAATCCGTCCTGATTCTGCGACAGCGTACTCTGTGCCTGTGCAGCGATTGAAACCATCAGCATCACTGCGGCAAGTACTATTCTGCGTGATTTAAGGGACGTGATCCGTGAAACCATCTTACGGGATAAGTCTGAGTATGTATTCGGCAATCTTGAGAAGCATTGATATGCCGCATGCAATATAGAACGGAACAGTACCTAACGCGCCGCTCCACTGAAGAATGAACAGAACGGTGGTGATTGCTGCGCCTGCCAGAAAGAGGGTGTTAAGGGCGTATCTTGCCTTTTCTATCTTACCTGAATCCGATGTGCTGCGCTTGCGCTTTATGCCGCTGCGGACCTTGCCAGTAACATCATATGCGGCACGGCTGTCCATATCGGACAGTACTTTGTACGCCTCAGTGATGCGGGCGTACATGGGTGTTCCTTCAGGGTTATCGGCAATAAGGTGCTCATACGCTGACTTGATCTCAGCGTCCGATGCCGAAGGGTCAACACCCAATACCGTATAGAGTTCCTTGTTGGAAGACATCGTGATCAGAGATTTCCGGATACGGCATCAGTAGCCTTTTGGAACAGGATATCCTTCAGGTCAATGGTTTTGATGCGGAACTTTCCGGTACTCTTGAGGAACTTGGTTCCCTTGCGGTTGTATGCTTCCTTATCAGTAATCCAGTCCTCGGCGGGGAATATCTTGCCGCCTCCCTCGCGACCCTCCTCGTAACGGTACTTGATATCAGTCATCTTCATAGTGAATGCTCCGTCCTTGACCGATACGGAGAAATTGTATGAGATGTTTGATTCGTCGGCCGAAAGGGCTGTGCTCTTGAAGTAGATCATCTGATCCACATGGAAAATATATCTGTGTGCAGAGGCATCCTCATTCAGAATGCGTCCTGCCTGTGCGTATGGCTTGGCGAAACGTCCCTTTGCCCAGTTGAGCAGAATCTCATAACACATGTCTGCGCTCATGCCGTCAGGGATGGCTACAGTCTGTGTGAAACATACCATTCCGTTCTCATCCTGGGGAACTGCACCCTTGCCGTATTTGGGGTCCTGCTCGTTGGTTCCTCTTGCAAAGGCGATGAATGTAAACAGCAAAGCTGCTATTGTAAGTATTGTCTTCTTCATATATGCACCTTATTTTATATACAGCACAAAAGTAATCATTTTTGGTGACAATGGTTTTAGGTGTCGGAGTATTATTGCCGGATGGCATTGGAATTAACAACTAAGCCGTGTTATAGACTATTATAGGGCCGTTTTTGGCGTTTTTTACCCATTGTATAGAAAAATTTGACATTTTTTTTAAAAAAAGATGTCCCAATCTTTGCAACTAATGGAAATAGTATTATTTTTGCGACAGTATGGATTTATAATCAATCATTTCAATTCAATAACAAACAACTATGGAGAAAATTTTGAAACAGGCTGCTGAGCTTTATGCAGCATTCGCAAAGGACGCTAACGCACAGGTAGAGAAGGGTAACAAGGCTGCTGGCACACGTGCTCGCAAGGCTTCATTGGAGCTCGAGAAGCTGATGAAGGAATTCCGCAAGGCTTCACTCGCAGCTGCTAAGTAAGTTTCTTCAGAAACAAAAAAAAGGATGCAATCATATTGCATCCTTTTTTTGTTTGTAACAGTATCAGTTAGCAGCTGCGGTGAAGCCAATCCTTTTTTTAGTTTACTCCGTAAACGGCCGGCCTCCGGCCGGGTAACGGCGTTACGCCGTTACTATAACTGCTACTGGGTACTTAATTCTCAATTCTCAATTTTCAATTTTCAATTCTCAATTCTCAATTATTCCAGGTACTGCATGATGCGGCCGCTGATTTGGAGGAGGGAGATCTCGCAGACTTTGGTGTCGTACTGGACCTGGAGGAGGCTCTCCTCGGCGTCAAGGAGTGACTTCTGGGCCTCACGCATCTCTATTCCGGAGAGGTTGCCAAGCAGGTAACGCTCCTGAGCTATGTCCATGGTCTCCTGTGCGGCCTTGAGATTCTGCTCCTGAAGTTCCAGCAGCATCAGGTTGTTCTGATAAGCCTGCCAGAAATCGTCCAGGTTGGCGCGCAGCTGGAGCTCAAGTTGCTCTATGGTGATATCGGCATTCATCTCATCCAACAGTGCGTTGCGCTCCTGTGTGCGCTGCTTGCCTGTTATCAGATTCATTCCTATGGTTGCTCCAAAGTTGGGACCCCAGTTAAGGCGGTCCGTGTATGTGCTGTTGCCGTAGTAGTTCTGTGAGATACCGTAAGATGCATTCAGACGCAGGTAGGGATAGTTGCGGGCCTGAACGGTCTTGCGGTCCATCTGTGCGATGGAACGGTTGCTCTCTGCCTTGAGCAGTGAGGCGTTCACCTTCATCATATCATCATAGAGCGACTCATAGTCAAGTCCGGTAAGCAGGGTGATGGCAGTATCGGCAGCCACATGAACCGAGCGCAGGTCCTGATTGGACATCAGTCGGTTGATGCGTATGTTGGCCGATGCCAATGACTCGTGCTGCTTAAGGCTCTTGGCGCTGTCCGAGTTGAAATAGACCTGTGCCTGCTGCATATCCAAACGGGAATTGCCTCCCATGTCATAGCGCTCGCTTGTGATGCGCAGACGCTCGCGGGAGAGGGCGGTGGCATACTCAAGATTCTTGAGATGTATGGTCTGCTTTACCAGGTTGTAGTACTCTGTGGTAAGGCTTGCAATGTAATCCTCAAGCGTTATGCGTGTCTGGATTGTTCCCTGATTGTGCAACTCCTGCATACGGTCACGTGTGGCCTGGATGCTGAAACCTTCAAATACGGTCCAATCGGCACGAATCTGTGCGCTCAGGGTCTGGTCCAGGACTCCCCGGTTGGATACGGTCGAGCCGTTGGACTGGAGTGTGGCGTCATTGCTTGAGATGGAGCCGGAGTAACTGCCCGATATGCTTACCGTAGGCATTCCGCCTGCGTATGCCCATGAATCGTTGTTGGCAGCCTTCTCCTCGGAGATGTTGACCAGCTTGATCTGGTAGCTCTCACGGATACCCGTCTCAAGGCAGTCCTTGAGTGTCATTATCTGAGCCGATGAGCATATACTGACGGTCAGGGCCGATATGGCCAATGTAATTCTATGTAGTTTCATTCCTTTTTCTTCTGTGTTTTACGGTCAGTTGAAATGTAACTGTAGATGGAGGGAACGATGTACATCGTAAAGAATGTGGATATGAGCATTCCTCCAACTACGGCTGTACCCATGGCAACACGTCCGGCACTGCCTTCGCCGTGTGCGAACATAAGCGGCAGCAGACCCAGCATGGTTGATGTACTGGTCATAAGGATAGGACGCAGACGCTGTATGGATGCATCGCGTATGGCAATGAACTTGTCAATGCCGTTACCCTGTTTCTGGTTGGCAAATTCCACAATCAGAATACCGTTCTTGGCCACAAGTCCTATCAGCATTATAATACCGATCTCACTGAAAATGTTCATTGTCTGACCTCCCGCACGGATGAATACCAACGCTCCGAACACGGCAAGAGGCACCGTAATCATAACGATGAGCGGATCCTTGAAGCTCTCAAACTGTGCGGCAAGGATCAGGTAGATAAGCAGCAGAGCCAGTCCGAACGCAAACAGCAGGCTGTTTGAGCTCTCGCGGAAATCCTTGGACTCGCCGGTAAGTGCGGTGCGGAATGTATCATCAAGAGTCTCCTTGGCAATCTTGTCCATCTCGTCAAGTGCCTGTCCAAGGGTATAACCCTTACCGAGTCCGGCCGAAATGGTGGCCGAAACGAATCGGTTGTAACGGTACAGACGCGGGGGAGCGATATCCTCCTTGAGATCGACAAGGTTCTCCATCTGGATCATGTCGCCGCTTCCGCTGCGCATATAGATTGACTTGAGCGCCTGTGTAGTGTTACGCTGCTGACGGTTAATCTCACCGATAATATCATACTGCTTGCCGTTCATGTAGAGATAGCCCATACGCTGACCGCTCAGTCCCCATTGCAGGGTCTGTGCGATATCACGGGTGCTTACACCCAGCAGGTTTGCCTTCTCACGGTTGATAGAGATACGTACCTCAGGTTTGGAGAACTTGAGGTCGGCATCGGCCATCTGGAAGGCGGGGTTGTCATTTACCTTGGCCAGGAACTTGGGCAGCACATCCTGCAGTTTCTCGATGTTGGTGGCCTGCAGTACGTAACGTACAGGCATACCGCCTCGGCCGCCTGCGAATGACGACTGCTGCTGAACGAATGAGCGGGCATCGTTCTCGCGGCGTACTGCGGCACTCAGCTTCTCAAACACCTCCATCTGGGAGTAGCTGCGCTCATTGATATCCTTGAGGGTGATCTGTATGTTACCGCCGCCGCTCATTACACGTGCCGTTACGAACTTGGCATCGGGCATGATTGAATCGACAACGTCGTTTATGCGCTCGGTGTAGTCACGCATATACTCGTATGTAACGCCCTCGGGACCTTGTGTGCGTACCGTTACCTGTGATCGGTCCTCCATAGGAGCCATCTCGGACGGGGTCTTGGTCCACATCCATACGGCTGCGCCAAGTGCAATCGCCATCGTGACGAGAGTTATCCAGCGGTTACGCAGCACAAACTCCAGACTCTTGCTGTAGTAATGGTTGAGTCCCTCAAAGAAGGGCTCTGACCAGGCGTAGAAACGGTTTTTCTTTTCGCGGCGTACCAGAATCTTGGTGGAGAGCATCGGAGTGAAAGTCAATGCAGCAAAGGTCGAGATGACCACTGCACCGGCAATCACGAATGCGAACTCACGGAACAGCCTACCTGTCTGGCCCTGCATGAATACGATAGGTACGAATACGCAGAGCAGTGTGATTGAGGTCGATATGATGGCAAACAGAATCTCGCGTGAGCCGTCGATACCGGCCTGCAGCGGAGTCATGCCTTTCTCTATTCGGTTATAGATGTTCTCGGTCATGACTATGGCGTCATCGACCACAAGTCCTACCGACAGCACCACAGCAAGCATTGAGAGCACGTTGATACTGAATCCCAGTATGTACATCACAAAGAACGAACCTACGATTGAAACCGGGATTACAAGGCAGGGGATAAGGGTTACACGCCAGTCGCGAAGGAACAGGAAAATAATCAGAATAACCAGTGCGAATGCCTCGTAAAGGGTTGTCTTTACCTCATTGATACTGGCACGGATGAATCGGGTGTTGTCAAAACCGTACTCGTAACCTACATCCTCGGGCAGGTCCTTCTCCATCAGTTTCATGCGGTCATAGACGGCATTGGCGATGTTGATGTGGTTGGCACCCGGCTGCGGGGTAACTGCCACACCCACCATCGGGATTCCGTTCATTTTCATATAACTTTTTATGTCACGCGGGCTCAACTCGGCCTGACCAACATCGCTGAAACGGATTACCTTGGTGCCGTCATGCTTGATTACCAGATTATTGAACTCCTCGGTGGTGTGCATCTGGCCCAAGGTACGTATTTCAAGCTCGGTGGTGTTACCCTCGATCGTACCTGAAGGCAGCTCCACGTTCTCACGGTCCAGGGCGTTCTTTACGTCCATCGGGGTGATGCCGTAACCCGACATCTTGACGGGGTCAAGCCACAGGCGCATGCAGTAACGCTTTTCACCCCATATCATCACGGAGCTTACGTCCTGAATGGTCTGCAGTTGCTCTTTTACCACAAGGTCTGCAAGTTCACTGAGTTCCAGCAGGGAACGCTTATCGGAGTGCAGGGCAACCATAAGTATTGGCATTGCGTCGGCATCGGCCTTGGATACCGTGGGGGGATCGCAGTCACGGGGCAGCATACGCTGTGCACGCGATACCTTGTCACGCACGTCGTTGGCGGCGGTCTCAAGGTCGACTGAAAGCTCAAACTCTACTGTGATACGGCTGCTTCCGTACTGGCTTACCGATGAGAGCGAGCGGATACCGGGAATACCGTTGATCTGCTGCTCAAGTGGCTCGGTAATCTGATTCTCAATGACCTCGGCATTGGCTCCGGGGTAGGAGGCCGATACCGATATGATGGGGTTGTCGACTGAAGGGTATTCGCGTACGCCAAGACTGGTGTAACCTACGATACCGAACAGTATTATTATGAGCACCAGTACCGTTGAGAGTACCGGGCGTCGGATACTAAGTTCTGAAATGTTCATCTTGCGGCAGGATTATTTCAGTTCAACCCTCATTCCTGTACGCAGCTGCATGGTTCCGCTGGTAATTACGGTGTCACCTACGTTGAGACCGCTCAGCACCTGTACCATCGCATCGGTACGCAGACCCTTGGTAATCTCCTGCGGAATGGCCTGACCCTTCTTGTACAGGAACACCTTGTCAATACCCATCTCGGAGATTATGGCCTCGCTCGGTACAGCAAGCGCATTCTCAAATGTGCGGGTATTCAGGGTTACGCTTACGTAACGGCCCGGGACAAGCTTGCCTCCCTTGTTGTCATAAATGGCACGTACCAGATAGGTGCGGGTACCCTGATCGACCTTTGAGTTGGTGGCATAGACCTGTGCGGGGTAAACCTCATCGCTACCCTCTACGGTAAATGTCAGTTTCGCTCCGTTCTGAAGCACTCCGGCGTAACGCTCCGGTATGGCAAACTCAACCTTGAGTTTCTCTGTATTTGTAAGTGTGGCCACGTTGGTGTTGGGTGATGCATATGCACCCACACTGACCTGACGCAGTCCGATGATTCCGTCAAACGGTGCCTTGAGCTCGGTCTGGTCCAGCTTGGCGCGGCACTCCTCGATATCGGCCTGCAGCTTGTTGAAGTTGGCCTCGGCCTCCTGGTATGCCTCCTTACTTACAGCCTCTTTCTCATAGAGCGCTTTCTGGCGGGCCAGACGGTCCTCGGTTGACTGATACTGGGCCTCAAGTTTCTTTAACTGGGCCTGTAGGGGAGCGTCGTTTATCTTGGCCAGAACCTGACCCTTCTTTACTTTGCTGCCCTCCTCAAAGAAAATATCGGTAATCTTACCCGATGTCTCGAATGACAGATTAACCTCCTCGTTGGGGATAAGGCTGCCGCTGATGTTGATTCCGTCCACAAGCTCTGTGGGCTGCATTATCACGTAGCGAACCAGTAAGGTTTGACCGCCGCGACCCAACGCTGCTGCCGTGCCTCCCTTTCCTCCGATTACGGGTCCGTCGGGAATGTCACTGTTTTTCTTAGGTTTGAAACTGATATAGCCCCATACTGCAAGGCCTATCACGATTAAGGCAATAAGCACATATTTGGTTGTCTTATTCATGTTGAATTGAGTAGTTTCTGATAATCTGCAAAAATACTATTTTTGAAAAT
>Ga0310690_10009532_pt1 | contig 12170 bp, 6 predicted proteins | sample AusTroGonzalo_MG_2_FD_207661 | JGI IMG/M metagenome (GOLD analysis project Ga0310690, IMG submission 207661) | Bovine rumen microbial communities from tropical cattle in Woodstock, Queensland, Australia - Gonzalo_04 (v2) (version 2) | ecosystem: Host-associated > Mammals > Digestive system >...
CCAACATAGACTATGACACCCGCACGGAGAAACCTGAACACCGTACACTTGACATAGTACGCATTGGCACCTGCGGCGGGCTGCAACCCTTCACTCCGCTTGGCACCTATCTCTGTTCTGTAAAGAGTATCGGTTTTGACGGACTGCTCAATTTCTATGCCGGCCGTGACGAGGTTTGTGACCTTGAGTTTGAACGTGCCTTCATAGCCCACATGGAATGGTCCACCAAGAAGGGTGCGCCATATGTGGCAAACGCCAACCCTGAGCTGCTGCAACGCATTATGGCTAATGATGAGAAAATGGTAGCAGGTGTAACCATTGCCTGCAACGGATTCTACGGCCCGCAAGGACGTGTTCTGCGCGCACCTCTGGCTGATCCCAATCAGAACGCCAAGGTTGAGAGTTTTGAATACAAAGGATATCGCATAACCAACTTTGAGATGGAGAGCTCTGCAGTAGCCGGACTGGCCGCACTGTTAGGCCACCGCGCCATGACAGTCTGCATGGTAATAGCCAACCGCTATGCCAAGGAGATGAACACAGACTACAAGCCCCTGCTTAAAGGTCTTATTACCCGAGTACTTGACCGCATCTGAGCAAGTGACAATCAACAACGATACAATCTGTGCTGTTGCCACCGCCACCGGTGGAGCGATAGGTATTGTTCGCGTATCGGGCCCCAATGCAATCCGCTTTACGGACAGCATATTCCGCTCCGCATCAGGCCGGCCACTGGTGGACAGCCGTGCCGGTTCAGTGGTTTTCGGCCAGATAATTGATGCTGACAGGCAGACCGTAGATGAAGTGCTGGTAAGTCTGTTCCGTGCCCCCCACTCTTATACCGGACAGGACAGTACGGAAATATCATGTCACGGCTCCAGATACATACTTGAACAGGTCTGCCGCCTGCTCATTGATGCCGGATGCCGTCAAGCCGGACCTGGCGAGTTTACCCAGCGTGCGTTTCTGGCTGGCAAACTGGACCTGAGTCAGGCTGAGGCAGTGGCAGACCTCATTGCATCAGGCAACCGCGCCACGCACCGCATAGCCATAAGCCAGCTCAAAGGCCATTTTTCATCAGAACTCTCCATACTGCGCGAGCAACTGCTTCAACTCACCTCCCTGCTGGAACTTGAACTGGATTTTGCCGATCATGAGGAACTTGAGTTTGCCGACCGTACAGAACTGCTCTCACTTGCACAAAGGGCCGATGACCGCATAACTGAACTTGCCCGCTCCTTCAAGACCGGACAGGCATTGAAAGAAGGCATCCCAGTAGCAATCGTGGGCAAGACCAACGTAGGCAAATCAACCCTTCTGAACCGCCTGCTCAAGGATGACCGCGCAATAGTGTCCGATATCCACGGCACCACCCGTGACACCATTGAGGATACCATCCAGATAAACGGCGCAACATTCCGTTTCATTGACACCGCCGGAATACGCCAAACCGCCGATGCCATTGAGCAGATAGGAATTACACGCACATTTGCCGCCATTGACAAGGCGCTCATAGTAATCTGGATTACCGATGCCCAACCCACCGCAGAGGATATCAACACTATCACTCCCCATCTGGAGGACAAAAAACTCATATTGGCATTCAACAAATGTGACCTTCAGAGTTACAATGGATTTGATGCATCTGCCCTTCAACTGACGCAAGACAGTTTCAAGACAATAGAGATATCGGCCAAGTTCAACAAAAACATTCCTGAACTTGAGGAGTTGATCTACTCCATGGCAGATATCCCTGAAATAAACGCTGACACCGTGATTGTAACCCAGACACGCCATTATGAGGCGCTCAACAACGCCCACGCCAATCTTACCCGCGTAATAGACGGCCTTACCTCCACCCTGCCCGGTGACCTGATTGCCGAGGACCTGCGCCTTGTATTACAAGACCTTGCCGATATTACCGGCGGCGCCATCACCCCCGGCGAGACCCTCCAGAACATCTTCAGCCATTTCTGTATCGGAAAATGACCCAAAAGTGACCCCAAAGGGACCGGTCCCTTTGGGGTCACTTTTGGGTCACTCTATCACCACGGCATCACCATCAATGATGTAGATACCGGGAGCAAGAAACGAAGATTCTATTTTGCGTCCAAACAGGTCGTATATGGCTTTCTCATCTGAGTCCGGCATCATTATCATATTCACGCCATCCTCTATTCCAAAGTATGCATCCATCTCATGGAAACGGTCCTCATACCACTCCTCTATCAGTTGGATCTCACGAGCAAGGTCATTTACATATTTAGGCCTGCTTTTTTGGCTATCAAAATAAGAGACCATTCTTTGCCATGCCCCGCTCTCTATGAATAGGTCACGGTATTTTTCAAGTTTTGCCTTTACGGATTCTATAGAGAAAGCACCTTTACGTCCCTCAATCCAGCGACGTTTTAGTATAGCCTTATATTCAGCGTCACCAATTACTGCAGAAATCGGATAAAGAGCATTATTGCCTATACTTTTCACATCCCATACAGAGTAATTGCCATCATAATATTTTCCATCGTATCTACCGCCCAGGCTGGTATCAAGATCCCAAGGAATAAGGACAAAGCGACGTTTGTCTGCTTCGGCCGGATCAGGATCATTAATATCCTTATTTATATTACGTACTGAGAGATAATGATTCTTGTTGCCCCAGTTGTCACCGATTGAAAGCGCCATTATCAGAATCTGATAATCCGCAAGATTCTCCAGATAAAAGTATTTTTTTACAAACTCTGCATTCCTACCGTTAGCAAAAGCATCCTGTAAAGCTTGCCAAGCCTTTATGCCTCCAAAATCATCAGGATATGTCAATTCCCAAGCATTGTGCCATGAAACTACACATGCCGTTGAATCTTCATTATAACCGGGCTTTTCCTGCGGATTGATGTCAGAAGTTCCACTCTTATACAACACGCCGCGTACCGTCACAGAACCGTCCTTTTCCTCTTTAGTCTTTTTGAGATCCAACAGTTTGCGGTTAATACGGTCATTAAGACAATAAATGCCATAATACTTGTCATTGATATACACTTCAATGAAACGTCCAATCGTACCATAACGGCTATCAAACTGGGTTTCATAAGGAAGTCTCGAGAACTCATTCCAGATATCAAAGCATACACGGTTGCGCATGCAGATACGGTCAATTGCCATAGCATCCAGAATCCAGGATGAGCATGACCTGATACCCAAAAGCATTGAATCAACCTCCTCACTGTAATCATCAGATTGCAGTTTCATGTTGAATGAAGGCTTCATCATGTAACTTGCGGCTGTTGCCCCACGGGTCTTGAACTTGGCAGACATCTCTACAACAGATCCGTCAACATCAGTCAACTGCATCTTTCCATTCAGGTATTCAGTCATACCTTTCTTGAATTTACCATCAAAACTTACTCTCAACACCGGCAAGGCATTATTGGTTTGGGCCGATAGTTGGTTTATCTCAAATGGAAAAGGCAATAACAGCACCATCAGCATGATTCCGCGTGCTGTTCTACAGGACATAAGGTTCATTGGTCGTCCATAAAAAACTCATTTCTCAGTAATTGCAGTCACAGTAGTCAATACCTGCAATGTATCCGTAGTACCACCCGTAAGGATCGTATATTTTCCATCCTTAACAAGTGCAGCAGAAGAATAAAAGATTGTCTGTGTGGGATATGCCTGTGTTTCAAGCATAGCCACTTCAGCACCTTCATCATCAACAATCTTTACATATCGTTTTACATTATTGTTAAACTCCAGACAGAAGTAAGCCTGGTTTGATTTTTTAGGTTTGTCGCACTTATGGGCAAGACCGATGACCGTACCGCCATTGATGGAGAAACTCTTTACATCAAAAGCAGCCTCAGCACCCTGAGGGCCGCATGAACAGATAAAGCCTCCATTAATATGGATTGAACTCTTGGAATCTGTTCCGTCATTTGTCAGGCTTGACGTAAAGGTAAAACCGCCATTGACGTTAAGGTCCTTGCCTATCTTTAAGGGGTCATCATAAGTGGCAATGTAGTTTCTACCGCCGTTAATGAAGAGTTTCTCTGTTGCAGCCAGGCCGACGGCACCATTATGCCCTATTGACTTAATGCATATCTTTCCTCCGTTAACGTTGATGTTAGTAGCCAGAACCGCACGTGCACCTAACTCTGCGGTTTTTGGGAAAGAGGCATCGGTAAGTGTTCCGCTGCAAGTCAAAAGGAAATAGAGATTGCCATCCTCAAAAGTGACATCGCCACTGGTGTGGATACACTTTCCGTCAAACTCTTCATTATAGAAATTCAGCGCATAAGGAGTATTTATAATAAGGTCACAATTGGCAATGATGCTGGAAAGCATGGCACCGCCTTCAAAAGCAGCCACCTTACAAGGATTTTTACTGTCTATATTGATCTTGCCTTTATCAGAACTGCCGCCAATAAGGAACGCCACGCCCTCAAGTTCAGTCACGAATGAAACCGATGCGCCATCAACTGTTGCAGTAAAACCATCCAAATTACCTTTCAACCTGACCTCATCACCGTCAAAATTGATTTGTATTGTACGATGAACAGCAAATGATGTATCCTTGTTTATTGTATATTCATTGACAGGAGCATAGTGCGTGTCAAACTCAAAGTATCCCTGAAGGCTGTCTGGTATGAAGGCCGGAGTTGGATAAATACCTGTATGTTTAGTCCTTACCTCCTTTATCTCATCCATATCATACTCATGTTCTCCGTCTTCACGGACAACAGTCATGTGTTTGTCATTGTAGTTGATTACGGAGATACCTTCAACCATCTCCTGATCAACACGCCCCTGCATGGTAACCTTGCTATCCTCATGCTTTGACGTAACGTCATTGCCGATAACATAAAGCACATCGGGAGTGACAGTCTTTTCCTTTATATACTCTTCCTCATTATATTCATCATGGGGAGTCCACTTGTCAGATTCCATCTTCTCGTTGAAAATGGCATAGTTGACCTTAAGGAACGCAATCATTGAATCCACCTCCTCATGAGGGGTGTCCGTTATCTTGACATTACCTTTTTTATATGTCGGAGCCCAGCGGGTTTTCTCCCTCTCCCATGCTCCCGAGGAGACGAACAGGTCAGCATATTTCTCCATCAGGGCCCTGATGTTCTCAAGTGACAGTTCATGGGTTGAGAGATATTGCCAACGGTTGTTCATTTTGGTGGCAAAGTCATCGGGACGCTCCTTCTTGGTCTTGAATACATGAATCAGATGGTGGTATCCAAGTTTCTCACCCCATGCCATCTGTTTGGAATCCCTTGAAGCCACACTGCCTCCAGCCATACGGCCTATGGAACCATCCAGATCCCAGAGCGTAAACAGGAACTTTTCCTCCTTATCAATATTACGTACACTCAGATAGTAGTTCTTCTTTTGATTGTCAATCAACTGAAATGCCTGAATGAAAAGAATGAAATCTATTACATTATCCTCATAGAGCCAATCTTTGTATGTACTCTTAAACTCCTTGGTGTCAAAGAAATCTATCAGGTCACAGATAGGATTGAAGAATGCCTGGGTGATAGTGTCATCAGGATATTTCTGTTCCCATCCGTAGGCACCCTTAGAGGCCTTATAGGGCCAAAGGAATGAGTCATTGGCGGGTATGGAATCATAACCTCCAAGGTATGTCTCACTACATTCCCAGTTTGCTTTCCAAAGCAGACCACGCTTTACTTCCGGCTCAGAATCTGTAGCCTCTTTGGTCTTTTTAAGGTTCAGTTTCTTGCGGTCAATCTTATCTGTAAAGCAATACATGCCATAATAGGCTCCGTTTATGAATACCTCTACAAACTCGCCCTGCGTACCGTTGCACTGATACTGGTTGTCCGTTTCATACGGTAGTTTGTCAACAGCAGTCCATAAATCCATAAGCACGCGGTTGCGCATACGACCAAAATCAAGATACTCGGCCGATAAGATCCAGTCATCATCCTTACGGTAACCCAAGAGATGGGCATCCTGGCTCTCACCGCCCTTGACCAACTCTATGTTAAGACTCTGCTTGGGCTGGGAGCCGGTAGTAGCACCTCTGAGACGGGTCCTGATTTCAGAACTGAAACATGCCATTCCCTCTACCTGAGAGTCCTTGAGTTTGGTACGGCACCTGGCATCTATGACACTTACATAACCGGGAAACTTTTTGTTGTGGCCCTCTGTACCCTTGGTCATGCTATAGGTCCTGTCCATCTCTTTTAACGGACAGTCTATTACGATAAAAGGTAAGGTGCTGAACACAAATGTCCACTGTCTGCTTTCACCATTCTCAATTGTAAGTTCATTTGTAGCATTCATCATCCAGTTTGTAACCACCAGATTTCCGTTTATGCCATTTTCAAGAGCAGCATCATTAAACTTAACGCTGCTGAACCGGTTTTCATCCCAACGCAATGTTCCCTTAAAGGTGCTGCTTACACCCGGTTCTATTGTAGCATATATAGTGTTTGATGCCGTATCGGCAACAAGAGGCACCTCATTAAGCCACAACCCGCAATTGCGCTGTGCCGTCAGAGTAAGGTTTGAGAGCAGTATAACACATAATATGACCAATGACCTTTTCATTTGGTTGTATCTTTTGATTTTTTGCTGCCAAGCGTTAAGAATTTCTCTTCTACTTTCTCCAGGTATTGTTCTTCCATGGAGAATTCATATTCTACTACAGGCGTATCGTTGAATGAGTCTTTGTAACTGAGAATCTTGTAGCTTTTGCCCACCTGAATCTGATCGTTTGAAACAAACAGACAAAGGACATCGTACGAATTTGGCGTAGGGAACTGGCTAATGATATTACCGTCTGTATCTGACACAGCTACACCACTGCAATATGTCTTAGGCAAATAGAAACAGACGCTGGCCTGAGAACAATTTCCATGTGGCGTACAGCTACGTGAACCTACGCCCGTTATCTCTCCGCCATATATCTCAAATGTCTTGCCGTCTGTATCCACGCCCATCTGAGCATCCCAGGCACCCACTGCATAAAGCTTACCTCCATACATTTTCAGATTACCGGCATCAAGGCCATCATTCTCAGAACTGCATATCAACACATCACCATCCCTAATTACGCAACCTGAACAGTTCAAACCGTCATCAGTACAGTAAGAACGAATCTTGCCGCCATTGATTTCCGCCTGTCTCTTAGCCTCCAATCCCTCGGCTGCACCGCCGCCGGAACCTCTCACATAGATATTACCGGAATTGATGACCAGCCTGTTTATGCACTTTATACACTTGGGTGATGCCGAAGCTCCAACCTTATGCCCATGGCCATCCTCTTCCTTTTCTTCCGGAATGCGTTTACCGGTAGTACGGACGTATATATCAGCATTGTCAATGGTAAGACTACCGTTATAGTATTTCTTTGTCTTGTCATTGACGGTTACCTCCAAATATTGACCGGCGCTTATACCCTTGCCGCCTGTTCCGGTAGAAAGACAGTATATTGCACCTCCGGATATATCCATATCCCATGCGCTCTTGATACCGCAACAGGAACTGTAATCTTCTTCATCATCATCCCAGACCACACCACCTGTTGTGATAGCCTTTATAACACCGCCTTTTATCCATAGCAGAGAATCAGAGGCAACGCCTTTGCCGGCCGGACCATCCACAAAAGTCCTAAGCACTCCTCCACCGATGATTACATTGTCCTTACCATAGACGGCCTTTCCTTTTGGAGCATGAGCGGCAACATGCACAAAACCACCCAGAAGATGAACATATTCATCAGAAGCAATACCGCACTTCTTGTTGGCATTGACATACAGTTGCCCCTGGCCTGAAATGCACATCTTACCTTCGGAAAAAATACAGCCACGCTGATCCTCACCCTTCACCTTTACGTATGCCTCACCGTCAGTAAGCGTATTGACCGTATTCTCTGCGACATCAATGAAAAGGCGTTTCTTGAATTGGCTGTTTATGACAGGCCCCTCCGGATTGGTCAGATCTGCTCCATTAAGTAAAATACAAGCCTTGCGCTCGCTGTATAACTTGAAACATGCATCGCTGCTGCTTCCGGAAATAATATATTTCACACCTTTAGCTGCCGTATTAACCGTAAGGTGTGCCCCCTGCCGGGTTAAATAAAGGGAGTCAATATCACCAGTAACACTTACCTCATTTCCGTTATAAACGATATTAACCGTTTTAGACCACGAGGTGTGTTCTACAAAATCATCAAAGTATTTGCTTGTTTCATCTGTTATCTCAGGTTCTGCACTTACACGTTCCCTGTCTTCATCCTCAAAAACTATGTCAAAATCAAAATCTGCAGAATAATAATCCGGTAAGAGTTTGACACGCCACGGATCCTTCTCCCTGAGGCTCATCAAACTTACAGAAGGAACATCAAAGGAATAAACGGCATTGTCACTCCAAAGCCTTACACTATCCGCTCCGAACGCAATATCTTTAACATTATTCACTATGCGTGTCCTGGGATACCCGTCGTAACTCTCATTGATATAGACATTATGCTGCGCTACAAGGCTGTTCTGAACCAACAGCATGCATAATGTCATCAAAAACAGACTTTTTTTATGCATGTCTTATTGCACGATGAACTTGACAGAACTTTTATTGACCTTAAGCATGTATGTGCCTTTGGAAAACTCACTGAGACTGATATTGATTCTGCTGCCGTCATTATTGAGCAAAGGCGTTAACAATCGTCCGCCCACATCGTAAACCGCTACATTATCAGCACTGACTCCTTCTACGGAAAGTCTTCCCTCCTCTATATAGATCCGAGCCTTATCAACCTTTACAAGTTCAACAGCGTCAGCATCTTCAACGTCACCAAAGTTCCAGGAGTCAACATCTGCAAATAACCACTGGCCTACAGAGCCTTCAACAGAGGATAGCGTCAGAGACTTATCGGAGAACGACATCTTAGGTTCTTTGGATAAACTGCACACTATTACTGTACTGTCTGTCAAGTGTATAATAACTGAAGGAGTGGCAAAGCACGGCAGACTGAGTAATAACAAAAACGTTAAAGATAAAAACTTCTCTTTCATATTTTATTTTGGATAATCGGACTATTCAGTAAACATTTTCTGTCTGTCAGAATGATATTCCCAGACTTTTGGAATCGGAATCAAGTAATGAACCTCCGTAGAGTATTCGGCAAGGGCACGGTTATATCAAAACGATCCACAGAGATGGGACTGTTCATCATAAGGCCGGTCTTATCCTCCGGAGGAAAAAAACGGAGACAGATAGTCTGCCCTCTTGTCAAATGGCAGTTAGGGATTCTGAAAAGGACAATCATAATGTTTACATCCCTGAAGCAACAGAACAGTTGCGACAAGGAAGGTTAGCAATAAGGTCACGTTCATAAAAAGGTCTATCGCCCGCAAAACTAACTAATTATATTTAAATTACAACTTTTTTTCAGCGAAAAGTGAAGTCCTTTAGAGTGCAAATGGATTTTCCTTTGGCTTCTGACGAGAAAACAAAGAAAACGGCATGTTTCCCAGACATTCCGGACAATGCAGGCAGACTGACGGTCATTTCAGTGGCTACGACCGGCATATTGGCCTTAAGTTCAATCTTACCCAACACCTTTCCTCCCTGTGACACCCAAGGCCTGTCTGCCATAACGGTTATGGTTCCGTCAACACCTTCAGGAATCAGGTTCAGGAGCAAATCCAGTTCGCGACCGGTGGTTTTGCTGAAGTTGAAATACTTGTACCCCACAATTGAACCGTCAGTATTTTTTACCACAGGATTAGTATTGTTCTCCAATGCATACGGAGCCTTGAACTTACTGTCCGTACCGTATGATGATGCCACGTAAGAACCTGAGAACATATTATTGGGCCAATCATGAACAGCCGGCTCCGGACCGGTGTACCAACAGGCGATTCCTGCAGAGTGACGTTCCAACGGATCAAGTCCTTCAAGAGAGAACCCCTCAGAATTATATTCACCTTCCGATATCTCAACCTTGCCGCCTCTACCCTCTTCCACTTTTACGGTAATGGGGGCCACCATAGCCTGGCGTGCATATTCATCAGTTCCTGTCTGGCGATGGTAGAACACATACCATTGTCCGTTTATCTCACAGATACTGCCATGGGTATTGCCGTCAATGGTTGCTGACGCAAAGACATTTCCATGTTCATCAATCTCGCGGCCACGGGCATCAATTATCGTACCGCCGTAAGTAAACGGCCCGAGCGGGTTGTCGCTGTAAGCGTATGCAAGGGTATAGTTTGATACCGGCAGGCCGAACTCTCCGTCCTTGGTGAAGCGGCTGTAGATAAAGACATATTTGTCCTTAATTTTACGAATGGATGATGCCTCAAAGAAACTGAAGATGCCATCATCGTAACGTCCGGAAATCATATCCTCTATAATCTCTGTTCCGGGTTTTACGGTTGCCATTGTAGCAGGGTCAAACTCCGCTGCGTATGAACGCTCAAAACCCCAGTAACCATATACACGGCCATCATCATCTACAAAGACAGCGGGATCAAACGCAAGTACTCCATCTGTCAGGTTAGGATTCTGCTTGCTCCAGTTACACACCTCAAACGGGCCATCGGGGCGTGAACTTTTACAAACCATACCGTTACGGCCTCCTGACTGGTTGTTAGGAAACAGATAATATGTTTTTTTACCATCCGGCGCAGTTACCAGAGTCACATCCGGAGCATATAGCACATCAGCGAGCCCCTGACGGCTCAACGGTTCGCCATTGGCATTCTTGCTTACACTGAAAATCTCGCCGTCATATCGCCAGCAGGTAAGATTGTCAACTGCAGCTGACCATACTACAAGTTCACGACCACAATAGCCGTTTATCATGCTGTCATGTGAGCCATAGATATAAACACGGAAGAGCCCGGGATTGTCCGGATCCTCAAAAACATAAGGCTCACCATCCGGGATATGTTCCCAAAGCGGCAGATATGGGTTTCCGGGTGTAGAAATCATATTCATCTTTGTTTTATCCATACATGAAACCAAAAGAACCATGCAACAAAAAACTACAATAAAGAATCTTGTCATTCTGATTAAATAGGATCCTGTTTTCATACTGTTATCCTTAACTAATTTCTATTAGAGGCACGAATATATTGAATTTAAACCAAAAAAGCGCATTAGAGCACATCATAATATGTTCAATTTATTGATATTTCTTATAAAAACTATCCATTTGTATATAATATAATTTAAAAAGAGAGTAAATATCAAGGAGAATCATTCAAAATTCGTATCTTTGCGGCTTCAATAGATTGCTCTTTTTTATAATTGGAATATCAAACAAGTAAAAATTTAAACAAAAGAAAGAAGTGGGTACGATTTCATTCATAAAATATTATATTTCTCTCTTTATGGCATACTGTAAATTCCTGTTTACGTTTGTCATATACAAGTTTGCAGACTATCCTAATGAAATAAAATTCGCAGCTTTGGTATCTGCACTATGCATAACAATCATTTTGGTTGTACAGTTATCAATTTTCTGGATGTCATGGCTAGAGAAGAGAAAAAGAAGACTTAGGGAACGTATTGAAAAGAAGTTTGGCAAGGGGATGGAATACATGGTTTCTTCTGAGGCATCCGAGCTGATGTCTGAGAATGAGATTATACGCGCTTTTGAACTGGACGACGATGATCTTCAAGGACCGTTATTGAAGAACAATCGTGAAAAGCGTATGTTTGTGAGTATATTCTACCTGTTCTTCATATCCAAGAGATCAGAGCTCTCCAAAACAGAAAACATCCATGCCATGCTCCACATGTTTAATATTCCTGATTATCTTGAGAAAGAGGTCAGTCTCGGAAGCATGAAACACAAAGTAAATGCCTTGAGCTACATGCGTACTTTCAAGTTGCCCATAAGCCCTTGGGTAATCAACAAACTTTTGAATTCAAGGTATATGAGGGTGCAGAGGCTTGCCATGTACTCAAACATCATGTCCAGCTCTGACAGTGCATTGGATTATTTTGAGACAGACTTTTTTGACAACAACTGTTGCATCAAAGACGAGATAGAACTTGGATTCTCACTTCAGCGCCGCCGCAAAATGGGCCTTAAGCTACCCAATCTTGCCCGTTGGGCTCATATCCAGAGCAATGAAAAGACCCAATGCATGTTTGTGCGTCTGATGCGCCGTTTCAATGAGATA
>Ga0310690_10009533_pt1 | contig 12170 bp, 8 predicted proteins | sample AusTroGonzalo_MG_2_FD_207661 | JGI IMG/M metagenome (GOLD analysis project Ga0310690, IMG submission 207661) | Bovine rumen microbial communities from tropical cattle in Woodstock, Queensland, Australia - Gonzalo_04 (v2) (version 2) | ecosystem: Host-associated > Mammals > Digestive system >...
GCCATCGGGACTGCCCCTTTCCGATCACAGAAATTTAATAATTAGTTTAGAAAAGATACGCCTGAATGTCAAGTATTTTCAAGGAATCCAGCAAAAGCGGCAAAATGGCCGTTCATTGAATCGAAATAATAATATGGTATGATATAGTCGCACGCTAAAGTGTGAAATCGAGCGGGAAGTGATCAGAGTGTTTGAACCGAAAGTTAAGAATCACCAGACAGATCTGCTGATGAAGGCGATCCTCTCCCTGAAAAACGAAGAGGACGCTTATCGCTTTTTTGAGGATCTGTGCACCATCCCGGAAATCAAAAGCATCAGCCAGCGGCTGGAAGTTGCATTCCTGCTGGACAGGAAGGAAACGTACCAGAAGATCGCGGATGATACAGGCGCCTCCAGCGCCACGATTTCCCGCGTGAACCGGGCGCTGACATACGGTTCTGACGGATACCGCAGAGTGCTTGAAGCGATAGGAGAAGATGCCTGAAAATGGACCTGAGTGCATTAAACCTTGAACAGCGGCATGCGGCGGAGACCCTGGACGGTCCTGTACTGATCCTGGCCGGGGCTGGAAGCGGGAAAACCCGGGCGCTGACCTATCGGGTTGCAAACCTGATTGATCATGGTGTATCCGCCTGGTCGATCCTGGCGCTGACTTTCACAAACAAAGCTGCCCGGGAGATGAAGGAACGGGTGGAGAAGCTGATCGGTACCGAACAGGCTGAACAGGCATGGATCAGCACGTTCCATTCCATCTGCGCGCGGATTCTGCGGAGGGATATTGAGAAGCTGGGATACAGCCGATCCTTCACGATCTATGATGACGATGATCAGCAGAGACTGCTGAAGGACATCTTCAAACAGCTGAATATTGATGACAAATACCTGCCTGTACGCGAAGTGAAGGCAAAGATCAGCGACGCCAAGAACAGGATGATGACTCCTGATGAATGGTTTGCGAAGTCCACCCGGGACAGGCGGAATTCCCTGATACATGATGTAATGACGGTATATGATCAGCGGCTGAAACTGCTGAATTCGCTTGATTTTGATGACCTGCTGCTCAAGACACTGGAACTGCTCGCGGATCATCCGCCGGTTCTCGACGCTTACAGACGGCGTTTCCGGTATGTACTGGTGGATGAATACCAGGATACGAACAGGACGCAGTATGAACTGGTGAGGCTGCTGACGGCGGAAAGCAGGAACCTTTGTGTGGTGGGTGACGATGATCAAAGCATATACGGATGGCGCGGCGCGGATATCCGCAACATCCTGGACTTTGAAAAGGATTATCCGGATGCCACGGTGATCAAGCTGGAACAGAATTACCGGTCTACGGCGACCATCCTGGATGCTGCTAACCAGGTGATTGCGAACAATGCAAGCCGTAAGGACAAGAAACTGTGGACCGAAAAGGGCGACGGTGAAAAAATACTGCTTTACTGTGCGCAGGACGAACGTGAGGAAGCCGCCTGGATTGTGAGGCAGATTGATACGCTGAAACAGCATGGAAGTGCCCTGGATGATATCGCGGTACTGTACAGGACCAACGCGCAAAGCCGCATTCCTGAAGAAAGCCTGATGCAGACAGGTATTCCATACAGGGTGTTCGGCGGTCAGAAGTTTTATGAACGCAAGGAAATCAAGGATATCATTGCCTACCTGCGGGTGATTGCCAACCCCGCGGATGACCTTTCACTGACAAGGATAATCAATGTACCGAAGCGGGCGATCGGTGACAGCACGGTTCAGATTCTCGCGGAAGACGCCGCCAGGAGGGAACTGCCGCTGTTCGCGGCACTGGCTGAACTGCCCGAAGGCATGAACAGCCGGGCCAGAAACAGCGTGACTGCGTTTTTCGGAATGATGTCATTGCTGATTGCACAGAAAGAAATGATGGATCTGGAAGCATTTGTGGAAACACTGATCCATACGACCGGGCTTGAAGAGCAATACGTAAAAGAAGATACGGACGAAGCCCGTGGACGAATAGAAAATATTCACGAATTCCTCGGATCAGTCCATGAATTCGCGGAAATGGCAGATGAACCTACACTGGAAAATTATCTGGAGAATGTTTCCCTGGTAACGGATCTGGACCGGGCTGACGAACGGAGCGGCTATGTAACACTGATGACGCTTCATTCTGCAAAGGGACTTGAATTTGACTATGTTTTCATTCCGGGTATGGAGGAAGGGATCTTTCCGTCCTTCCGAAGCATCGAGGAAGATAACCGGCTGGAAGAAGAACGCCGTCTTATGTATGTCGGTATCACCCGGGCCCGAAAACGCCTCTTTCTGTCCCGGGCCCGGGAAAGAATGCTGTACAACCAGTACAGCCATAATGCGCCAAGCCGTTTCCTGGACGAAATACCGGCCCGGCTGATTCGGCTGGAAGGCAGCCGTGACACAGGATACGGCAGGACGCCCGTACGTAAACGCTATGATGAGGACGGATTTGGTTGGGACATCAGTACGTTTACGGATGAAACGGTTCCGGAGATCAGGAAAGCTTCGGATCTGGGCCAGCCCAGGCTGAAGCTGAAGGGCATGGACCTGAACAGCATACCTGGTGTGTCCAAAGGCTTTGTCGGCAGCAAAGCCAACGCGCTGGCTGATCAGGCTGCTGCGAAACTGTTTTCCCCGGGAGACCGGATACGGCATCCGAAATTCGGGTTCGGTGAGGTTACTGAAATGACTGGGAACGGCGCGGCCGCGAGAATCAGGATCCGGTTTGACACAGCAGGAGAAAAAGAACTGGCACTGTCTATTGCACCGATTGTCAGAGTGGAGGAGCAGGAATGAATACAGCGGAGGAAAGGATACATGCGCTGGTTAAGCGTCTGAACGAGACGGCCTATGCGTATTATGTGCTGGATAATCCGGTTATCTCCGATATGCAATGGGACCGGATGTACGATGAACTGAAACAGCTTGAAGCCGAAACCGGAATCGTACTGCCGGATTCCCCGACGAAAAAGGTGGGCGGCGAGCCGCTGAAAGGCTTTGAAGAACATAGACATATCAATCGCCTCTGGTCCATGGACAAAGTACAGAGCATGGAAGAGCTTGACGCATGGATTACAAGGACGGAAAAGCTTGCAGAAAAAACAGACCTGCAATATTACCTGGAATACAAGTTTGACGGACTGACCCTGAACCTGACCTACATGGACGGCCGGCTGATACAAGCGGCGACCAGGGGGAACGGCGTTGTCGGCGAGGCGATCCTGCCCCAGGCAAGTACGATTCATACCGTACCGAAGGAGATTCCATACAAAGGACTGCTGGAAGTTCAAGGCGAGTGTATTATGCGTCTGAGCACTCTGGAGAAATATAACAAAACGGCCAGGGAACCGCTGAAGAACGCACGGAACGCAGCGGCCGGCGCGCTGCGAAACCTCGATCCGGCAGTGACTGCCTCACGGCACCTGGATGCATTCTTTTACCAGGTTGGAACAATCGAAAACCCGCCGTATGACAGCCAGCCGGGCATGCTTGATTTCCTGAAAGAGAACGGATTCCAGGTAAGCCCATACCTGGGAAGCAGCAAGGGGCGTGAAGCGCTGGAAGCATGCATCCGGGACATTGAGGCACAGCGGGGCAGCCTGGACTGGATGATCGACGGCGTTGTGATCAAGGTCGGTGACTATACGCTGCGGGAGCGGATGGGATTTACGGAAAAGTTTCCGAGGTGGGCGGTTGCTTATAAATTCAAAGCTGAGGAATGTGTGACGAAGCTGCTGGACGTAACGTGGGAATTGGGCCGGACAGGAAAGCTGACGCCCCTTGCTCATGTGGAACCGGTGGATTTCTACGGCGTTACGGTAAGGAAAGCGACGCTGAACAACCTTGGGGATATTCAACGAAAGAACGTGGCGATCGGCTGCGATGTATGGATCCGGCGGAGCAACGACGTGATCCCGGAGATCATGGGCCGGGCGGGAGAGGTGAAACCGGACGAAAAGCCTATTGAGAAACCGAAAGTCTGTCCGGCTTGCGGGAATCCCCTGACAGAGCGGGGGGCGCACCTGTTCTGCATGAACCGTGAAACCTGCCGTCCGCAGGCAGTAGCCAGACTGGCTCACTTTGCCGGACGGGAGGCTATGGATATCGACGGGTTCAGCGAAAAGACAGCAGGACAGTTGTATGACGAGATGGGCGTGCGGCAGCCGGCGGACCTGTACGCTTTGACACCGATGGACCTGCTGATGCTGGAAGGATTCAAGGAAAAAAAGGCAGGGAATCTTTCAGAAGCCCTGGAAAGAAGCAAACACTGCGAACTGGACGCGTTCCTTTTTGCCCTGGGAATCCCGAACGTGGGAAGAAAGACTGCCAGGGATCTTGCCCAGCGGTTCGGAACGCTTGAAAAACTGAAAGCGGCGGATGAAGAAACGCTGACATCGATTCCTGATATCGGGGAGATAGTGGCAGGGAGTATTATAGAATACTTCAGCTTTCCGGAAAATAACCAGATGATCGATAAGCTGGTTGCTGCAGGCGTACAGCCGTCGGAGATGAAAGCCGCCGAAAACGGTGTGTTTTCCGGCTTGTCCATCGTAGTGACCGGAACACTGCCGACCCTTAGCCGGAAGCAGGCGGAAGACCTGATCCGCAGCCGGGGCGGGAATGCTGCCGGCTCCGTCAGCAAAAAGACAGCGTTTGTCGTGGTGGGTGAAGACGCAGGCAGCAAACTGACAAAGGCGCAGAGCCTCGGGATTGAGACTGTTGACGAAGCGGAACTGATCAGAAGAGCGAACGCATAAGGAGCGTGAACAGTATGTTCTCCGGTATTACAAATTTTTTCAACAATCTGACGAGGGATCCGGGTGGTACTATACTGACATTTATATATGTGGCAGTATGTATTCTGTTCAGCCTGATTATCCATGAATGTGCTCACGGATACGTGGCGCTGAAATGTGGCGATCCGACGGCAAAAATGATGGGGCGGCTGACACTGGATCCCCGCAAACACCTGGATCCCCTGGGTACGATCTGTATGATTTTTCTACGTGTAGGATGGGCGAAACCTGTACCTGTGAACCCGCGCAATTTCAGAAATTACCGGCGGGACTATATTCTGGTTTCTCTGGCCGGTATCACGGTAAACCTCATCGTATGCCTGCTGAGCCTGATTATTTCCGCGATCCTGGCGAAGCTGATCTGGAACAACGATCTGCTGAACTATTTGGGCGAAGGAGGAAACAAATACCTGCTGATTGATATGTACGAAGGCGTTATTGCCAACAATATCTATGGAGGGCAGTTTTCCAGCCTGGCCCAATACGCCAGGATACCATGGCTGATGTATATCCAGAGGCTGTTTCTGATGCTGGCGCAGATGAATCTTGGCCTGGCGGTATTCAACCTGATTCCTGTGCCGCCGCTCGACGGATACCGCTTTCTTGACCAGTTTGTATTTAAAGGCAGATTGGAAATGAACCCGCAGACAATGATGTATATCCACATCGGGTTTCTTGTGATCTGCATGAGCGGTCTGCTGACAGGACTGCTGACCACGGTAAACAGTGCCGTGATGGGCGTATTTACCAAGGCTGCCGCATTGATCATATAAAGAATCCGGAGTTGTTGATAAAGAATGGTGAATCTGTCATTTAAGCTGAAGGATTTTGACGGACCGCTTGACCTGCTGCTGACGCTGATCGGAAAAGCACAGATCGACATCAGGGAGATTTTTGTGAGCGAAATCACGGATCAATACCTGGAAATTGTCCGGACTGCACCGGACCTGGATATGGATGAAGCGAGTGACTTTCTGCTAATGGCAGCGACACTGCTTGAGATCAAGAGCCGGGCGATGCTGCCCAGACCTCCGAAGAATGAGGATGAAGTGGACCCGGAGACAGAACTGATCCGCAGGCTGGAGGAATACAAACGGTTCCGGGAAACGGCGGACAGCATGAAGGAGTTTGAGGAAGCTGCCAGGCGTGTATTCACCAAACTGCCGGAAGAATACCCGCTGCCGCCTCAGGAAATAGAACTGACCGGACTGACGCTGGAAGGACTGCAGGAAGCGTTCCTGCGGATCTGGGCACGGCGGCCGCAGCTGGATGACGACCCGGAAAGTAATCATTACGCACCTCGAAATATCCACAGGGACAGCCATACCGTTCAGGAATGTATGCTGAACCTGATATACCGGATACAGAGAAAGAAACGGATGAAGTTCGAAGAGGCCTTTTCCGAAGCGCCGACACGGGAAGAGGTTGTAACCTATTTCCTGGCCGTGCTGGAACTGCTGAAGCTGGGCAGGATGCACGTGAGGCAGGATACCGTATATGGAGGAATTGAGCTGATCTCCGGCAAGGCAAAAATCCGGAGGGTCAGAGATCTGACAGATCTGTCCGCAGAGGAGGCGAGCAACCCTGAGCAATGAGGAAGGAACCCTGAAGGGCAGGATTGAAGCTATTCTGTTTGTAGCCGGCGAAGCCGTTACGATCAAGGAACTTTCTAAGGCGCTGAAGACGGAAGAGGCAGAAATCCGGAAAACGCTGAAGGCCCTTCGGGACGAATATGACTATGAACAGAGGGGCTTTTTGGTGAAACGCTACGGAGACAAGGTACAGCTCGCGACAAGGCCCATGTACGCCGGGGATGTGGTGAGACTGCTGCAGCCTGTACAGCAGCAAAGCCTGAGCCAGGCCGCAATGGAAACGCTGGCAGTGGTTGCTTATAAACAGCCGGTGACCCGGGCTGAGGTAGAACAGATTCGGGGTGTAAAATGCGACTACAGCCTGCAGAGTCTGATCAATAAAGGACTGATACGGGAAACCGGACGAAAAGACACGATCGGCCGTCCGATTCTGTTTGGGACAACGGATGAATTCCTGAGCCATTTCGGCCTGGAAGGACTTGAAAACCTGCCGCCGATGCCCGAAACGCCAGAGAGCGGGAAAGATAAAGAAACAGCGGAAGAAACGGAAATGATACCTTAATTGATACATCTGATCATACTGAAAGGAGCCAAACCATGGACGAGCAAAAGAAACCGAGATCCAGAGTCAAAAAAGTTGTAAACGACGGCAAAGGTGTGGACATCCACGGGGAAGGACTCGGTACGGGTCCGGTTAACAATACAGGCAGCTATGCCGACCGAAAGGAACAGCAGGTCCGGCGGCCTGCCCAGCAGCAGACTCATAGCAGGCCGCAGCAGAGCCAAATCCCGCCCGGACAGCAAAGCCGGCCGCAGAGTCAGATTCCTTTCGGACAATCAAGCCGGCCGCAGGGTCAGACTCCTTTCGGGCAGCTGAACCGTCCGCAGGTACAGAACCCTTTCAGTCAAAGCAGACCTGTTTCTTCTTCCACAGGCAGCGGTGATCAGCGACAGTATCACAGTGCCATCAGACAGAACGGAACACAGAACGGACAGCGGGCGTCCGGAACAGGAGGCGGCGGAAGCAAGCTGCTGCTGATCATTGTCGCGCTGGTAGTATTGCTGGGAGGCGGAAAGCTGAGCGGACTATTCGGCGGAGGGGAACAGGAAGTCCTGAACACTCAGACGCAGCAACAGACAAATTCAGGAACAAACACGCAGCAGACAGGCAGCCAGCTGGATATCAGTAACCTGCTGAGCTCCTTCCTGGGATCCAGCGGAACGAGCGTATATGATTTTACCGGCAGTACGGGCAGCCTGCTTTCCGGGTTTACAGGAGGCAGTCAAACCGGGAACCAGTCGGCAGCAGAACAGATTTTCACATCATCCTCCTCATCAGGCAGTAATTCAGTTCAGCTGGACGAAAGCGTATCCCAAAAAGCAAGAGATAAGTATACTGTAATTCGCGGAAACAACAGGGATACGGTCACGATCCTGGTATATATGTGCGGTACCGATCTTGAAAGCCAGCAGGGCATGGCGACTTCCGACCTGAAAGAAATGGCCAATGCCACCTACGGGAAAAATATCAACCTTCTGGTTTATACCGGCGGCTGCAGCAGATGGCGTAACAATGTGATTTCCTCACGGGTTAATCAGATTTACCGTATCAGCGATGGCAAATTTGAATGCCTGGAAGAAAATATGGGCAGTGCCAGTATGGTGAATCCTGAAACGCTTGTATCCTTTATCGAATATGGCAAAAATAACTATTCTGCGGACCGGATGTGCCTGATTTTCTGGGATCACGGCGGCGGATCCGTGAGCGGATACGGGTATGACGAAAAGGTAGGCCACAGTCAGTCCATGACACTGGCAGGAATCAATACAGCTCTGAAAAAAGCAGACATAAAATTTGACTTTATCGGATTTGATGCGTGCCTGATGGCAACGGTCGAGAACGGCCTGATGCTGGGCCAGTATGCCGATTATATGATCGCCAGTGAAGAGACTGAGCCCGGCGTAGGCTGGTATTATACAAACTGGTTGACGAAATTAGGCAGGAATACCAGCATGCCGACAATCGAAATCGGCAAGATGATTGCGGATGATTTTGTGGAAGTCTGTAACCGGCAGTGCCGCGGGCAGGCGACCACACTAAGCGTTGTTGACCTGGCTGAGCTGCAGGCAACGGTACCGAAAGAGCTCAAAGAATTCAGCGTTGATACGAACGAGCTGATTCAGAAGAAGGAATACAAAGCCGTATCCAAGGCCAGAAGCAAGACACGTGAATTTGCACAGCAGAGCCGGATTGACCAGATTGACCTGGTGGACTTCGCACGGAACCTTGGCACAAGCGAAGGTAAAGACCTGGCAAAAGCGCTTCAGGGCGCCGTGAAATACAACCGTACCGGCGGAAACATCAGCAATGCCTACGGCCTGAGTATTTATTTCCCCTACAAGCGAACGAACAAAGTGAACCAGATGGTCTCAACATACCAGGCTATCGGCATGGATGAGGAATATACCCGGTGTATACAGGAATTTGCCAGCCTTGAGGTGAGCGGACAGGTCAGCGCGGGAACACCGGTCAGCAGTTACGATATGGCACAGGGTACGCCTTCAGGATTGCTGAACAGCCTGATGGGACAGGGAGGATACAACAGTACCCAATACTCAGTTGGCGGACTGGAAGAACTGCTGGGCGGAATGTACGGCGGAAACGGCGGCGGCACAGGCAGCATTCTTGACCTGTTTATGGGCCGAAGCATGACGGCCGGCCAGGCAGCCGGCTACATCGCGGAGAACCATTTTGACGCATCTCAGCTGGCGTGGAAAAACGGAAGGATCACTCTGACAAAGAAAGACTGGTCCAACGTGGAATCATTGGTGAAGAATGTATTCGTGGACAACGGAAGCGGATTTATTGACCTGGGATGCGACGCTGAATTTGAACTGGACGGCGAAACACTTGTTGATAATTTCGACGGTACCTGGCTGTCGGTGGATGGACATACGATGGCCTATTACTACCTGAACACGATTGAATATGACAATGACCAGTTTGTGATGTACGGTTACGCTCCGGTCCTGCTCAACGGTGTAAAAGCTGACCTGATGATCCAGTTCATTAATGGTGAGGACGGATATATTTCCGGTGCGCTGTACAAGTATGACGATCCGGAATCCAGTACGCAGGCCAAAGAGATGATCAGCATCGGAGAGGGGGACAGTATTCAGTTTATCTGTGACTATTATGACTATGACGGCAACTACCATGACAGCTACAGACTGGGCGAACCCTTCACGCTGAAAAGCTCGTATGACATTCACAACGCGCCGATCGGCAAGAAATGCAAAGTAACCTACTGCTTCACAGACTATTACCAGCAAAGATACTGGACTCCCGCGATTCCGTGGGCGGAATAAACCTGAGGAAATGGAGAATTCCGGGATGGAACTGAATGACAAGATTGAAAAGGTCCTGGAAAAAGTACAGAAAGCGCCCCGGTATACCGGCGGGGAAATGAACACGGTTGTGAAGGCCTGGGATGAATGCCCGCTTCACTTCGGGTTCTGTTTTCCGGACACTTACGAAGTGGGCATGAGCCATCTGGGTATGAAGATCCTTTACGGTCTGATCAACCAGGAAAGCTGGAGCCTCTGTGAACGTTTTTTCATGCCATGGACTGATATGATCGCCCTGATGAAAGAGGAGGAACTGCCGCTGTTGTCCATGGAAAGCCGGCGTCCCCTCAGTGATTTTGATGTGATCGGTTTCACGCTGCAGTACGAGATGAGTTTCACGAACATACTGGCCATGATGAAGATGGGCGGTGTTCCGCTGGAAAGCCGGGAGAGAAGTGAAAAAGACCCGATCGTGGTCGCGGGAGGACCATGCGCATTCAATCCGGAACCGCTGGCGGATTTCATTGACGCATTTATGATCGGTGACGGGGAAGACGTGATGACTGAGCTGAACCGGGTGATCCTGGAACGCAAGGAAAAATGCATGAGCCGGGAAGAATGCCTGAAAAATCTGGCGAAACTTGAAGGCGTTTATGTACCGATGCTGTATGAGGTCAGCTACCATAAAGACGGTACGGTTGCCGCTGTGACGCCAAACTGTGCCGAGGCGCCGGCAACTGTCAGAAAACGGGTGGTTGTTGACCTGAACAACACTTATTATCCTACAGAAATTCCGGTCCCCTATACCGAGATAGTCTTTGACCGGATTATGCTGGAGATTATGCGTGGCTGCACAAGAGGCTGCCGCTTTTGCCAGGCAGGGATCCTTTACAGGCCCGTCAGAGAAAGAAGCCTGGAGAAACTGATTAATCTGGCTGAAAAACTGCAGAGCGCAACGGGATATGAGGAAATCAGCCTGAGCAGTCTGAGCAGCGGTGATTACAGCTGCCTGCCGGAACTGATCCGTGAACTTATGAAAAAGCTGAAAGAAAAGCGCGTATCAATTTCCCTTCCCAGCCTGCGTATTGACAGCGTTCTGAAAGAGAGCCTGGAAGAGACGCAGCAGGTCAAAAAAACCAGTCTGACCTTTGCACCTGAAGCCGGCACACAGCGGATGAGGGACGTGATCAATAAAGGCGTAACCGAAGAAGATCTTCTGGAAAAAGTCAGGGATGCATTTGAAGGCGGCTGGAGCAGCGTGAAACTGTATTTCATGTCCGGGCTTCCAACGGAAACAGACGAGGACCTGGATGGAATTGCCGATCTGGCCAGAAAAGTGGTGGCAGAATACTTTAACGTACCCAAACCTCAGCGGGCTAAAGGCCTGCGGGTGACAGTGAGCGTAAGCGTATTCGTTCCCAAGCCGTTTACCCCTTTTCAGTGGGCGGCACAGGACACAGTGGAGGAAAACCTGCGAAAACAGGAACATCTCAAGCAGGTACTCAACATCAAGGGCGTGACCTTCCACTGGCATGAACCGTATGTAAGTTTTCTGGAGGCATGCTTTGCACGGGGTGACCGGCGAATGGGAAGGGTGCTGCGTACAGCATATGAAAAAGGCTGTATCCTCGACGGATGGAACGAAACATTCCGGTATGATCTGTGGATGGAAGCGTTTCAGGAATGCGGACTGGATCCGGCATTCTATGCCAACAGAGAAAGGCCGATGGATGAAGTGCTGCCATGGGATCATATTGACTGCGGCGTGACAAAGGCGTTTTTCCGACAGGAAAAGGAAAAGAGCGAACGGGCTGAAGTTACAAAGGACTGCAGGAAGGGATGCAATGGCTGCGGACTGCAAAGATGGAAGGGAGTATGCGCCTATGCGAATGCTGGCAGTGTTTGAAAAAGGAGAACGAATCAGGCATATCGGGCATCTGGATATCCAGCGAAGCGTACAGCGGGGACTGCGCAGGAGCGGTTTGCCGGTGGCTTATTCCAACGGCTTCAATCCACATATCCTTGTTACCTTTGCCAGCGCATTGAGCACCGGCGCCTGCGGGAGGCGCGAAATTATGGATGTCACCATGGCAGCGGAAGTCAGCGAAGCGGAATTTCTGGAAAAAATGAACCGGGCTATGCCGCCTGAAATGCAGCTTTCAGAAACACGGATTGTAGACCAGAAACATCCGGCACTGATGGCAAGCCTTCGCGCGGCACAATATGACCTGCTGATCAGGGATACGGAGCAGGCGGAAAAACTGACAGCGGCCATTTCCGGGATGATGGCACGGGAATCTGTCTATGCGATGAGAAAGACCAAGACCGCCATGAAGGAGTGCGATATCAAACCCCTGATTTATGAGCTGACAGCGGAAGGACAGCACATTATTGCTACATTAGTGCTGACAGAAAGAGAAGCATG
>Ga0310690_10009534_pt1 | contig 12169 bp, 9 predicted proteins | sample AusTroGonzalo_MG_2_FD_207661 | JGI IMG/M metagenome (GOLD analysis project Ga0310690, IMG submission 207661) | Bovine rumen microbial communities from tropical cattle in Woodstock, Queensland, Australia - Gonzalo_04 (v2) (version 2) | ecosystem: Host-associated > Mammals > Digestive system >...
CGGCAAGGTGGCGCCCAGGTTCATCATCGCCCATTTCAGGCCGTTGCCCATCTCAACAAACAAGTGACCGGCTATCCTGTCGGCAGCAAGCAACTTCAGCGTATACTGGATACTGTCGAGGGCTGCGCTGTAGTCGTGTTGGCCCTGAACCGCGGCCTGGATGTCCGCGAGCGCCTTGCCGACCGTTCCGTCCGCCAGCAGCGTCGTGTCGATGGCGAATACCACTGCCGCCACGTCGTTCACGCTTCCCTGCAACGAAGTGATGGCCGTCTTCAGCAGCCCGAGGGCCGCCGTTTCATCGGCCAGGCCGGCGTCCAGTGCCGTCTGGATCAATTCGAGTTTCGTCGTCAGGCTGTCTGTCTGGTGCGTCATCGCCGTATCGACGGCGGTCAATTTCTCCTGCGCCGAGCCATTCAGAGACTGGAGGGCCATGGCAATCAGCTGCTTTTTCCCCTGACTGTCCGTCAGACCCTCCTGGACCGCCGTTTCAATCAGGTCCAGTTTGGATGAGAGCGTGGTCCGTTGGTTTTCCACCGCACCCGCAATGGCAGCGAGTTTTGTCTCTGTCGATCCGCTCAGCGTCTTGACGGCTTGCAGGATCAATTCCTGCTGTGCCACGTCGTCGGCGAAGCCCTCCCGGATGGCTGCCTCGATCAGTCCGAGTTTCGCTTCCAGGCCGGTTGACTCGCTCTGCAAGGCCTCTGCCACGGCAGCGAGTTTCTCATCGATGGTGCCGCTGAGGGATTCGACCGCCTGATCGACCAGCGCCAGGGCTTCGTTGTTTTCGGCCAGCTTGTCATCGACGGCCGCCGCAATCAGCTCGAGTTTGCCTGCCAGGCTTACGGATTGGCTTCCCATCGTCGTCTCAAGGGCCTGCAGGCGTTCCGCCAGCGTGCCGGTCAGCGACCCGATGGCCTGCCGGAGCAATTCCTGCTCCGCCTGGTTGTCGGCCAGGCCGTCCTTCAGGACCGTCTCGATCAACACCAGTTTCGTTTCCAAACTGGCTGTCTGGTTTTTTACCGCCGCTTCGACGGCAGCGAGTTTCTCATCCAGTGTACCAGAAAGGGATTCGATGGCTTTTTGAATCAATTCCTGCTGTGTTTTGCTGTCAGCGAAACCGCCCGACACCGCTGCCTCGATCAGCCCGAGTTTCGTTTCCAGGCTCGTCGTCTGCCCCTGAACCGCTGTCTCAACGGCCGCCAGTTTTTCCTTCAGCGTACCCGACAGGGTCCCGACGGCCTGCTGCAGCAGTTCCTGCGCCTCCCGGCTGTCGGCGAACCCCCTTGACATGGCCGCTTCAATCAGGGACAACTTCTCCGTCAGCGACTTGTTCGCACTACGGACAGCTTCGACAATCTGGCTGTAATCCGACTTTACCGTAATGTCAATCTCCGGGTCCCCGTTGTCACACGCAGTGAAAGCCAAAGATGCCATAAAAAAAGAGAGGAGCAATCCGATGACTACTCCTCTCCCGTGGCCCCTTATCAGGTCCCGAAAAAGCCACATTTTCATATCTTTCTGAATATTATTCATAAATATTCACGATTTTTGCATAAACTCCGGATGAACATGCAAATTTATAAGAAAAATATTCATTTTGCCAAAATAATATTCGAAACGTTCCCGGATTTCTGCATCTTCATTGAAAAAAACGATTAAAAATATAGTTTTTCTCTTTTCAAAGGTTCGTTTTTTTTGTTTTTTAGTCACTCTTCTCCGAACTCATGCAACTCAACCGCGGGCGATATAGTTTTTTTGTATCTTTGTGCTTGATGAAGGAATATTGTTACATCGTGGCAGGGCATTGCTTCTCGGTATTCGCCGAGGGGGCCGACATGTCGGAAGAACTGGCACATTATGCGCCTTTCGCGGTCGGGCCCGAGGCGGCGGCGCAGCGGGTGTTCCGGCTCCATGTGGTCCCTGCGAGCAGCCTGCCCGCGCCCATCGGCTTGACGGAAGAGTTCCGGCAGAACGATGACGGTACGCAGATCCGGCTCAGCCGGACGGCGGACGAGGCCAGCTGGTTCGAGTTCGGGCTGGAAGGCATCCTGTCCGGCACCATGCTGTCAAATCAGGGCTTTACCGAAGCCTGGATGGCCATCCATTCCCTCCCCTCCTTCGCCGTGAGTAACGCCATCATGGTGATGTACGCCATGTCGACTGCAGCCCTGGGAACGGCGCTATTTCATGCAGCCGTAGTGAGTCACGACAATCGCGGCTACCTGTTCTTGGGCAAGAGCGGCACTGGCAAGAGTACGCATGCGCATCTCTGGCTCAAGCACATCCCGGGCACGGAGCTGGTGAACGATGACAATCCAGTGGTCCGCTGCTACCCCGACGGTACCGCCCGGGTCTTTGGTTCTCCCTGGAGCGGAAAGACGCCCTGCTACCGCAACGTGGCCTATCCGGTCGGTGGCTTCGTGCAACTCTCCCAGGCTCCGCACAACGCTATCCGCCGTCTCAAGGGCGTCGCCGCATACGCCGCGCTGGTGCCGAGCATTTCGGGCAAGCGGTGGGACCGCTCCATCGCTGACGGCCTCCACGAGACGGAAAATGCGCTGGCCTCCACCGTTCCGGTCTGGCATCTGGAATGCCTCCCCGATGAAGCAGCCGCCCGGCTTTGCGCCGAACAGATAACCCATTGCTGATTGCTCCTATGCCTGTCGCATCCGATGAACTGATTATCACCGATGCCGTCCGACTCGTAAACGAAGGGATGGCAGTGACGCTGCTGGTGAAAGGGCGCAGCATGCTGCCCTTCATCTACGGCGGCCTCGACAGCGTGGTGCTGACCCGCCCCGGCCAGATCCGTCCTGGCGACGTAGTGCTGGCCCGCATCGGCGAAAAGCATTATGTGCTGCACCGTGTGATGGAGGTATCGGACACTCGGGTGGAACTCATGGGTGACGGAAACGTTTCGGGACGTGAAACCTGCCGTCCGGAGGACGTGCTGGCCCGGGCCGACGAGGTGGTTCGGAGCGATGGCCGGCACTGCCGGCTCGATTCGCCGCGGGCGCGTCGCCGTGCCCGTCTGTGGCGGCGGCTCCTGCCCGTCCGGCGTTACCTGCTGTTTATCTATCGACATACTATTATCCGTAACAAGCATATACAATGAAAAGGAAAGAGGGTTTCGTGCTGCGCACGGTGTGCGGCGAAAAGGTCATCGTAGGCGAGGGGCTGGGAGCCATCGATTTCGGCAAGCTCGTGAGTCTCAACGACACGGCTGCCTGGATTTGGGAAAAGGCCGGCGAGCTGGGCGAATTCAATGGCGACTCGCTGACAGCCGCCCTGTGTGAAGCTTACGATGTGGACGAGGTCCGGGCACGGGCCGATGTCGACAAGCTGCTCTATCAGTGGCTGGAACTGGGCATCGTGGAATGAAATACCTGCGATGGCTCTGGCGTTCGATGGCAGGGATCCGCTGGGATACCCTGTGGCGGATTCTCATCGGCATCGCCCAGGTCGCCCTGGGCCTGATGATGGTGTGGCTCAGCCGCCGTTTCATCGACCAGACCATCCGTACCGGCACTGACCGCGACATCGCGGTCATGATTGTCTCATTGGTGGCCGTGGTGCTGGGCGGCGTGGCGTTGCGTCAGCTCTACTACTATCTGACGACCATCGCCAATACCAAACAGACCAACGCCATCCGGCTGAAGGCTTTCAGCCGTCTCTTCGACCGGCAGCTCTATTCTGAACGGGACATCCATTCCGGCGACGTGGCCTCCCGCCTGTCGAAAGATATCGAGGTCGTGGGGGAAGCCTCCACGGAGCTGCTGCCACGCGCCGTCATCACGCTGGTCCAGCTGACCGGCGCTTTCCTGCTCATGTATTCCATGGACCGCTGGCTGGCCATCTCGCTGCTGGTGCTTACGCCGCTGGTCCTTATCTTCGCCAAGCTTATTTCCCGCCCGCTCCGCCAGATGACGCTCGACATCCGCCAGCAGGAGAGCCGTATCCAGATGCAGGTGCAGGAGGGTATGGAGCACAACGCCACCCTGCGCTCGCTGGGCAGCGAGCAGTGGATGACCGACCGGCTCGACCAGACCCAGTCGGGCCTGATGGGCCGCGTGAAGCGCCGCACCCGGTTCACGGTGCTGACGCGCGTGATCATGGCTTCGTGCTTTGGCCTTGGCTATCTCCTGGCCTTCATCTGGGGCGGCCTGCAGCTTCGCACGAGTGCCATCACCTTTGGCGTGATGACCGCATTCCTGCAGCTGGTGAGCCAGATCCAGGGTCCCATCCTGACCTTGTTGAACATGGTGCCGCAACTCATTCATACCACAGCCAGCATCGACCGGCTGGAGGAGGTGCTGGGCAGCGAACCGGACTTCCGGGAGAAGGGCGATGCGGTGCCTGTATCGAAGGGGGTGGCCGGCGTGCGTGCTGCGGACCTGGTTTTCCGTTACGCGACGGGCGACCGGCCGGTATTCGACGGGTTTTCGCACGACTTCCGGCCCGGCAGCAAAACGGCCCTGATGGGCCAGACTGGCGCCGGCAAGACGACCCTGTTCCGGCTGATGCTCGCGTTGGTGAAGCCCGACCGGGGCCAGCTGGAGCTGTACGACAACACACAGGCCCGGTCCGTTTCGGCCGAAACCCGGCCGGATTTCGTGTTCGTCCCGCAGGGTAATTCGCTGATGAGCGGCACGGTTCGATTCAACTTGCTGCTGGCGCGCCCGGATGCCACGGAAGAGGAATTGCGGCAGGTTCTCCATACGGCTGCCGCTGACTTCGTTTTCGACCTGCCTCAGGGACTTGACACGGAATTGGGCGAACGGGGTGCCGGCTTGAGCGAAGGTCAGGCACAGCGTGTGGCCATTGCCCGCGGCCTGCTCCGTCCTGGCACCATCTTGCTGCTCGACGAGATCAGCGCTTCGCTCGACGAAGCCACCGAACGCGAGCTTTTCACCCGCCTTTTCGCCGCCTGTCCCGACCGCACGATGATCTTCATCACCCACCGCCCCGCCGTCGCCACTCTCTGCGACGAAATCCTCAAACTTTAGGCTTGTGCTTGGGCGCTCTGGGAGATTGTTTCGAGAACCCTAAGCACCCGCGCCTGGCGCACAAGCGAAGCGTATCTTATCCGATGGTAGCGCCGTTGGAGAGACGCTCTTCGGGCGTGACGATGCGCATCTTGCCGTCAATCTGCTTGGCCATGAGAATCATGCCCTGGCTCTCGATGCCACGGATCATACGCGGCTGAAGATTGGCCAGGATGCAGATCTGCTTGCCGACCATCTCCTCCGGCGAATAATATTCAGCGATGCCACTCACGATAGTCCGCTTGTCGAGACCCGTATCGATGGTGAGTTTCAGCAGCTTGTCGGTCTTGGGGACACGCTCCGCCGCCAGGACGGTCGCCGTGCGGATGTCCATCTTGCCGAAATCGTCGAACGAACAAGCCGCCTTGGCCGGTTCCACCTTCGGTGCGTTCGCCGCCGCCTCGGCCGCTTCCGCCGCCAGGCGCGCCGCCTTGATCTCTTCCAGCCTCTTGATCTGCTTCTCGATCTCAGGATCCTCGATCTTCGAGAACAACAGCTCCGCCGGATTCAACTGATGTCCCACCGGCAGGAGTTCCGCCTTGCCCAGGTCATCCCAATCAAACGGCGTGACGTTCAGGATGCGGTTCAACTTCTCCACGGAGAACGGCAGGAACGGCGCAAAGGCCACCGCCAGGCTCGCCGTGATCTGGAGCGAGGTGTTCAGGATGGCAGCGGTGCGCTGCAAGTCGGTCTTGGCAACCGCCCACGGCTCCGTGTCGGAGATGTATTTGTTGCCCAGACGCGCCAGGTTCATGGCCGCCTTGAGCGCCTCGCGGAACTTGAAGGTCTCGAGATTCTCCTCGATCTCCGCACGAAGCTGCGGAATCTGCGCCAACACCTCATGGTCAATGTCCTGCAGCATGCCCGCCGCCGGCACCTTGCCGCCGAAATACTTGTGCGTCAGCACCACGGCGCGGTTCACGAAATTGCCGAAAATGGCCACCAGTTCGCTGTTGTGGCGAGTCTGGAAATCTTTCCAGGTGAAGTCGTTGTCTTTCGTCTCGGGCGCGTTGGCCGTCAGCACATAGCGCAGCGTATCCTGCTTGCCAGGGAAGTCCTGCAGGTATTCATGGAGCCATACGGCCCAGTTCTTCGACGTCGAGATCTTGTCGCCCTCGAGATTCAGGAACTCGTTGGCCGGCACGTTCTCCGGCAGGATGAATCCGTCGCCGTAGGCCTTGAGCATCGACGGGAACACGATGCAGTGGAACACGATGTTGTCCTTGCCGATGAAATGGACCATCCGCGTGTCTTCGCTCTTCCACCATCTCTCCCAACTGTCCGGCAGCAGCTCGATGGTGTTGGAGATGTAGCCGATCGGTGCGTCGAACCACACGTAGAGCACCTTGCCCTCAGCACCCTCCACCGGCACCGGAACGCCCCAGTCGAGGTCGCGCGACACGGCACGCGGCTGCAGTCCGCCGTCGAGCCAGCTCTTGCACTGGCCGTACACGTTGGTCTTCCATTCTTTGTGTCCTTCCAGAATCCACTCCCGCAGCCACGGCTCATACTGGTCGAGCGGCAGGTACCAGTGCTTCGTCTTCTTTTTGATCGGCTCGGCTCCGCTCACCTTGGAGTGCGGATTGATGAGCTCCTCGGGACTCAGCGTACTGCCGCATTTCTCGCACTGGTCGCCATATGCGCCTTCATTGCCGCACTTGGGGCAGGTACCCACGATGTAACGGTCGGCCAGGAACACCTTGGCCTCAGGATCGTAGAACTGCTCCGTCTCCTTCTCGATGAACTTGCCCTCATCGTAGAGCTTGCGGAAGAATTCCGCGGCATATTTGTGGTGCGTGGCCGACGAGGTACGCGAGTAGATGTCGAAGGTGATGCCGAAATCGGCAAACGACTGCTTGATGATCGCGTGGTACTTGTCGACGATATCCTGCGGGGAACATCCCTCCTTGCGGGCTGCGATCGTGATGGGCACGCCGTGTTCGTCGGAGCCGCAGACGAAAAGGGTCTCGCGTCCCCGCATCCGCAGGTAGCGGACATAGATATCGGCAGGGACATAGACGCCGGCCAGATGGCCGATGTGGACGGGACCGTTGGCATAGGGCAACGCGCAAGTAATGAGATTCCTTTTTTTCATAGTCTATTCAATTCTCTTGATAATCTGTTTTTTACGGTATTGAGAAGCTGCAGCCGGGACACGAGCTCCCGCAGGGATTCGCTGTCGCCGCCCCGCTGCGCCTGGGTGATCTCCTTCGCCGTGGCGGTGCACTGCTCGTCCGTGATGCGGAGCTTGTAAAGCAGTACGGATTTGGGCACCGTGCGGCCGAGCGCCTGCTCCTCGGGCGTGATAGATTCCTCGTAGGTCTTCACAGTCAGCGGATGCTCTTCCAGGATCAGGTCGAGCACCGCCTGTCCGACCACACGATCCTCGCCCGCCGTGAAGAAGCGGATCATGCGCTGCTGCAGGGCCTCCGCCTCCTCGCGGGGCAGCGTCGCCAGCTGCGCATAGTAACGGTCGAAAATAGTGCGGTACAAGTCGTTGACGAACACCAGTTCATCGTCGTCCAAAGCTTGGCGGATATATTGTGACACCGTCGTATCGGGATGCTGCTCCGCGCCATAATACATATCTTCCTCGAAGTGCATGGGATATTCCCCGAACTTCACGAGATAGTAGGTCAGTTCGCGTTCCGGCACCGCCAGATAGGCATCCCGGACCGTATAGCCGGCATTCTGCTGCGGCGCAGGGGCCTGCAACTCGTCCGGCAAGTCGACCGGCACCAGTTCCTCCGGCATGGAAGGGTCGGCAGGCTGCGGGCCTTGCCAAGGCTGGGGCTGCTGCGGGTTCTCGAACCGACGGCGCGAGCGCTCCAACGCCCGCCGCTTGCGGCGGATCTCCCCGATCGAGGCCAGGATGGAATCGGGCTTCATCCCGAACTTCTCCGCCACCATCTCCACATACACGTTGCGCAGGATGGGATCGGGTACCACCGCCACGCTCTGCACGATGTCGCGGATCACCTGGGAGCGGCGGATCGGGTCGCGCTCCGTGTCCTTGAGCAGCAGGTCGCTCTTGTACGTGATGAAATCTTTCTCGTTTTCCTCGATGTATTCCAGTATCTCGATGAGCGAGTGGCTCTTTGCAAAAGTGTCAGGATCGTCTTCGGGCGGGAGGAGCACCACCTTCACGCCCAGGCCTTCCTCAAGCACCAGGTCGATGCCCCGCAGGGAAGCCTTGATGCCGGCCTCATCTCCGTCGTAGATGATGGTCACCTTGTCGGTGAAGCGCTTGATCAGGCGGATCTGCTCCACGGTGAGCGAAGTGCCGGAGGAAGCCACCACATTGGTTACGCCTGCCTGGTGCATCGAAATCACGTCGGCATAGCCTTCCACCAGGATACACTTGTCGGCCTTGGCGATGCTGTTCTTCGCCTGGAAGATGCCATAGAGCGACCGGCTCTTGTCGTAGATTTCGCTCTGCGGGCTGTTGACGTATTTGGCGACGCTCTTGTCCGTCTTCAGGGTGCGGCCGCCAAAGGCGATGACGCGGCCGCTGATGGAGTGGATGGGAAACATCACCCGATCGAAGAAGCGGTCGTAGAGTTCGCCGCTCCCCTCGCGTTCCAGGCATAGGCCCGCACCCACCAGGTATTCCTTTTTGTATCCGGCTTTCAGGGCGGCGGCAGTCAGCGTCAGCGGACGCGACGCGGCATATCCCAGTCCGAACTTACGGATCGTTTCATCGGAGAACTTGCGCTCACGGAAGTAGCTCAGGCCGATAGCCTTGCCCACTTCTGTGTTCCAGAGCACGTCGGCATAGAACTTCTGGGCGTACTCCATCACCACCAGCATGCTCTCGTAGCGCATGCGATGGGCGATCTCCTCCGCGGTCTCCTCCTTCTCCACGATCTCGATATGGTATTTCTTAGCCAGGTAGCGCAACGCCTCCCAGTATGTCATGTGTTCGTGTTCCATGAGGAAGGACACGGCGTTGCCGGCCTTGCCGCAGGCAAAGCATTTGAAGATGCCCTTGGTCGCGGACACGCTCATCGAGGGATTCTTGTCCTGATGGAACGGGCACAGTCCCAGATAGTTCGCACCCCGCTTGCGCAGCGACACGAAATCGCCGATGACCTCTTCGATCCTGACGGCGTCCAGAATCTTGTCGACAGTAGCCCGGTCGATCATACCTTACATTCCCCGCAGGAGCTCCAACTCCTCTTTCGAATACAGCAGCCTGTCGAGAATCGGGGACATCTCGTCGGTAAATAGATAGGATGCTGCGATGAAAAGCATGAGCAGCACGGCCAGCACGATGAGGACGACGCGCCAGACGCTGACCTGATGCTCGGGAAGCGCTTCCTCCCGGACAAACACCGGCGGCTTTGGGAAGACCGCCTCCTCTTTCTCCTCCTCGACTTGAATGGATTCCTGAACTACCGGAATTGCTTCTTCCTGAACGACCGGGATCTCCTCCTCGGCCGGTTTCTCCGAAACCTTGATTGAAATCGGTTCAAACCCCAGCCCGTCGGGCCAGATGTCCAGGTCGTCGTCCGGCACGAAGAAAAACTCGTTGCGTGCATTGGCCCGCATCACGCCCAGCCCGGGAAGACGGCAGTTTTTGTGTCCTTCGAGTTCGGAACTCAGGCGGCTCAGGCACCAGCCCAGCTCCACGTTGGCCTGCTCCTGTGAAACACCGAGTTCCCGCATCACCTTGCCCAGAAGCAGTTGGCCGTCTTCCAGCGAAACGACGCCTTTGCGGAACGACATCTTCCGATACGGCGGATGGATGGTCGTCTGCTTGTCGGAATAGCTGGCCGGCACCATCTCGGCCGAGAAGGTACCCAGATACGGAACCTCAACCTTGTCGTTTTCGACAATGAGTTCCTTGATGCATTTCGAAAAAAGATTGATTTCCATAGCCCTTTCCGGCAGCTTTTTAACTCACAAAAATAGCTAGATTTTTGTAAAAATACTAACTTTGTATATTGAACCCTTAAGATGGAATACAACCTAAATTAAATACTGTTATGAAACAATCCTTCTTGAAATTCATGGCTCTTGCGCTGGTGGCGCTCCTGTCATTCAGCATCCAGGCCCAGGCCCAGGGCTTTTTGAACGGGCTCAAGCAAACCGCCCAGAAAGCCGTCAAGGGCAACGACAACAAGGTGAAGGAAGCCCCCGGCAACAAAGCCAGCCAAAGCGTCGCTCCCACCGGCAAAACCTTCTATGTCAGTGTCAGCACCGGTTCGGCGCGCGCAGACGGCCTGACACCTGCGACGGCCATGAAAGACCTGCAGAAAGCCATCGACACCGCTGAGGACAATGATATCATCTATGTGGCGGAAGGAAACTACCTCGGCAACATGGACCGTGGATACATCCAGAGCGGCAAGTTCGGCGACGCCACCCACGAAATGGGCAAGTACATCAGCATCTACGGCGGCTGGTCCACCGACTTCAGCGAGCGTGACATCATCAAGCACGTGACCAAGCTCCAGCCGAGGGAACAGAAATTCACCGCCCCGCTGATGAATATCAACGCCCGCCGTCCCTACGGATACTCCGGCCCTGAAGGCACCGTCGTGATCGACGGCCTGGTCTTCGACCTCGGCGAGAACAACCTGTACTGCGTCAAGAATGTCGACCTGGAAATCACCGGTACCCCGAACGACGGCGTCCTCACCGGCCGTTTCGTCGAACCCGGCGCCTCGCCCAACTGCCCGCTGGAAGGTTTTATGAACGGGGACGAATACGGCCTCCACATGGATGTGGAAGGCAATATCCGCGTGTCCAACTGCATCTTCGTCAATTGCCGTGACTACGGTATCGCCGCGCTCATGGGCAAGGGCCACATGGAAATCTGCAACAATATCTTCATCGCCTGCCGTTATGCCGCCTGCCAGGTGCGGGGCAATACCAACGATGCCAACATTCCGCTGGTTTCCCTGGACTTCCACCACAACACCGTCCTCTTCACCTGGACCCGCACCAAGGCCTTTGAAGACATGGGCCAGGGCTTCCGCTTCATGAACGGCATCCGCACCATCGACGTGCACAACAACATCTTCGGCTGCAACAGCAACTGCGGCGTCGAGCGCGTGTACTACGAATCCAACAAGGAACTGGAGAAACTCAAGGAGAGCAACCTGTACGACAATTACTATTTCGCGAACCGCAGGGACCTCGAAATCGCAGCGATGGGTGCCGCGTCCATCTCCGTTCCCGCCGCCCGCATCGAGGAAGCCGAGCAGATCGGACCCAAATACGAAGGCAACCGCGACCTCCCCGAGAGCGAAACGGCCTTCATCGAAGCCATCGACCAGCCCTACCTGGAAGGTTTCATGAACCTGAAGATCATCCAGTCGCAGAGCTACAACGCGAATTCCGCCGCCAACCAGGTCAACCGGGTGTTCGGCCTCAACCAGCAGGGAACGGAAATCGTCCGTCCCAGCATGTACTGCAACAAGTATCCGTGGGAAAAGGCCAAGGACCTGTTCGGCAAGGTTGCGGGCTACGGCGCGCAGATGCCCGAATAACGGAGCTCACCCTTGTAAATAAAAAAGCATCGCAGTTGACTGCGATGCTTTTTTGGTGCCCGGAACAGGACTCGAACCTGCACAAACTTGCGTTTACTAGTCCCTGAAACTAGCGCGTCTACCGATTCCGCCATCCGGGCAATCGTTTAGGGACTGCAAAGGTAGTAATATTTTCTAAACTTCATAAAATATTTTTGCGCGCTGAAAATTATTGCAGAAAAATTTTGCACTCCCGCGAAAAAGTCATACATTTGCAATCCCAATAAGGGAACAACCTTCCTCAATAGCTCAGTTGGTCAGAGCACCTGACTGTTAATCAGGGGGTCGTAGGTTCAAGTCCTACTTGAGGAGCCAGTTTAATCAAGCACTTATGGAAACGTAGGTGCTTTTCTTATTTTCTCATGAAAAGAATCCTTTACCTTCTGGCAGCCATGCTGCTGATTGCCGGATGCTCCGGCAATGAAAAGGCTTCCGCGCCTTTGTTCAGCAACGCATCCGCGCCTTCGTTCAACGAAGTATTGACCTCGCGCCGCAGTATCCGCAAGTACGACGCCTCCAAGACCATCTCCGAAGCGGAGGTACGCACGCTGATCGCCGCCGCGCAGGACGCACCCTCCTGGGCGAACC
>Ga0310690_10009535_pt1 | contig 12168 bp, 12 predicted proteins | sample AusTroGonzalo_MG_2_FD_207661 | JGI IMG/M metagenome (GOLD analysis project Ga0310690, IMG submission 207661) | Bovine rumen microbial communities from tropical cattle in Woodstock, Queensland, Australia - Gonzalo_04 (v2) (version 2) | ecosystem: Host-associated > Mammals > Digestive system >...
CAGAAAAAGAAATTACACCTGAAAAAGCAAGAGAACTTTTATCTAATGCAAAAGGTGTAGAAGTTATAGATAACCCTGCAGAGCAAAAATATCCTATGCCGTTATTTGCACAAAACCAACAAAAAACTTTTGTAGGCAGAATAAGAAAGGATATTTCTATAGATAACGGTTTAACTTTTTGGGTAGTATCGGATAATTTGTTAAAAGGTGCTGCTCTTAATGCCGTAGAAATTGCGGAAATGCTTGTAGCAAAAAATATTTTGTAGTAAATTAGCATTATTAGTTTTTTAAAGATATTTTCTTTTTTTCGTACTAAATGTCGTCTTTACTTGAAATGTAAAAAAGCTGAGGAGCTGATAAGCTGAAAGGCTGAAAAGTTTGTTGTAAAAATTGCAAAGCAATTTTTGATAAACAATTAGATTTTTCGCAAAGCGAAAAATACCGAAAACTATAAGCTATCAGCTGAAATTTTATGAAATAAAATTGGCTCAGCTAAGAAAATGCATAGCATTTCCTGAATCAGCTGTCGTTAATAAGTCGTGTTTCAAAGAAATTATTAAAAGTTAATTATAATGCATTTTTTGGGGTTTAAATGAATCAGGATATAACAAAATATGTTTTTGATATTATTGAAAATATAAGAAATAACGGCGATAAAGCCGTTATTGACTATATTAAAAAGTTTGACGGTATAATATTTAAAAATATAAAAGAAACTAAAGTTTCGGGAAAAATTTTTTTAAATGCAACAAAAAAGGTTGATGAACAATTTAAACAATCCGTAATTGCATCATATAAAAATATTTTAAAATTTCATCAACAGGAATTTAAAAATATTAAAAAATCTTGGTTCATTTCCGATAAAAATAAAAAAGTCGGACAGATTTACAACCCTATAAATTCCGTAGCGGTTTATGTTCCTGGAGGACATTTTTCTTATCCGTCATCGGTTTTAATGAACATAATTCCTGCGGTTGTTGCAGGTGTTAAAAGAATAGTTTTATTTACTCCTCCTAAAAAAATGACAAAAGAAGTTTTGTTTGCCGCAAATTTATGTGGAGTAAAAGAAGTTTTTTCGATAGGCGGACCTGTTGCAATTGCGGCAGCTGCTTACGGAACAAAAACAATAAAACCTGTCGATATGATTGTAGGTCCGGGAAATGCTTATGTAAATGAAGCAAAAAGACTCGTATACGGTAAAGTAGGAATAGATTCTTTGGCAGGTCCGAGCGAAGTTGCAATTATAGCCGACTCAAAAGCAAAAATTGATTATATATATTATGACTTAATGGCACAGACAGAGCACGATAAAATGGCAAAAGCATATTTGTTTTGCCCGTCTAAAAATATAATAGAAAAAGTAAAAAATAAAATAGATAAACAATATTTAAAACAAATAATATTTGTTAATGTGAATTTAAAAAAAGCCGTTGAACAGGTTAATGAAATTGCTCCGGAACATTTGGAAATATTAACTGAAAATGCACAAAAAATAGTAAAAGATATAAAAAATGCAGGTGCAATTTTTGTGGGCTATAATACTCCGACGGCATTAGGTGATTATTGGGCAGGTCCGTCACATGTTTTGCCTACGAATTCTTCGGCAAAATATTCAAGCGGTTTATCGGTAATGACTTTTTTAAAAAGAAGCAGTTATATAGAAGTTAAAAAACTTGATAAAAAAACACAAGAAGCAGTAGCCTATTTTGCAGGTATTGAAGGTTTAAACAACCATAAAAAATCTGTTGAAATAAGAGGATATTAAATGGATATAGAATTTTCCGAAAGGGAAATAGAATTACTTATACATTTGGTTACGAAATCAATGCATTCTAATGATGATGGTGAATTTAAAAATGAATTTGCTTTGCTTGATAAGTTGATTTTACTGGATAAATTGGGAAAAACATTGGAGCTTTATGACAGAGTTTTCAAAACAAAAAATGTTGTAAACAGAAAATATTTGAATTGAAATTTGCAAAGCAAATTTAGATTATAGGTTTGTAGATTATAGGGTTATAAGTTATTTTTTTATATTAGTTTGCTCAACTTATAATCTCATAACCCAATAACCTTATAAACTAAAAAATCGTAAAGCGATTTTTTATGAGGTGTTGAAATGAGGAAAGTTCAAATTAAAAGAAAAACGGCTGAAACGAATATTGAAATGATGCTAAATTTGGATTCTTTTAAGCCTGCTAAAATTCAAACCGATATTCCGTTTTTAAACCATATGTTAAATTTATTTGCAGCCAATGCACAAATAACATTGGATATAAAAGCAAAAGGTGATATTGAAATAGATGACCACCATCTTACTGAAGATATAGGTATAACTTTGGGGCAGGCTTTGAAGAAAGCATTGGGTGATAAAAAAGGAATTACCCGTTACGGACATTTTTTGTTGCCGATGGATGAGGCTTTGGCTTATATTGCAATGGATATATCCGGCAGACCGCATTTAAGTTATGATGTTAATATTAAATTTCAAAAAACAGGTTTTAATTACGATTTGTTACAGGAATTTTTTATAGCTTTTGTAAATAATGCAGGTGTTACACTGCATATAAAAATGATGAAAGGAAGAAACAATCATCATATTGCCGAAGCTGTTTTTAAAGGTTTCGGAAGGGCATTAAAAGATGCTGTTTCAATAAATAAAAAAATAAAAAACATACCTTCAACAAAAGGTATTTTATAGAGGTTAATTAAATGATAGTAATTCCTGCTGTAGATATCAGACAAGGTAATTGTGTTATGTTAAAACAGGGGAAAATTGCCGATGAAACTATATACTCTTCGGACCCTGTTTTTATGGCAAAATTGTGGAGAGCAAAAGGTGCTGAAAGGTTACATGTTGTTGATTTGGACGGTTCTTTTTCAGGAAGGCAGTCGAATAACGAAATAATAGGAAATATTTGTTTATCTATTGATGCTCCCGTGCAAGTAGGCGGGGGAATAAGAAACATGAAACGAATAGACGATATTTTTACATTAGGTGCAAGTTATGCAATTTTGGGAACGGTTGCAATTTATGACCCTGATGTTGTTCGTAAAGCAATAGATAAATACGGTCCCGACAAAATTATTGTTGCACTTGATATTTATGAGGATAAAGTTGCAATAGGCGGTTGGAAAGAAATTACACCTATATCGACTTCGGAAATGATAGAAAAATTAAAAAATATGGGAGTTACACAACTTATTTATACCGATATTTCAAAAGACGGTATGTTGAAAGGTCCTAATTTAAAAGCTTTAAAAAATATAGCCGTTGAAAGTAAAATGAAAGTAATTGCTTCCGGCGGAGTGACGACCGTTGATGATGTTAAGCAAATTGCCGAGCTTGAGAAAGAAGGTGTTATCGGTGCAATAGTAGGTAAAGCATTGTATACGGAAGATTTTAAATTGGAAGAAGCCATAAGAATATTAAAAAAAGATTAAGCGGAGAAAATTAAAATGGAAATTACAAAACAGTTAAAATTCAATAAAGACGGGCTAATTCCCGTAGTGGTTCAGGATTGGAAAGACAATGTCGTTTTAATGGTAGCATATATGAATGCCGAAGCTTTTGAAAAAACTTTAAAAACAAAAAAAGCTACTTTCTGGAGCAGATCGAGACAGAAATTTTGGATTAAAGGTGAACAATCCGGTAATATTCAAAAAGTTAAAGAAATTTATTACGATTGTGATGCCGATTGTATTTTATTAAAAGTTCATCAGGTAGGCGATTCGGCATGTCATACCGGTTATAGAAGTTGTTTCTATAGAAAATTATCTTTTACAGGAAACACAAGAATAATCGGTAAAAAAATTTTTGACCCTAAAAAAGTTTACGGGAAATAATTATGATTAAAGTAATGATATCAGGCATAACAAATTATGAAGATGCATTAAGTGCAACTAATTTGGGAGCAGATTTTGTAGGTTTTGATTTGATAAAAGAATCACCGAAAAAAGTTTCCGATAAAATGTTAAAGCAGGTAAATGAAAAATTACCGCCTTTTGTTTTGGCAGTTGCAACGGTTGCAAATTTAGACCAAAAACAAATAACAAAAATTATAAATAAATTAGCATTAAAAGTAGTTTGTTTAAATGGGAACGAAACTCCTGAATTTTGTAAAGCTTTGTCGGTAGCATTAGGTGTAAAAATATTTAAAAATTTTGAATTTTCAAAAGAGTCGGATTTATTATTATTGCAGCCTTTTATTAATAACATTGATTATTTTATTTTGGATATAACAAACAAAGATGAAAACGGAAAAGCTGTTGTTGATATTGAATTGCTAAAAAAAGTTAATCAACTAAAAATTCCTTTTTTTATAAACGGAAATATTCAATCGGAAAAAATAGCGGAAATTGTCGAGCAAGTTTCACCGTTCGGTATAATAGCTGATGAATCGGTTGAAAGACTGCAGAGAAGAAAAGATTTTAATAAGATGGCAGACTTTATAAAGACAGTTCACAGTTTATAGGAGTTGTAAATGAAAAAAGTAAACATACAAAAAGCTATAGATATATTAAAATTGGAAGCATTAGCGGTTAAAGGCCAAATAGAACATTTGGATAAACAGTTTATGGAAGCTGTTTTAGCAATAGAAAAAACTTCCGGCAGAGTTGTTGTAATAGGACTTGGAAAATCCGGAATTATAGGTAAAAAAATTGCCGCTACAATGGCTTCTATAGGTGTACCTGCAATATTTTTACATCCTGCGGAATGTTTGCATGGTGATTTAGGTATGATAATGAAAAACGATATTGTTTTGATGTTATCGTATTCAGGAGAAACCGAAGAAATAAAGCAATTGCTTCCGGTTTTACAAAAAATGAAAATAAAAATTATAGCTATGACGGGAAAAGTAAATTCAAAAGTTTGGACAGGCTGTGACATAATAATAAATTCTTCCGTAAAAAAAGAAGCTTGTCCGTTTAACCTTGCACCTACATCTTCAACTACGGCAATGCTTGCATTGGGTGATGCACTTGCCTTAATGGTATCTGAAAGAAAAGGTTTTAAAAAAGAAAATTTTGCGATGCTTCATCCGTTAGGAGCAATAGGTAAAAAACTTACAATGGATGTAAAAGTCATTATGAGAAAAGGCGGTGCAAACCCAATAGTAAAAGAAACTGCTACCGTTGAAGAAGCATTGTTTGTTATGACAGGAACCAGAGTCGGTGCAACAAGTGTTGTAAATAAACAGGGAAAACTTGTCGGTTTTTTTACCGACGGAGATTTAAGAAGACAAATTCAAACAAATGATAATTTGTTAAAGAAAAAAATATCTGAAGTTATGACAAAAAAACCGGCAACAATAAAACCGGATATGCTTGCCGTTGATGCTGCAAAAATTCTTCAGGAAAAAAATATAGATAATATTCCCGTAGTTGATAATAACAATAAACCTATAGGAATACTTGACGAAAGAGATTTGCTTTCGGAAGGAATTCAATAAAAATGAAAAAATACGGTATTTCTTTTTCTTGGAAAAGGCTTTTAGGTATAAGCGGTTTAAAAACAAAAATATCAAGAAAAACTGGGATTCCTTTAACCAAAGGCGGTTTTGAAAGAAAAGTCGGAAGAACGATTATTAAAACAATAGAGAATTTAATAACGGATAAAACCGATAAGACAAATAAAAATTATAAAACTAAGAATAAAGTAAATAACTATTCCGATAGGGATAATTTTGACAGGTGAGAATTTGTAAATGAATTATATATTACAGGTTGCAGTTTTATTATTTTCGGTAATAGTTCACGAAGTTGCACACGGTTATGTTGCATATAAAAGGGGCGATAATACCGCTAAAATGTTGGGTAGACTAACTCTTAATCCCGTTCCTCATATTGATTTATTCGGCAGTATTGTTTTGCCTTTAATGTTGTTGTTGTTTAATGCTCCGGTTTTCGGATGGGCAAAGCCTGTTCCTGTTAATTTCTTAAAATTAAATAATCCCAGACAAGATATGATTTGGGTTTCACTTGCAGGCTGTGCCGCCAATTTCGCTTTAGCCGTTATTGCAGGTATAGGGATGTTTTTGATAAAAACTTTTGTTACAACGGATACATCAGTTTTTGTTTCGGTTTATTACATATTGAATATAATGCTTGTTATAAATGTAATATTGCCGCTTTTAAATTTAATACCGGTTCCGCCGCTTGACGGTTCAAGAGTTGTTTTTTTGCTTTTACCGAAGGAAGCGGCAGCTAAATATGCAAAAATTGAACCTTACGGGTTTATAATTATTTTTGCACTTTTAGCTACAGGTATATTGTGGAAAATAATAGCTCCGATAGCTTATTTTTTAATAGCTTTGCTCGGTGGAAAATAAATTATTTATAAGGAATAAATATGGAAGATAAAAAAAGAGTTTTATCAGGAATGAGACCGACGGGAAGGTTGCACATAGGTCATTATTTCGGTGCATTAAAAAATTGGGTACAAATACAAAACGATCATGATTGCTTTTTTATGGTTGCCGATTGGCATGCATTAACAAGCGATTATGCCGATACTTCTAAGTTGCAAGAAAATATTGTTGATATGGTTATAGATTGGCTTACAATAGGGCTTGACCCGGAAAAAGTTGCAATATTCAGACAATCGGAAGTTTGCGAACATTCCGAATTATTTTTAATGTTGTCTATGGTTACACCTTTAGGGTGGTTGTTCAGATGCCCGACATATAAAGAACAATTAAAAGAAGTAAAATCAAAAGATTTGAATAATTACGGTTTTTTAGGTTATCCCGTTCTTATGGCATCTGATATTCTTTTGTATAAAGCACAGGCTGTTCCCGTAGGGGAAGATCAGCTTGCACATTTGGAACTATCGAGAGAAATTGTCAGAAGATTTAATAATTTCTACGGAGAAGTTTTAATAGAACCGCAACCGCTTTTAACAAAAACCGCAAGGGTTCCCGGACTTGATAAGAGAAAAATGTCAAAATCCTACGGGAATTCTATTTTGATAGCGGAAACCGAAGACGAAATAGCCAAAAAAGTAAAAACTATGTTTACCGACCCTGCAAGAATAAAAGCTACCGATGCCGGACATCCTGAAGGTTGTGTCGTTTTTGCATTTCATAAATTGTTCAATAAAAATTTTGAAGAAAGAAAGTGCCAGTGTGAAGCAGGTTCAATAGGTTGTGTTAAATGTAAAAAAGAACTTACCGAACTTATGTGCGAGTGGACAAAACCTTTTGTTCAAAAAAGAAAAGAAATAGCCGAAAATAAACAGATGATAGAAAAAATATTGGAGCAGGGTCGTCAAAAAGCTAAAGAAGTTGCTTTGCAAACAATGAAAGAAGTAAAAGAAGCCGTCAGAATAGGAAAATTATGAACTATGCCGTCCATTTAGATTCATTTGAAGGACCTTTGGATTTGTTGCTTCATCTTGTTCAAAAAAGAGACTTGGAAATAAAAGAGATTCAAGTTTCCGAGATAACTTCGGAATATTTGGCTTATCTTGAAACAATGCAGAATTTGAACATTGATGTTGCAGGTGATTTTTTGGTTATGGCATCAATGCTTATGCAAATAAAAGTTAAAATGCTTCATCCTGAAAACGAAGAAGATGCCGCCGATGTAGAAAACGAAATTAATAAAATAAAAGCAAAATTGCAGGAATATCAAAAATATAAAGAAGCTTCAAAAATTCTTGCAAGCAAAGAACAAAAATATGCATATACTTATTACAGACCTCATCCCGTAATAGATACGAGCGATTTTGAACTTGATGCAACAATATACGATTTAATTTCAAGTTTTAAGGAAGCATTAAAAACGGCACCCGAAGATGTTCGGGAAATAATGTATAAAGAAATTCCGATTGAAACAAAAATAAGGGAAATTATTGATTTGTTATCGGAGAGGCAGCATATATCGTTTACTGAAATTATGAGGTTGCAGCCGTCAAAGCAGGCATTGATAGTTTCTTTTATGGCAGTACTGGAACTTATAAAAAATAGACAAATAATAGCAAAGCAATCGGAACTGTTTGATGAAATAAGAATTTATAAAGTAACTGCTGTTGAACCAATAGAAATAACAGAAGAAGATTTAGCTTTAAAGCAGGAACAAAAAATCGAAGAAAATAAAGAGCCAAATCAGGAAAGTTTTGAGTTGGTATCCGATAATCAAGAGGAATAACCTGATGAATATAAATGAAATAAAAAAAGTTATAGAGGCCTTGCTATTTGTTTCCGACAGGCCTTTACTTACAAGAGAAATAAAACATATTATAAAAGAAGATTTGCCTGAAGATGCAAATCTTGAAAATATAATAAAAGAACTTCAAACGGAATATCAACAACTTAATAGAGCTTTTCAGCTTAATTTTGTCGCCGACGGTTGGACATTTGCAACAAAACCGGAATATGCACCGTGGATAAAAACTTTGTTAAAAGATAAAACTACTTTTAAATTATCGCCTTCAGCTATGGAAGTGCTTGCCATAATTGCATACAAACAGCCTATTACAAGGGCGGAAATCGACAGTATAAGGGGAGTAGATTCCGGCGGAGTAATGGATACCCTTCTTGACAGAAAACTTATTAAAATCGTCGGTAAAAAAGAAACAATAGGCAAACCTATGTTATACGGAACGACACAGGAATTTTTAAGACATTTCGGTTTAAGTCATTTAAGTGAATTACCTGTCATTGAAACAAATGAAGAAAGTTTAAATACCAATGAGCCTGTTGAAGAAAATGCTGATGTTCAGGAACTGCCTTTTGAGGAAAACAAAACAGAAGATTTGAAGAAAGAAGAAAATAAAGACAATTAGTAATTTCTAATAGTTGTTGTGCCTTTTTTTGAATTTTATATAATAAATATTGTATAATTAACAATGTGTTATGAATATTAAATTTTAAACAGTCGAGGTATTATGATAGGTAATGATTGGGCTTCCTCGGGACCTATTGATTTAGGTTTCTTTATAAATAATCAATATATTACCGTGAAGAAAATCGGTGTGGGCGGTTTTGGCACTGTTTGGTTGGCTTATGATTTCAGTTTAAGAAATTTCGTTGCCATTAAGGAACTGTTACCGGAATATGCCGAACCTAAATTTGTTGAAATGTTTTATAAAGATGCCTTAATCGCTAAAAATATAATTCATGATAATGTTGTTAGGGTTCAGCATTTTTGGCAAGGAAATAACGGATCCTTTTATATAGTTTTAGACTATGTTAGAGGGTTGGATTTAGAAGTTCTTTTAAAAAGATGTAAAGAAAAAAATATATTAATTCCTTGGCAGTTGGCTACTTTAATTTGCATGAATGTATTAAGAGCAGTTGATTATGCGAATAGAGTTGCAAGAGATTCAATAACAGGTGTTCCCTATGGTATTGTTTATAGGGATATTTCTCCAGGAAATGTTTTGTTATCTTTTGACGGAAACATAAAACTTAGTGATTTCGGTGTTGCAAAAACTGCCGATGAAATACAAAATTCTATTCCGGAAAGAGTTATTACAGGAAAATATCCGTATATGTCACCTGAACAAGTCAGAGGAGAAGCCGATATTGACCATAGAACGGATATTTTTTCTTTAGGCAGTTTGTATTATGAAATATTGACAGGAGAACAACTTTATCAGGGAACAAATGATGAAATAAGAGATCAAATTATAAACAAACGTTTTGATACTTCCAAGATACTTGAAGTTTCAAATTCTCATGAGATAGCAGATATTATTTCAAAAGCTTTGAGAAAGAACAGAGATGACAGATATGAAAGAGCTATTGATATGTATAAAGATGTTAGAAGGGTATTAAGAACTTTTGACACCGAAGATTTAGCTGTTGATTTGTCTAATTTTATAGCGATTGCGGCTAAAGAAAATATTATAAAATCGGAAAAAATAGTAGCAGCCGTAAAAGCATTAAATATAAATGATATACAAAATGATGGGGATGTTGTAAAAATTCAATGTAAAGATTTTATAGTAGGTCAGCCTATTATAGGCAAAAATGCTTTCGTAGAACATCCTAAGTCTAAACCTCAAACTGTTCAACCGGTTGAAACTCCTAACTTAGAGTCTCAAGTTCAGCCTAAAGCGGAAGAAACAAAAGTTGATATTCCTGTAGTCCCTGTTGCTGCTACAGTTGCGGCTGCAGCGATTGCTACTTCTGATATGTCTACAAATTTTGCAGAAGAGAAGGCGAATGATGCAACAATTGAAAAAAGTATTGATTCTAATGAAATAAAAACGGAACAAAACGAAACACTTTCAAATATTCAACAACCTGTTCAACAGTTAGAAACTGAAATAAAAAAAGAAAATCCCATTGTAACAGAAATCCCGGTTAATCCCGTACAAGCTCAACCTGAACAGCAACCTGTTCAATCCGTTCAGTCGGAGTTTGAAATAAAAAAAGAAAATCCTGTTGTAACAGAAATCCCGGTTAATCCCGTACAAGCCCAACTTGAACAGCAACCTGTTCAATCCGTTCAGTCGGAGTTTGAAATAAAAAAAGAAAATCCTGTTGTAACAGAAATCCCGGTTAATCCCGTACAAACTCAACCTGAACAGCAACCTGTTCAATCCATTCAGTCGGAGTTTGAAATAAAAAAAGAAAATCCTGTTGTAACAGAAATCCCGGTTAATCCCGTACAAGCCCAACCTGAACAACAACCTGTTCAATCCGTTCAACCGGAGTCTGAAATAAAAAAAGAAAATCCTGTTGTAACAGAAATCCCGGTTAATCCCGTACAAGCCCAACCTGAACAGCAACCAAATATACAAGTAGAAAAGCCTCAAAAGGTTATACAACAAGAACAATCTCAACCTAAATTTGAAGGAAAAAAATCAAAAGTTGATATTTTGGCAATGGCGGCAAAATCTAAAAAAACAGAGCCTATACCGGTTAATCCTGTTATTCCTAAACAAAATGTACTGCAACAAAGACCGCCGACAAGAAGACCTGTTCAACAAGCAAGACCGCAAATGCAACAACCTCCTCAGCAGCAAGTTGAAGCAAAAGGAAAAACCGTTTTTGAAGAAGTTGGTGATTGGTTATTTAAAAAGTTTGATAATTTAAGAAAAACAGTTTTTAAAGCATTTTTAGTGTTGTTGCTTGCAATTATAATATTATTGGGTCTTGATGTTTTTATGCAAATAACACCTTTTGGTAAAAGTATATATGCAAAGTTAAATCCACCTGATGTTATAATTACAACTACTCCGGATGGGGCATTAGTAAGTATGAAAACCAAAAGTGGTGAAGTAATATTAAATAATCAAACAGCTTATGGGGAAATTCCTATTCGTAAAGTTTTACCCGGTTCTTATGTAGTTACTGCTTTAAAAGAAGGTTTTAAGCCTGTTCAAAGGGTTGTTCAAATCGAACCGAGTGAAAAATCAAACAAAGTTAAAAAAGAAAGAATAGACATAATGTTTGATTTTGTATTAAATGTAGATTCAAATCCTCAAGGAGCATCTGTTTATGTTGATGGAAACAAATTTGGTGTTACTCCTTGTAATGTTCAGCTTGTAGCGGCACCACACACGGTAAAATTAAGTATGGATGGTTTTGCCGATTTAGGATCAAATGCAAAAGAATCAAAAGATGGACAATGTAATGTTGATTTCTCAAATTCGGATCAGAAAGAAATTTTTGCCGGAGTTGATTCTAATTTTTGGAATTATGAAATGAAAAATATTAATGGTGAAGATGTTTTTTGTGTAAGCGGTTCTTTATTTAAACAACTTGAAATAAATACAGACCCGGAAGGAATGACAGTTCAAATTGAAGGTGAAAACTCACCGAGAGGAACTACACCTTTACATACTCAGTTTAAAGTTGGGAAATACAATATTAAGTTGTTAGATCCTTCCGGAAGATATGGGGAAATGTCGAGAGAATTGGAGGTTAATGCGGAATCGGAAACAAAAATTTTTGTTAAAATGAACAAGTTTGTTACGTTTAATGTAAAATCGAAAAATAATTCTAAGGCTTCTGTTACAACAACAGTTAAAGTTTCAAATAAAGATATTAATATAAGTGAAACCGTTTCAACATCTAAACCCTTTAAAGTTGCCTTGCCGATTGAACAATATGATGTTTTGTTTTTAGGAAGTAACGAGTATAAACCTTTTTCCATGACAATAGATGTTAATAATACAAGCAATGTTATAGCCGAGATGGAGTATATTAAAAT
>Ga0310690_10009536_pt1 | contig 12167 bp, 7 predicted proteins | sample AusTroGonzalo_MG_2_FD_207661 | JGI IMG/M metagenome (GOLD analysis project Ga0310690, IMG submission 207661) | Bovine rumen microbial communities from tropical cattle in Woodstock, Queensland, Australia - Gonzalo_04 (v2) (version 2) | ecosystem: Host-associated > Mammals > Digestive system >...
GATAGTCCAGTTTACCCCATCGCTGCCACTGGTAGTCAACACCTATGGTCAGGCTGTTCTTATGAAGCAATGTGGCTCCAAAGCCAAAGGAAAAAGGAATACTGAACGCATTAGCCACACTATCGGTCGTGGAAGAAGACACGCTTGTGTTAGAATTGGCATTGGCAATAGTCATATCGGCATCAGCACCCAACTTATGGCCAATACCCAGTGTAGCACCGATGGTCAGCCGGTCCTCCCTGCTGATGTCAGTCCACCACTGAGCCCCCAGGTCGAGTTTCCAGTTGTTGACATTGGTGCTATAGGTGCGTGTCAGTGTGTTGGCATAGCTGTCGCTGAACACAGAGGTGACCTTCTTCTCGTATTTACCCCAGAAATAGGACATGTTGAAACCAACGGACAGACCCTTGACAAATTCCCAGCCCATGCCGACAAAAACCTGCGAGAAGCCGCCAGAACCAGTGTATGTATTTTGGTAGTAGTTGTCTTCAATGCCACTGAAATAGTCGGCAGAATGTTCACCAATCCATTCAGATTTGTAGAAGCTGTAACCTATATTAGAATAAGGTATGATGCCAAAGCTTGCCCCCACCTTCGGTAATATGCGGAACATGGCCACAGCATAGTCGAAATCAGCCGTGCGTGCATTCCTTTTTGTTCCCCCCTCCTTGAAATTAGTAATCTGACCAGAGAGGCCCATATCGAAGAGCATCGTCAGAGAGTCTACAGCAGAATAGGACGCAGGATTAACCACATTAGGATGTTTGCTGTCGCGCACACCGATGGAAAGTCCCGCCATGCCACGACTGAAACTCTGAGACTGGTCAGCCAACACTCCTAAGCCAAACTGGCTGTATGGGGATAGCGTATTGCTGACCTGTCCCATGGCAGAAAAGGCCCAAAAGGCAGCCAGCATACTTCCAAATATTCGTTTTTTCATCTATCTTTTTCTAATATTTTCTGAAATCGACTGCAAAATTATTGAAAAAAAACGAAATAAACGCACGATAAGTGGAAAATATAAGCTAATTTTGCATCGTGAAACATTTAAAAATCATTTTTAGGACATTTTTTCTGCTTTCTGCAGTACTTTTAACACCTCATCAGGTGTTGGCCGATGAAAAGACCGAAGATACCCCACTCGACTCTGTTGAGGTATCGCTGTTGACGTGTCAGCCCCATGACGAGGTGTATAGTCTCTATGGTCATACCGCATTACGCTGGCATGACCTCAAGACGGGACTGGATATTGCCTTCAACTGGGGTGTGTTCAATTTCAAGGCTCCCCATTTTGTTCTCCGTTTCGTTTTTGGTCTGACCGATTATGAGTTAGGTGCCTTGCGTTTTGACTTCTTCTGTCAAGAGTACAAGTATTTTGGCAGTATGGTGACCGAGCAGATTTTGAATCTGACCAACGAAGAGAAAGCCCGGTTGAAGCTCGCATTAGGTGAGAATCTGAAGCCCGAAAACCGTATCTACCGCTATAATTATTTCTATAACAACTGTACTACGAAGGCCCGAGATATTATAGAGCAATGCGTGAGCGGAGAGGTGAAATATGCTGACCGTGAAGGTTTTACACCATCATACAGGGAGATGGTTCACGAGATGACCCACAACAAACGCTGGGCGCAATGGGGTAATGATTTGCTGTTGGGTATCAAGGCCGACCAGCCCACCACCCTGCGCCAGCAGGAATTCCTGCCTTATAACCTGATGTATGACTTCGACCGTGCACAAATCTACGAAAACGGCATTTACCGTCCTTTAGTCAAGGAACGCCGCATAGCAGTTCCTGCAGGTGTACAGATCATTCAAAAGGAATTCCCTATCACCCCCATACAGTATTTCTGTATCATGCTGGTCATCGGGATTATCTTCTTTATCATGGAATGGAGGCAAAAGAGCATCTACATCTACTGGGACGCCCTGCTCATGGTTGTTTCGGGTATAATCGGTATCGTTCTGTTCCTCATGCTGTTTTCGCAACATCCTACGGTCAGTCTGAACCTGCAAATCATTCTGTTTAACCCTATCCACTGGTTGTTCCTTTGGCCGGTTATCAGGGGAAAGAAGACCATCTACTGGAAGATTCTTGCTGTCCTGTGTATATTATTCCTATTAGGCGGTCTGTTCCAGTCGTATGCCGAGGGCATCTGGATTTTGGCATTATGTTTGCTGTTACAATGTATCATGCACTTCCAATTAGCGCGTAAATGAGAAATAAATATCTGTATATCACCCTCCTGACGATGCTGGGGTTCAATGCCGAAGCCACAGCACAGATGCTGGCAGAAGCACCTAAGTTGGTGGTAAGCATCACTGTCAATCAGTTGCGCACGGATTTGCTGGAGACCTATGCCCCACTCTACACCCCAGACGGACTGAAACGGCTGATGGAAGAAGGGATGGTGTTTCCCTATGCCAGTTATGATTTCACGCCCGTAGATGCTGCTTCTGCCTCTGCATCCCTGCAGACAGGTACTACACCTTATTATAATAGTATTACCGGGGCAGAATGGTTGAACCGTACCACCCTTCGTCCACAGCATGTCCTGGATGACCAGGAACAAAAGCTGTCGCCAGGTCAGTTGATGACCTCAACCATCGGTGATGAATTGAAGATAGCCACCAAGGGTCAGGGAAAGGTGCTGTCGTTTGCCACCACTGCAACATGTGCCATTTTGTCAGCAGGTCATGCTGCCGATGGAGCAGTATGGATAGAGAAAGGACAATGGCAGCAGTCACCCTATTTCAAGCCAGCCAACCAGTGGCTGAGCTGGTATGTCAACCAATATCTGCCCACGAAAGATGTCAACAGGAGCATTACCGATCTGGCCGTCAAATGCGTGGAGCAGTTGGGATTAGGTAATGATGACCAACCAGACCTGCTGTGTGTCAACTACGACATACAGTCAGATGCTGTAGGTTATCAGATGATGGACCATAACATCGCAGCGCTGGTAAATGGTGTGCTGGAGAGGATTTCACGAGAGCGCGTGCTGTTTGTCCTGGCAGGTACCACCACGACAGAGGAAGAGGAGGAAAACGAAAACGAGCGTTACCGCATCCCCACAGGAAAGGTCTATATCAACCGTTCGGCCAATCTGCTTAACATGTATTTAGGAGCCATGTATGGTTCTGCACAATACGTAGAGACCTACTACAAGAACCAAATTTTCCTGAATCACAAGCTCATTGAGCAGAAGAACCTGAAAAAAACGGAGGTGCTGCAACTGGCCCAGGACTTCCTGTTGCAGTTGTCCGGCATACGTCAGGTGTACACCAGCTACCAGTTGCAGACTGCTGACAGTGAGATGCTGAGACTGATTCGCAATGGTTTCAATAAAGAAAAGTGCGGTGACCTGATTGTAGAGGTGAATCCCGGTTGGCAACTGGTCAACGAAGAGACCCACCAGCAGACCACTTCCCGTGCATATGCCAGTCCTTTCCCCATTATTCTTTTTGGCGGAAACATACAAGCGCAACGTATTCAGACACCTGTCACAGCAGACCGTATTGCACCGACTGTAACACGTGTAATTCGTATCCGCGCTCCCAATGCTTGCAAGGTAGAGCCACTTTTTTAAGGTAAAAAGGTAAAAAAGTAAAAAGGTAAGCAAAAGTACGGAATATTTTTCGTACCTTTGCAGGCCATAAGCAATGATAGTTGATAGTTGAAAGTTGACAATTGAAAGAATAAAAATATAATAAGATATGAATTTTAATAAGATTTTACGTTCGTTGTTCGGTGACAAGGCTTCCCGTGACATGAAGCTCATTCAGCCTGTGGTAGAACAGGTAAAGGCCGCTTACCCCGCCGTACAACAGCTTGACAACGACCAGTTGCGCCAGCGCACGAAAGAAATCCAGCGTCAGGTGCAGGACTCTGCCAAGGAGCAGAAAGAAGAGATCGCAAAGTTGAAGGCCACCATCGAGGACACCCCCATCGATGAGCGTGCAGACATCTTCGCAAAGATAGACAAGATAGAAAAAGAGGTGCTTGACATCTATGAGGAATCCCTCAACAAGGTATTGCCTGAGGTTTTTGCCATTGTCAAGGAGACCGCCCGCAGGTTTGCCGAAAACGAGGAGACCATTGTTACTGCCACTGATTTTGACCGTGAACTGGCAGCAGATCCCCGTAAGGACTTTATCTCCATTGACGGTGACAAGGCCATCTATCATAACCATTGGACTGCAGGTGGTAATGACCTGAAATGGGAAATGGTCCACTACGACGTACAGTTGTTTGGTGGTACCGTACTGCACCAGGGTAAGATTGCCGAGATGGCCACTGGTGAAGGTAAGACCCTCGTGGCTACCCTCCCCGTGTTTCTGAATGCCCTGACGGGTAATGGTGTCCATGTCGTCACTGTCAACGACTATCTGGCCAAGCGTGACTCCGAGTGGATGGGTCCGCTGTATATGTTCCATGGCCTGAGTGTAGACTGTATCGACAAGCACCAGCCCAACTCCCCCGAACGTCGTAAGGCCTATCAGGCAGATATCACCTTCGGTACCAACAATGAGTTCGGTTTCGACTATCTGCGTGACAATATGGCCATCGCGCCCAGTGATCTTGTGCAAAGGGCTCACAACTACGCCATCGTCGATGAGGTTGACTCCGTGTTGATTGACGATGCCCGTACGCCACTGATTATCTCCGGTCCTGTGCCTAAGGGAGACGACCAGATGTTTGAGGAATACCAGCCACTGGTTGAGAAGCTGGTGGGTGCACAAAAGCAACTGGCCACACAATTCCTGGCCGAGGCCAAGCAGAAAATCAGTGAAGGCCAGCAGAAGAATGACAAGAAGCTGACAGACGAAGGTTTCCTGGCACTGTATCGTTCTCACAAGTCGATGCCCAAGAACAAGCCCCTCATCAAGTACCTTTCTGAGGAAGGCATCAAGAGCGGTATGCTCAAGACCGAGGAAACCTATATGGAGAATAACAACCGCCGTATGCCAGAGGTGGTAGAACCCCTCTTCTTTGTGGTTGACGAGAAGCTGAACTCCTGCGATCTGACTGATAAGGGTACTGCTTGGTTAGCCAATCAAGTGAATGACAAGGACCTGTTTGTATTGCCTGACATCACCAGTCAGCTGTCTGCCCTCGAAGCAGACAGCACACTGTCGGACGAAGAACGTGTGAACAAAAAGGACGAGCTGCTGCAGCACTATGCCGTTCAGAGTGAGCGTGTACATACCCTGCAACAGCTGTTGAAGGCATACTGTATGTTCAACAGGGACGATGAGTATGTGGTCATTGACGGTGAGGTGAAGATTGTTGACGAACAGACGGGCCGTATTATGGAAGGCCGCAGATGGAGTGATGGTTTGCACCAGGCTGTCGAAGCCAAGGAGCACGTCAAAGTCGAGGCTGCCACACAGACCTTTGCCACCATTACCCTGCAGAACTATTTCCGTATGTACCACAAGCTGGCCGGTATGACCGGTACGGCTTCTACGGAGGCTGGTGAGTTCTGGGATATCTACAAGCTTGACGTGGTGGAGATTCCTACCAACCGTCCTGTCATCCGTGACGATATGGACGACCGCATCTATAAGACAGCCCGCGAGAAGTATCGTGCAGTCATTGAAGAGGTAGTACGTCTGCGCAATCAGGGCCGTCCGACACTGATTGGTACAACCTCAGTGGAAATCTCTGAGCTTTTGAGTCGTATGCTCGATATGTATGTCAATCCTGAGACAGGCAAGCGCGAGGGTATTCCTCATCAGGTGTTGAATGCCAAGCTGCACCAAAAGGAGGCAGACATTGTGGCTCTGGCCGGTCAGTCAACGAATGGCAAAGGTGCTGTGACCATCGCTACCAACATGGCAGGTCGTGGTACCGATATCAAGCTTTCGCCCGAAGTGAAAGCCGCAGGTGGTCTGGCCATCATCGGTACTGAGCGTCATGAAAGCCGTCGTGTAGACCGTCAGTTGCGTGGTCGTGCAGGACGTCAGGGAGACCCGGGTTCTTCACTGTTCTTTATCTCTTTGGAAGACAAGCTGATGCGCCTGTTCGGTTCTGAGCGTATTGCCACCGTGATGGACAAGTTAGGTTTCAAGGAGGGTGAAGTGCTGGAGAGTTCGATGATTACCAAGCAGGTAGAGCGTGCCCAGAAGAAAGTCGAGGAGAACAACTTCGGTATCCGTAAGCGTCTGCTGGAATATGATGACGTGATGAACAAGCAACGTACGGTGGTTTACTCGAAGCGTCGTCATGCCCTGATGGGTGAACGTATCGGTATGGATATCTCGAACACCCTCTGGGACCGTGTCGTGAATATCATCGAGACCAACGACTACGAAGGCTGCAAAGAGGCGTTCATCAAGATTTTCGCCATGGAGTGTCCCTTTACGAGTGAGGAGTTTATCAACAAGAACCACGAGGAACTCTGCGAGGAAGTCTTCCAAGTGGTTATGGGCAACTTCAAACGTAAGATGGAACACGTGCAAGAGGTGGCTATGCCCGTTATCAAGCAGGTGTACGAAAATCAAGGGCAGATGTATGAGCGCATCCTTGTACCCCTGACCGATGGTCGTAAGATGTACAATATTGCCTGTAACCTGAAAGAGGCCTACGACACTGAGTGTAAGTCGGTGGTCAAGGAGTTTGAGAAGCAGATTCTGCTCCATATCATCGACGAAGCGTGGAAGGAGAACTTGCGTGAACTGGACGAGTTGAAGCATTCCGTGCAGAACGCATCCTACGAACAGAAAGACCCGTTGCTTATCTTCAAACTCGAAAGTGTGAAGCTATTCGACAATATGGTGAACGTCATGAACAACCGTTCTGTCAGCATCCTCATGCGTGCCCAGATTCCTGAGATGCAACAGGTTCAGGAGGCTGCTCCCGAAGAGCACACCCAGCGCGGACAGTATACCGAATCGAAGCAGAGCCTCTCGCAGGAACAGATGACTGACCCCAATCAGGCTGCAGCTGCTGCTCAGGACACCCGTGCCCAGCAGCCCCGCACACCGATTATCAAGGACAAGCTACCCGGACGTAACGATCCCTGCCCATGCGGAAGCGGTAAGAAGTTCAAGAATTGTCACGGCCGCGGCTTAGTGTAATTGTCGGTATCCCGTAATAACGTTATAACGTAATAACGAAAAAACAATGATTAAGATCAACAACCTCAAGAAACAGTTTGGTGAGACATGTGCCTGCGATATTCCTTCGTTTACTATTAACGACGGGGAAATCCTCGGGCTTGTAGGAAACAACGGTGCCGGTAAGACAACCCTTTTCCGTTTGCTTCTCGACCTGCTGAAGGCAGACGAAGGCAGTGTAAACTATGTATTCCCTTTACCCGACGCGTCGGGAATAGTGGAAACTGAGGGAACAGAGGGGACGGTGGCTATTAATCCTACTGAGAGTGAGGCTTGGAAGCAGCACGTAGGAGCCTACATCGACGAAGGTTTCCTCATTGATTTCCTGACTCCTGAAGAGTATTTCGCCTTTTTAGGCAAGGTGTCTGGCATTAGTCAGCAGGAAGTTGATGAGCGACTGAAACAGTTTGAACGCTTTGCTAATGGCGAGGTGTTTGGTCAGAAGAAGCTCATCCGCAACCTCTCTGCAGGTAATAAGATGAAGGTGGGCATTATCTCTGCCCTTTTCCGTCGTCCCCAAACCGTCGTTCTTGACGAGCCTTTCAATTTCCTTGACCCCACCAGTCAGCTGGTGCTCAAGCATCTGTTGCAGGACTACGCCCAGCAGACAGGTGCCACCATTCTCATTTCGAGCCACAATCTGCAGCATACGGTGGACATCTCCACGCGTATTGCCTTGCTCGAACATGGTCAGATAATCCGCGATTTGCCCAATGCAGCAGGCAGCGCAGCAGCTGAACTGCAGGAGTACTTCGGAGCAGAATAAACTGTAGAAATTGCATTAGATTCATCAGGTGAGCTGACTGATTGTCGGCTCACCTTTATATAAAATAGCCTCTCACTGAAAGATATTTCCGAAATTATTTGGAAGTTTTAGTTTTTATTCGTATATTTGCAGATGAAATACTGACCTACTAAAAATTAAGCTTATGGTAATAAGAAGACTTACATGGATGACTGCGCTGCTGATAGGTAGCGTATGTACCCTCTGTGCCGAGGAATTAGAGAGCACTGAGACAACTGAGACCAAACAAAAGGCCACCATCGAGTTGCCTGCTTGGGTGAAGAACATCAAGTTCAGCGGTTACGGTATGCTGCAGTATCAGGGACAGGACCCTGAGGGCAACCACTCCAACACGTTCAATCTCCGTCTGGCACGTTTCATTCTCGATGGTAAGATTGGTGATTTCGACTGGCGTGCCCAGATACAGGGAACCAATGCTACCGGTCCCGGACAGCCCACTGTACAGCTGGTCGACCTCTATGCCGAATGGCGTAGATTCCCTGAGTTCAAAATTCGTGCAGGAGAGTTCAAGCGTGCCTTCACCTTTGAGAACCCGACCCACCCCATCACACAGGGTTGGCGTGCCTATGCCGATGTCATCAACACCCTTTCGGGTTTTGGTGACAGAACTGGTGAGAGATCCTCTGGCGGACGCGATATTGGTATTCAGTTTGCCGGTGACCTGTTCCCCAATGCCAATGGCCGTCGTTTGTTCCACTATCAGGTAGGTATCTACAATGGTGAAGGTATCAACCAGAAGGACATGGATAACCGCAAGGATATCATCGGTGGTATCTGGGTGATGCCCATCAAGGGTATGCGTATTGGTGCTTTCGGATGGACGGGTAGCCGCGGTGCCATGCTCGATCCACTGACAGGCGAGACCCGCAGCGTTGAGAAAAACCGCTATTGTCTCTCTGCTGAATACGACAAGGACGAATACACTTTCCGTGCAGAGTATATTCACAGCCAGGGCTGGGGAGCTGCAAAACCTGCTAATAATGTGCGTGAGATAGACTACGCCAATGGTGACAAGGCTGACGGTTGGTATGCTTTCGGCATCGTTCCCGTCATCAAGTCAAAGCTCCATGCCAAGGCCCGTTATCAGTGTTATCGCAACAAGAAGGAATGGGGCAGTGCCAAGACGTCGTACGAAGTTGGTGTGAACTATTTCTTTACGAAGAACCTGGAGATGCACCTTGAGTATGCCCGCATCAACGACCGCGCATTGGCCAAGCACAACTACAATCTAGTGGACGTAGAGTTGGACTTCCGTTTCTAGACCACAGATTACACAGATGACGCAAAATGCGCGGATTACGCAGATTTCATGAATTTGCGCTTGAGTGATTCCCACAGATGCGTCTTCTGGCGCAACAAATGAACCGAATAAGCCGTGCTGACCAATGTCAGTGCGGCTTCTGCTATCCAGTAATACCAGCCCTCAGTCACCAGTGTTACGCCATAGGCCGTAAATCCGATGATGGTCTGTACTGCGGCATAGCGTAGCACTGTCTTTGTGGTTCGATAGCCGTAATAGAAATACGAATATCCTCCTACCATGATGCATTCAAACACATGAGCCACCACGATGGCCAGTCCTGTGCCCCACAGTCCCCACTGTTGGAAACCGACCATCACCGCCACCACGAGCACTACAAAATAGCACGTTTCCAGCAACAGATACGACAGCGAAAGGCTCCTCGCCAAGGTGATGTATGCTATCGGCATAGTCAACACCTTGAAATACATCGCCAGTACCGTCACCTGGGCCATGCCTACCACGGGCATAAACTCACGGCTGAACAGAATCGGTATCAGTATGGGCAGCAACATCACGAGTGCCACCAGCATAGGTGACAGCAACAGCAGTGAAACCTCTATCTGCTTGTTTACCGTCTCGTTCGTCTTGGCGATATCCTTGCATACGCCAGACAAACGCGGGAAATAATCGCTCTCCATCGCAGAGAATACCATGCCCGCATAGGTGATGGTCAGCATGAAACCGACGTTGTAGAGACCTACAAAGTCCAGTCCGCCCTCCACATTCAAATAGGCACGTATCATCATTTCCGACGCACTGCCTATCGCCGCAGCCAACACGAAGGCCAAACCCAGACGTATCATGCTCGCTCCATGTTTCAGCTGCTTCTTGCTGAACTGCAGTTTCAGCGGATACAGGCGGTACGAATAGCCGGTGGTTACCAACATGCCCGCTCCGGCTATCAGGACAATAGCAGGAACGACCCCCGAATGACGGAAGAAGTAGTACAACGGAATAGACAAAATGACCGAAGCCACCACTATATATATTTGTACGCGCGCGAGGGCTCCCAAACGTCGAGTGGCTTTTAGGATAGCTGTCTCACCACCAGTAATGGCTATCATTGCCACCGATATGCCCAGCATGGCATAGTGCAGTGTGTGGTTACCCCAGGTAAACGAAAGGTCGTTGATGAGCGGACTTACCAAGACGCAGAACAAGCACCCCAGTACAGCAGCTATCATACTCCACAAACGTATCACTTTGATGTAGTATTCCAATAAATCGGTGCGCTGCTGCTCATAGTATCCCGACAGTCGTGGCACAGCACCGAACGAGATACCTAAGTTCGTACACTGCGAGGCAAAACTCTGCACCGATACCAGCAACGAGTTCAGACCCATTCCGCCAGCTCCCAACAACAGAGCCATAAACTTATTGCGTACAAGGCCTATCAGTATGACCAGGCCCTGTACACCACCGAAGACGCTTGTGTATTTCAACACATGGTCGTAGTTGTCGTTCTCTGACCTTTGGTCAGAGTGTGGCGTTGCAATGCGCTCTTGCTCCATCTTATTTACGATATTATAACGTAAAATCAGCCTTTTTATTACATAATGCGTCTATTTCTTTGGTGCTTTCCATAAAAAATGCTACTTTTGCATCGTGAAACTAACTATCATCATACCCGTCTATCGTGTAGAGGCCACGCTCGACCACTGTGTGGAGAGCGTGCTTCGACAGGCTGTCACCGATATGGAGGTGATACTTGTTGACGACGGTTCACCCGATTCGTGTCCACAGAAGTGTGACCAGTGGGCTGACCGCGATAATCGCATACAGGTCATCCACAAGGAGAATGGCGGACTCAGCGATGCGCGCAATGCGGGTATTGACATCGCTCAAGGTGACTATCTGACCTTCGTGGACTCTGACGACTGGCTAGAAGAAAATACCCTCGCACCGCTGCTCGACATGATGGGGGATGCAGACCTGCTCGAATACTCCATCCACCAGCGTCTCACACTGCCCGACTGCACCTATACCGACATGAACGACTACTGGCTCCGCGGTCAGGCCTACCTGCATACTTATGCCTGCAACAAAATCTACCGCCGTAGCCTGTTCGACAACGTTCGGTTCCCCCGTGGCAAGGTATTCGAGGATGCCTGGACCCTGCCCCTGCTGTTGCGCCAGTGCCATAAGGTCATGACCACGTCCCGCGGTTTCTATCACTATCAGTGGAATCCCGACGGCATTACTGCCAAGGCCGATGGTCATCAGTTGGCCATGCTCCTCGAAGCTCACCTGACCAACGGCATGCCTGTCAATGACATCTACTACCTCCACTTGCTCAACATTCAAATCGACGTGTGCGAGCGGATTGACGTTCCCGTCACCCTTCCTTTCCGACGGGTTCATTACGATCATCTCCACGGTGTACAAAAAATCAAGGCAGTTGCAAACAATCTATTAAGAATCAATGCATTATGCAAAATAGACCACTTCATACATCACTTCAAGAAGCCCAGCCGCTGGTAACGTTTGTCGTCTGCTACTACAACCTGCCCGTGCAGATGCTGTGTCAGTGTGTAGACAGCATCCTGTCACTTTCGTTGCAACGTGATGAACGAGAAATCATTGTCGTAGACGATGGTTCCGACGTCAATCCCACCAACGCCCTCATGCAGTATGGCGATGACATCATCTACGTCCGACAGAAGAACTCCGGTCTGAGTGCTGCCCGCAACTTAGGCATCAGCATGGCCACGGGCCGATATCTGCAATTTGTTGACGGTGATGACAGGCTGATGAACGAACCCTACAACCACTGCCTCGACATGCTTCGTTCACATGAGGATGCTGACATGGTGATGTTTGACTTTACCACCACGACGGACATTTCAACGACATATACCGACGGACGTGTCCTCAGCGGTACCGAATACATGCGCCACAACAACATCCACGGTTCCGCCTGCCTATATCTTTTCCGAC
>Ga0310690_10009538_pt1 | contig 12164 bp, 6 predicted proteins | sample AusTroGonzalo_MG_2_FD_207661 | JGI IMG/M metagenome (GOLD analysis project Ga0310690, IMG submission 207661) | Bovine rumen microbial communities from tropical cattle in Woodstock, Queensland, Australia - Gonzalo_04 (v2) (version 2) | ecosystem: Host-associated > Mammals > Digestive system >...
CGAATGGAAATTACTGCCGAGGATACGGATGAGGGCGTCGTACTCGGTAGAGAGACGGGATGAGAGGCGTTGCTTCTGATTAGGCGTGAGCGCCCACTCCCGTTCAGGCTGTGCGCAGAGTGCGGCGCAGATGGCAGCCAGCTGCCGACCGACCTGACGGCTGACCGGTGCGGCATGGCCGTCCGCCTGGACGAATCGCGGGTCGAACGGCTGGGTATCGCGCACGATGAGAGGAAGGAGACGGGAGAAGTAACCGTTCTCGATACTCGGGACGAGTTCGCGGTACTGGCTGAACGTACCGGTAAGCAGGACGCTGAGGCGAGGATGGGGAATGACCTGCATCTCGCGGCAACGGTTGTGGCTGATCATCTCGTGCTCGGCAGATTTGCGGAGAAGCGAGTTGTAGGTGGCAGTATGTGACTTCCAGATGTCGGTAATGACAGTGCCCTCGCTCTCATGGACATAGCCGTGGCCGCCGTTCTCGTAGAGGCGCTTGAAGAACGCGGTAAACGTGCTGTCGCCCGGGATGAGTGAGGGATAGACGGCTTGGACGGGCTGCATCATCTCCAATGCCTGGCCGGCGATGCCTTTGCCGGAGGCTGCTGCGGCGAGGATGAAACACTGGAGGTTGGCGTAATAGCGCTTGCCGGTCAAGCCGTAGCGGAAATACAACTTAGGCAGACAGGCACTGGCGGCAGTGAGCGTAGCCATAAGAAGGATGTCGCGTTCCGCCGGTGTGGCAGCCTGGGAGAGCATACGCTGTAAGGGTTCAGGCAGAGCGGAAAGGTTCAGGTACTCGACGATGTGCAGATCGTCCTGGTCCCAGCTGTCCGGAGAAGAGACTGAGACAGCAGGTAAAGATGATGTTTTAGTCATAGATGGTAAATTAAAGTTGATGCGATATTTTATCAAATCAAAGATGCAAGGGGGAAGGTAAGTCAACAATTATCAACAATTATCCCAAAACACTCGTGTACCATACAAATTAAACAAAAACCAAAAAACATTGCAGAGAGCAAAAAAATCAGGTTTGGGATGCCTCCGTTTGGGAAGCCCCTCTATATATAATACACACGGGTATAAGCTTCGTGCGGCGTAACGATTACGTTGACAGCGCGTTATAGGCAAATTTTATGTAAATTTTGCAATCGGGTGAGAAACGAGCTGACAGGTTAACCGGCTGATTATTTGCTCTTTGGGTTATGAGTCCTTCTACGTTGTAGTCATTTTGTGTTGACCTTCATCGGGATTTTTGGCCGTTTTTGAGGCAGTCAGATTGCAAAAAATGGCGGGATTTTTTGTTTTTGTTGTCCGGACGTAGCAAACGGGGGTAGGAAGGGCTGAAAGAGAGAGGGTGCATTTTTGGCTAAAAATTACTGGCAAAAAAAGAGCAAGAAATATCCGCTTTAAGGACTGTTCCAACCAGTTCAAGCCCAATTTCCGTTTAATTTATCACATTCCTTATGTTATTTGCATAAAATCATCTCTATCTACTTGCAAATGTCAATTCTTTTTTGTAACTTTGTATGCAAATTGAAAATATCCCCTACCCGCTTGGTTAATTGCGGGCGTCAGCTCTTAGACGTGAAACTGGAGCGCTGGAACTAACAGCGTAAAAAAGTGAGTATATATTGTAAAACGTCCACTGGCAGTGGACGATTGATAAGAATGAGCAAGCAGATAGACATATTACAAACCATCGCCCGCTATCGCGAACTGGGTATTGAGGAGCAGATAGACTACAAGAAATTCTATTTGTACTCTATCATTACGCACTCTACGGCCATTGAAGGTAGCACTGTAACGGAGATAGAGAACCAACTTCTCTTCGACGAAGGTATCACAGCTCCCGGCCGCACCCTTCAGGAGCAGATGATGAACCTCGACCTCAAGGCGGCTTATGAGGAAGCGCAACGTCTTGCTGCACAGCATGCGGAGTACAGCGTGAGTATGCTTTGTCGTTTGTCCTCTATTGTAATGAAAAACACCGGCAGCACCTACAACACGCCGCTTGGTTCGTTCTCGGCTGCCGATGGTGAGTTGCGCAAGGTGAATGTGACGGCAGGTTTTGGCGGACGTAGTTATCTGGCCTTCCAGAAAGTCCCCCAAGCTTTGCAGGACTTCTGTCGTTGGTTGAATACCGAACGCAAGGACCTGCCTAAAGATGATTTGTTAGCTGCCTATCGCCTCTCGTTCGTGGCGCACTATCGTTTGGTCAGCATCCACCCGTGGGCAGACGGCAACGGCCGTATGTCGCGCCTGGTGATGAATATGCTGCAATGGGAGTTCGGGCTTATTCCGGTCAAGGTGCTCAAAGAGCAGAAAGCCGAGTATATTCAGGCGCTGAACGATACGCGCGACAAAGAGGACGAGACCATCTTCCCGGATGTGATGCTGCGCTTGCATAATGGCAACTTGCTTGCGGAGATAAAAGAATATACAAAATCGCTCCAAAAAGTAACAGAGCACAGACAAAAAAGTAATAGAGTAGCGCAAAAAAGTAATAGAGTTCGCCTGACCGCTAAGCAGCAAAAAGTATTAGAGTTCTGTGATAATATTCCGCGCACAGCACAAGAGATTCTGGAGATGGTTGGTGTCAAATACCAAACTAAGACCCTGGATCAATACGTCAACAAACTGCTTGACGCGGGTTTGCTACGCCCTACCACCGAACAAAAGAACGATCCGCATCGCCGGTATATCACCGCGCATAGCGACTAATAGAAATAACCCCTCCCGCAGGGTATAAACGCGAAGTGTCACCTGCCCAAGACGTAAAATAGGGTAACATAAGACATATAAAAAGGCGTTTATTGACGCTTGTTTTGACGACTCTGAATCTGCAAATTCAACAACCTTGTTCAAAACATGCAACAGTAGATGTCTGCGTTGGGTATATAATCGCACCCGCTATGGGTGTACTATATACTTATGTAGCGTAGGCTCTGTGTTGCTTGTACTGACAAGGTAAAGGCTTTGCAGAGCCAAGAGTCGCAGGACAAGTAACGAAAACAGGTCCTGCGCTTTTTCTGTATGTACCTACGCGAAAAAAACTATGGCTAATTGGCAAGACATAAGAGCTTTGGAAGAACGCATCTATGATGCCGTTCAAGAGTATCTCGGCAATGCCGATGCGTATCAGAACGCGTCGCTGCATGTCTATCTCGACCAAGATGACATGCTCCATAAAGCCGAGATTGAAGACAACCGTGCCGGAACTGAGGACGATGGCATTTATCCTATCGCCACACTCCTCCGCCAGGGTGAAGATGGTGTTGAACCTGATGTCGACCGAATCAGCGACATCGCAAACAGTTGGATATTTTTAGACTGACAGAAAGAAACTAACATACATATTTATCGCATAGCTTTTTAGGCATATATTCTCAGTAGCAAGTCGGCAAAACTTAACAATAACGAGACAATATATGTCCCCGCTATCCGTGTTGCAGCATGGGTGAGTGGGGTGTCGTTATAAGTTTGCCGACTTTGCTACTTGCCCCAACTCGCCTATGCTTTTCTCAATGACCGGATAGTTCTCGCTATTCGGTTTTCGTTTAAAGCATGGCGAAAGTATCTGAAATATTTGATTTCAATTCCAAGTGGAACGCGCATTTTCTATTTGGTGCATATCGTTCGGAAAAGCATCAGTTAGAATGGGTGCTTAAACAAGGCTATTACAATGTCCGAGCCCAGGGTGATTTGTTTGAGCAACGTCATGGCGCACAATCATCGTTCGTTTCTCCGGATTATATTTTGCTTTATGACTGTAGGGATTACTCTACAGGTGTTCGCCTGTTCATGCATAATGGCAAACGCGTGCATAAGTCGGAGAAGGAGATGCTGAAGATGGGCTATCATGACCCTCAAGGAGATTATTTTTTGTATGGTATTGACAAAGAGATTGGTAACATCCCTCCTTTATACCTAACAGGTATTCAGAATTACATACGCATCATCCATCCAGATGAAGACGATTTTCAGCCACGGCTTCTGACAGGTTTAGATATATGGATGTCTGATAGGTTAAAGGATTTCAATGCAAGCGGTAAAAAATGTATTCGGTTTGTAGACTTATTTGCTGGACTTGGTGGATTCCATTTGGCTTTGAACAAAATAGGTCAGCAATGGGGCTTTGAAACAAAATGTGTGTTTGCATCGGAATTAAAGGCTGATTTGCGTCAACAGTATAGCGCCAATTATAACATTCCTGTTGAGGAGATCAATAGTGATATTACCCTTCTTGATTCTGATGAGAAGATTAGAACTTATGTTCTGGATCATGATATATTATGTGGCGGTTTCCCTTGCCAGCCATTTAGCAAAGCGGGTAAGCAACAAGGGTTTAATGATGAGGCTGGTCGTGGAGTCCTGTTTAATTATATAGCAGATATTATCCGCATCAAACGCCCAAAATATATTTTCTTGGAGAATGTATCTAACCTAAAAACACACGATGAAGGAAATACATGGGATGTTATCTATCATCGATTAAATGATGCAGAAGAAGATGGCGGACTAAATTATGATATAAGAGAAGCTATACTTTCACCCCACGAATTTGGAATACCTCAACATCGTAAACGCATCTATATAGTTGGAATAAATCGCGAGAAAGGTGAATGGCGCGATTTTAGTTTTCCGGAACCAATAGAGAATGCACGTTGCGAGATAAATAGCATTATTGACAAGAAAGACCCCGGTGAAGCAATCAAACCTATTTTTAGGCGTCGTCTGGATATCTGGCAAGAATTTCTAAACGAGTGCAACAAAAGAAATGCAGAACTACCACACGCGCCTATTTGGGCAATGGAGTTTGGCGCAACATACCCGTATGATGGTCCTGCACCATATTTAAGAAAACAAACAGAACTAACAGGGGAACGCGGAACTTTAGGAGAATTGATAGAAGGGGACACTATAGAAGTTTGTCTTAGTAAATTACCTAACTACGCACGCTCTAAAAGGGCAAAAACATTCCCTGCATGGAAACAGAAATTTATCAAAGAGAACCGTGATTTCTATGAGCGTAACAAGGAATGGATTGATGAATGGAAGAAGCAGATTATTGGCTGGGAAGACAGCTTTATAAAGTTTGAATGGAACTGTCCAGAGGATGGAAAGATGAATATTGAACATAAGATAGTTCAATTCCGTCCTTCCGGCATACGAGTTAAAGAACCGACTTATTCTCCCGCTCTAACATTTATGGGAACTCAAGTCCCGGTATTCCCGTGGATAGAATCAAAACTACCGGACGGAACTCCTCAAAAAGGTCGATATATGACCACGATAGAAGCTGCAAAGATTCAAGGAATGCAGGATTTATTATTTGATAAGTTACCAGCAAATCGCATATATGAGGCATTGGGTAATGCCGTAGATGTAGATGTAATAAAATTAATCGCGCTAAATATACTAAAAAATGAATGATTTTACAAATACTGTTAGTATTTCTATCGGCAGTTCTATGTATGCTAGATTTGAGGACATGGTTAATACGCAATCTCATGTGCTCGCTGAATTTATTGACAATGCTCTTCAGTCGTATAGGTCAAACAAATCTCGCTTGTTGGCGCTAGAACCAGCGTATACGTTAAAGGTGAATATTACGATAGAGTGGAATGACTCGTCTTCAGAAAAAGCATCAAACATTATCATTACTGATAACGCATGTGGTATTGACTCTGCAACTTATCCGAGAGCCTTTATGCCTGCAGAAAAACCATTGGACGATTCCGGACTAAATGAATTTGGCATGGGGCTAAAAACAGCCGCATTATGGCTGGGCAGAGATTGGGAGGTTGTAACTACAGCGTTAGGTGAAGAGGAAGAGCGCTTTATTCATTTTTCCTTAGACAAAGTTCGTCAACAAGAACTTAAAGAACTTCCAGTTAAAACAAAGAAGGTTAATCGCGATGAACATTATACAATAGTCAGGATCTCCAATCCAACTAAAAACTCACCAACTTTCCGCACGCTTGAGAAAATAAAGACAGAAATATCCAGTATATACCGAAAATCGTTAAGAGAGCATGAGTTAGAAATATTTGTAAACGGCTCTAAGTTAGTATTCGTTGATTATAATGTATTAAAAGCATCCTTATATAATGATCCAGACGGTCCAATAAAGTATTGGCGAAAAGATATTGACTTCTCTTTTGGGAAATACAAAGCAAAGGGCTTTATTGCTATCTTAAATACCATCAATGTAAACCAAAATGGATTGGTGTTGCTTAGAAGAGGACGTGTGGTTGTAGGTGCAGAAACAGATGGACGATACTTCCCTAAAGTTATTTGTTCGACTCCAGGTAACTTCCGTTATAAACGTATATTCGGAGAACTTGAATTAGAGGGGTTTGATGTGGCGTTTAATAAAAATGATATTCAGGATAAGGATAATCTGGAAGCATTAATGATAGCAATTCATAGTTTGCTTGCGAAAGATAAAGTGTTGCCTATCCTTTCGCAGGCCGACAATTTCCGTTCTGACGAAAATCGTAAATTAGCAGTCAAACTAACAAGAGACCGAGAGAAGAAACGCAAAGAAGACCCAAGTCCAATCACAATTACTTCTCCAGCGCCGAAAGAGACTCCGATTATTGAGGTGCCGCCAACACAACCTATAGGAGGAACGCAAGTCGCAGAAGCCTCTGTCTATGACGAGACATATAAAGTAGATGATTGCTCATATAAACTGAAAGTGATATATGCCGATGAGGCCAGTACAGATTTGTTCTGGGTGGATATCCGCAAAGCAGATGAAGGTATAATCCTTTGTCAGATAAACATGAAACATCCCTTCTTTGACAGTTTCAAGTTAGATGCCTCAATTACGGCTCTTATTAAAACGATGGCTATAGCAAAATATATGGCTCATCAGAAAGGAGATGATTCAGCAAGTAGTATGCTTGACTATTTCAACGAATTTATTATACAAACGAAAGCATAAGATGCAACATATCATCGTAAATAATCCAACGTCACAAGACCCTTCTATCCTTCAGTCCGTTAAATGCGGTCCGTATTTTAACGCGTTTGTAGAATCTAAGAAACGCAAACCGGGCTCTATAAAAGGACTTACGAGCGGGGGCGCAGTTACATTCGTAAATGAAACGTTACACATACTGAATCATTGTAATCCACACGATTCGCAAAATCCAGAGACAACTCATCTTGCCGTTGGATATGTTCAGAGTGGAAAAACAATGTCATTTACCGGTCTTACTGCTCTTGCCTTGGATAATGGATATAGAATGGTCGTCTATCTTGCTGGTACAAAGAACAATCTTCTCAAACAGACTAAAGACCGATTGACCAAAGATCTCGTAGAGAATCTGCCTGGAGGAAGAAAGAAATTTAAGTTGCATCCATCTCCAAGTGAATCCAGCATTAATAGTATCCTTGGCCATTTGGAATCCATCGATAAACCTATTATTTTAGTGCCTGTGTTAAAGCACCACGGACACATTAAGAAATTCATTCGTCTTGTGAAACATCCAGAGTTCACGATGTTAATGAAGAACGAAAGTGTTTTAATAATTGATGATGAGGCAGATCAGGCTTCGCTCAATAATTACGGACGAAAAAACAGTTTGAAATCACGGCATGAAGAGGAAGAAATGTCAAGCACATATAGTGCTATCCTACAATTGAGAGCAGCGCTGCCGCTAAATTCATATATCCAATATACAGCTACGCCACAGGCTAATATACTGATAAGTCTGCAAGACCTTTTGTCTCCTAAAACGCACACACTATTACACCCAGGTGAAGGATATGTTGGTGGGAAACTCTTTTTCGGAAAGGGTGAACATGGCGAATTATATAGAGGCAGGCTTGTTATGTCCATACCGGACGATGAGATATATCATCCCAAAGATAATCCGCTGACGCAAATGCCGAATTCTTTAAAAGAGGCAATGATGTTACATATCTTAGCAGTAGCCATACAGGTATGTTGGAAGGAAGATAATGACATTGACTACTTATCAATGATGGTCCACCCTGCGACTAGAATTGAAAGCAATAAGATGTTTAAAACGTGGATTGATAATACGTTGGCAAAGTGGCAAAAGGCATTACGCAAACCGGATGGACAGGATGATAAGGAATACTTGTATGCGGATTTCAAACGACTATATCCGGAAGCCGTTAGATATATGGTTGTAGATAATGAACCTGTACCATCAATCGACGAACTTCGTCCGTATATTAAGGAAGCCGTCAACGATCACATGACTTATCTGATTAATACAGATAAAGATGCTAATACGGAAATTGATTGGTCCGCTTTCAAGACACATATCTTAGTAGGTGCAGAGATGCTCAACCGTGGTTTTACGGTTGAGAATTTAACTACTACGTATATGCCACGATATGCGAAAGGTGTATCAAACGCAGATACCATCCAACAAAGATGCCGCTTCTTTGGCTATAAAATGCCGTATATTAAATCCTGTCGTGTATATCTTCCAGAGAGTTCTATCGAGCAGTATATTGATTACGTAGTGCATGAGGAAGAATTACGCAGCAAACTTGAGGTTTGTAGTACGCTTGAGGAAGCCGAACACAAGATCCTCTTGGATTCCTCACTGCATCCTACCAGAACTAACGTCCTTCCATACTGGGTAGTTAAAGAACGTCTGTCTGGAATGAGGCCTATGCAAGCTTTTGCAAGTGAAGGCTTAATCAATGCAAACACCAGATATGTAGAATCTTTCTTGGTTGAGCACCAAAATGACTTCGATATATTGTTTGATGGTAGTGTATATGGGGCGAAGGATTCAACACCAGACCGTACACATCGGGCAATGAGATTGTCAATAGATGAAGCCATCATGTTCCTTAATGATTTCAACTTCAAGAACTTTAATGAAGTAGCTCAAAAGGCAAACACGATACGGTATTTGCGCTATCTTGCGAATAATAATGATATAGACTATGTCTATTTCGTTCAGATGGCTTATTATAGCACTCCCCGTGAACGTAGTTTTGACCAAAGAACATGTCGATTTAGCGCTAACACACAACTATTTGCTGGTGCCAGTACAAATGCACAAGTATCATATCCAGGCGACCAGAAGGTTACAGGTGCACTACTTGGAGATGATGCCATTACGATTCAACTGCATCATGTATTCTTGAAAGGACATGCTATAGGCTTCCCTGCTACTGCATATACGCTGGCTATATATTATCCTGAGTTCTTGTCAACTAATTTCTATGAAACTAAAGACCAGACTCAGTATTATTATGATGAAGACGATTAATACTATGAAAGAGCAATCACTTATAGAGCAATTCAAGCAACTGCTATCCAAGAAAGACTCGGATAAGCATTTTGTTGTCGTAGTTGATAATACGGAACATCGTTTAGGTGTTTCATGTGATGGATTTCCACAGTTCTATATTCGGATAAATCTATCACCCGTCTCGATACCTACTGTACTGCGGGAATTGTTGCTCGTGGAGTACAATAGAAATTGTACTATCATCGAAGAAGAGGAGACTATCACTCAGGGATATTTCGCGATACTCACTCTTCAAACAACTGATCCGTATTTGCAGGAATATTTCATTGATATTTTCTCGATGATGCTCTATCGACTACCGCAATTCCCTACTAATCAACAAATTGCTGTTGAGGTGGAGAAACTGATTAGTATCTTCTCGGCTATGAAACAGAAACCGAAAAAGATGATTCAAGGTTTGTGGAGTGAGTTACTGGTTATTGAACGAAGTTCGAATCCTGAAATTGTAGCTAATGCTTGGCATAGTGACCCTCTTGCAAAGTACGATTTCACGATGGGTCAAGACAAAATTGAAGTAAAGAGCACATCTTCTGATGAGAGAAAACATGTCTTTGCATTGGATCAATTGAATCCGTCCAAGAGTTCGCGTCTTTTGGTGGCTTCTCTAATAGTTCGCGAATCCGCTGAATGTGAAAATGGATTATCTGTGGCCAATATGTACGATAGAATCTGCAACAGAGGTATCTCAATTGATGCAAAAGTGCATATTAGTACAGTAATGGCAGAAGTGGCCGGAAATAATTTCCGCCAATTGGATAAAGTCTTCTTTGATTATTCACAAGCTGCAGATACGCTTGCTTTTTATGAATCAGAAAATATTCCCCGCATAAACAAAGAACATGTTCCGTCTGGTGTCTCTGAGGTTAAGTTCACAAGCAACTTAGAAGGTGTTGAAAGCATAGAAACCTCTGCGACATACAACTGGGGAGAGGATAGTGAATTATTTAAAGCCCTATAAAATCATGTCTACTACCGTTGGAAAAGATAAACTGAAAGAATTGTTGAGTGAGGCACTACAGGATTCTCCTAAGTGTCATGGGCAAATAATGGGTAATAACCCAATGTACGTCATGTATGGTGGCGACTTAATTTATGTCTACATCAAGAACCTTACTCCAGCTCAACTATCCAACGACAACCCTGATATATGGAGAGCACAATTATCTTCGCACAAAGACTTTGAGGATGTTCTAAAATCTGACTATCTGTTTATTTTCTTGGGCTATGATGCAGAAAATGACGTGTACGCGACATGGAATCCATATTGGACAAAACAGCGATTAAATAACGCCAATAATGTTTCGTTCTATTCACGATATTCTTCGCAAAAAGAAGCAAGTGAAAACCAAGAGATAATTAGTCTTGACTTGAATAATAATGGCAAGGTAGTCATATTTCCCCGGGACTTGCTTACTGACTATTTGGACAACATATATGAGTGGTTCGATAAGGAGACTCAATATGTAGCACTGGGCTCGAGGCTTAGAGGAAATGCTAATACGGCATACAAAATGTTATGTGACAACCATAATTTGATGCCATTTAGTGAGTATCTTCAAAATGAAAACTACTCACAAACTGTCGTAAATCAATACGTTGGGGCAATCCGAACGTTACTATCCAAAGGCTGCTTCTCTAGACAAAGAATTCTATTTATGTCTAAAGATGATTTTGAGGGATATAAGGTTGTACTCCCCACATTCTTGATGGCTGATGAATTCCGCATAGAAAATAGATATGTTCGAGATGTTTATAAGTTGGCATTAACCGCTTATATTAATTTTCTTATAGATCTGAGAGATTCTGCAATTGTGGAAAAAACAGAATATGATGAACCGGAAAATATTCAGGCCGCTGTAGAGGAGAATATATCTAAAGAACCAACGATAAAAGTAGTCGATGAAGCACCTCAGTATGATTTTGACGAGAGTGCTGATTACGAACTTCCATTCATTGATGACCAAAAGTTAACAAAGATAACCAATCCAAAACTGTTGATGCAGTTGCGGCCGATTCTTAAATTGGAGATTCCTGATTTGATAGCGGCATATAGCGTTATTTATGAATTCTACGGAGATAGATTTCCTAATATGCAATTGTCCGATTGGAATAACTTGCTAATTGGTATCAATTGGGATGATCCGTTTGGTCATAGCAATGAAACAGATTCTCGAAAACAGAAAAGCGAGATACTACGCGTTACATTACCGTCAGGTGAAGTAATCCAAAATGCCAAAGTTGTAGATACATTTGTTGATCTCATCTCTAGATTAAACCCGCAAGATGTCCACAATCTAGGCATAATACATGCTAAAGACAATATTGTTTCTAGACAAAGAAATCAGAAGTATATCGTTGCTCAAAAAGACCTTGGAAATGGATGGTATTTATTAACTAATCCTGCTACAAGACGTAAACAAGAAATACTTAGACAAATATCTGATAGTTTGAATCTGGACTGGGAAATAGAACTTGTTTCTTTTCAAACTGGTGCGATTATTAAGGATGCTGGTGGTACGGAGGTAGAAAGAACATGGCGACGTGAAGAATTAGTACTCATACTGGACTTATATTTCAGGATTAACAATTCTGAAATAAGCAAGAGCAATCCAGAAGTGCAGAAATTAGCGAGATTGATAAAACGGAAATACAGGGAAATTGTTGAGATGCTACATATCTTTGAATCTATGGAAATGGGACAAAATACGAAGGATTGTCCGAATATCTGTAGGGAATTATGGGAGAATTATAAAAATCGAAGATCGACATTGTCGGTAGATGCTTCTACTATCGTATTCAGGAAAGAACACTTTGTTTTACAATCTGTCGCCACGCCAACAAATACTCAAA
>Ga0310690_10009539_pt1 | contig 12164 bp, 7 predicted proteins | sample AusTroGonzalo_MG_2_FD_207661 | JGI IMG/M metagenome (GOLD analysis project Ga0310690, IMG submission 207661) | Bovine rumen microbial communities from tropical cattle in Woodstock, Queensland, Australia - Gonzalo_04 (v2) (version 2) | ecosystem: Host-associated > Mammals > Digestive system >...
CGTTTGTTTGCCGCATTCAGAAAGCGCTCTATGTAATTGAGAAAAACGGAGACAACTGGAATTTGAAAGGAACAGGCAGCGACTCCAAAGATAAATATTTAGCCATCAACAGCGACAAGAACGTATCCGCTGTGGAAAGCAATACCGGTAATGCATTACTGACCATTTCGATTGCCGCCAACGGTGTAGCCACGATAAATAAAGGCAACGGCGGTAAATTGCAATATAATAGCGGGGCTCCGCGATTCACGTTCTATAGCAGTGGCAATCAAAGCGATGTAGTGATATACTATTTCCATGACCCGAATGCGGGAAAGATTACAGTAGAGCCGAAGAAGGCAGAGTTGCCGACGAAGCGTCTGGAGGACGAGGAAGCATTCTCTGAACTGGATCTGGTGGTAACCGGTGAGAATCTGGAGGATGCTCTCGGTATTTATGCCAAGATTGAACAAGATACGGTATTAGAGTGGGCTTATCCGGATCCGGATGATGACGCCACATGGTATCAATATAAAGTGCCTCATGCAGGTGTGTTTGAGATTGACAAGACCGAGTTGGATGCTGCCGGCGGGACGTTGAAGGTTTCGTATGATGTGACCGGACTGGTGATTTTAGCGGAAGATACGACGATAAACGCGAAGCTGACGCTTGAGGCGATAGATTTGAACGGTGATGTGAAGACGCTGGTAGTTCCGGTAAGTGTGATTCTCCAACGCGAGCCGGTGAAACTGGTGCCGATTACGATTGAAGAGATGACAGGATTAGGTATGGCGAATGTCGGCGGCGTTGCCGGAAACACCAAAGCGACCAGTAGCGATGTGTATCTGCTGAACAATACTGTTTTGGTTTATAAGAACAGCAGCGTACACGAATATATTGTCAAAGATGAGACGGGTTATCTGATGGTAGAAAGCACCACGGATGCAGCGCTCGGCGACACGATCTGCGGTCTGCGCGGACATTTCAAGACATACGAAAAACGTTTCTCGTTCGTACTGGACGAAGCCAGCGTGACCAGCATTGCCGGTGAAGGCGCTCTTTCACCGGAGTTATACACCGACATGCCGGAATACCGCCTAGACATGAGCCGCTATATCCGTTATGAGGGTGTGGAATTCAGTAACAGCACCACGATAGATATCAACGGAAACGACTTGAAGATGGTAACGAAGTACCTGACGCCGGCTACGCCGATTGTAGGTGCGCTATACAACATCGAAGGTATCGTAGCATTCAACGGGAATAACATCACGCAACTGCTAGTAACTAAAAATCCGGAGATTGACCCAAACTACCATCGTCCGGCAACGGGTGTGAATATCTCGAAGAGCGAGTTGACGCTGAATGTGGGCGAGCAGGAGCAACTGACGGCGACCGTGCTCCCGACAGGCGAGAATCCGCAAGGTGCGTATAACAAGAACGTTGTTTGGAGCGTGGATGACGCAAGCGTGGTGATGGTGGACGACGAAGGCAATGTGCGCGCGATGAAGGAAGGTACGGCGGTTGTGACCGTAACGACCGAAGACGGCGGATTTAAGAAGACTTGCACCGTGACGGTAACCGATATTGTGACACTCAAATACGGCAAAGTGACAGCTATCAGCGACTTGGCGGAAGGCGATAAGGTGATTTTGGTAGCCCCTGCATTCAACAAGGCGGCAGGCGAATTCGGTTCGAAGAACTATAGCGGTGCGGATGTAACGATTGAGAATGACACCATCTTAGTCAAGAACGATGCTTCCGTTGCCATCTTTACGCTCGGCAAGGATGGTGATTATTGGACACTGACTACTGCTGATGGCAAAAAACTGGGCAAGAGCACCGATACAGATAAAAAACTTGTCTTGGACGATGGTGAGATAACTTGGCGCATTGTGGTTACTGACGAATGCGACAGTATTATCAGTACGGACGATACCTACCCCACTCGTTTCTTAGTATATAACAGCAATTCCAGCGGTGGCAACGTCTTCAATGCATACAGCTACTACGGTTCCAACAACATGAACCCTGTGAAACTGTTCCGCGAAGCCGGTAAGAAGTTGGAGGAAGTGGAGCCGAACGAGGTAGTGGTTAATCCGCAACAGAAAGAGGTTGTGGTTGGCAGTCAGTTGCAGTTGGAGGCATTGGTATTGCCGGAAGTGAGCCAGTATCGCGATGTGGTTTGGGAGTCGATGAATACCAGTCTGGCAAGTGTAGATGAGGCCGGTTTGGTAAGCGCAATCGGTGTGGGCGAAGTGAAGATTGTAGCCAAGAGTGAGCGGAATACTGATATTACTGACACGTGCTTCTTGACGATTCGCGACTCGGTGCACGTTGAGAGCGTGATTATTAAGATTGCCGGATTCCAACGCACCAAATATACGATTAAACAAAACGAGACGGTGCAGCTGGTAGCCGAGCTTACGCCCGATAATGCGGATGTGCAGCAAGTGGAGTGGCGCAGCAGCGATGAGTCTGTTGCTACCGTGAGTGCAGACGGTTTGGTGAGTGCTCTCGAGCCCGGAACAGCGATTATTACCGCTGATACGAAGGACCGCGGTGTGAAAGCAGAACTGACGCTCACCGTGAACGGTACGCCGCAGATCCATGTGGACAAAGAGAGCATCGTGTTTGAGCCCGTTATATATAAAGGTGTGACGCTGACGCATCGTGATTCGATTGAAGTAGTCGGACAATACCTAAGCGGAGAGATCTATGTGAGTCTGTCCGGTGAGGGCTTTAGTGTAAGTGCCGCCAAACTGCCTGCAGAAGGCGGGAAGTTGTATGTGGATTATGCGATTGCAGCCGGTGGCGACTTTGAAGGTAGCATCTCGCTGAGCGGCGAGGGAGCTATTCCGGTTACCGTCAGTCTGTCGCTGCATGCAGATGAGGAAGTGACTATCGCTCAGTTGTTAGAGCGCGAACCCGAGAAGGGTAACAGAACCGGTACGAAAGAGTACCTGCTAAACGATGTAGTGGTTACGTATCAGAACGGCAACAAACTGTATGTACGCGACGCGACCGGTAGTCTGCTGATTAGCAATCCCGACGGCGAGTTTGAGAACGGAACGATACTGAAAGGCATGGTGGGACATCTGAACTACGTGAAGTATAGTCCGGAATTTGAGATGACGGTTCAGCCGACGACCGAAGCCGGAACGCCCGTTGAGGCAGACACGCTGGTGACCTACCCCGTTCGCAAAGATATCGGTAACTATGTGATTATACCGGCCGTTAAGTTTAATAAGGACGCTACGCTGGATGCCAACAACAAGTCTGCAGAGATTATGCTGGACAACGGCCGTCTGACCGTATATAACACGTATAGCATGGACTTTGGTGCTGTCGATACGAAGCATCTGTATAACATCCTCGGAACGATTATGAAATACGGCGAGAACGTATTCGAGGTATCGCCGATAGCTATTTCCATCTCTGATGAGCCGTATATGTATGCTGAATTCACGTTTGCGTTCTTCGATGACAACGAGATTGACGCGAGCGGCAAAGCGATTGGTAGTGAGGTTATTACGCTGGATACGATGCATATTAAGGAGTTGCAGATTGAAGGCACGAGTATCTTCGGCGGTTCGTTCGAGGACGGCAAACTGACGGTTGACTACGTGGCTACCGAGGCCGGTCGATACGAAGGAACGGTAACCGTAACCGGTATTCCGACCAAGGAAGGTGCTGCGAACGCCGTGGTTGTGATTGACTGTATTGTAGAGATCGCCGCCTACTCCGATCCGCTGATTGTGGTGGATAAGGACGAGATTGTGTTTGACTCGATTACGGTGAAGTACATGGAGCACCAGAAAGGCAGCGCTGTGGTGAACGTGACGACGCAGTTCGTGAAGAACCTGACGGTAAGCAACAGCAATAAGGATGTGTTTGATGCGGTACTGAGCGGCAACCAACTGACTATCAGTTACGATGTCTATAAGGGCGGCGAGTTCAAGACCGTTATCACGCTGAAGGGCGAAGCCGAAGTGGCCGGCAAGACCGTGAATAACGTCACGATTTATGCGCGTATCTCCGTAGGACAGTATCCGGAGAACCCCGAGAATCCGGAGAATCCTGAGAATCCCGAGAATCCGGAAAATCCGGAGAACCCAGAGAACCCCGAGAATCCGGAGAACCCAGAGAATCCGGAAAATCCTGAGAACCCAGAGAATCCGGGAGAGGAAGGAATTGACAATGTCAATGCTGAGCAGTTCAAGGGCATCCGCTTCAATATCCTCGGTCAGCGTGTGGACGACAACTATCGCGGCGTCGTGATTGAGAACGGGCAGAAGAAAATTATCAAGTAATAACAAAAACTGCGGCTCGCAAGAGTCGCAGTTTTTTTATGTCGTTGGTAGATAGTCGTTAGTCGTTGGTTTTGTAGGCGTCCACAATGTGCTTGACAAGCGGGTGGCGAACAATATCTTTTTGGTCAAACTCCACGATGGAGATGCCGCGAATGCCCTGCAGTTTCTCGATGGCATCGCGCAGACCGGATTTCTGCGAGGCCGGTAAGTCTATTTGTGTCAAGTCGCCGGTGACTATCATCTTGCCGTTGATACCAAGGCGGGTTAGGAACATCTTCAGCTGCGAAGCGGTGGTGTTCTGTGCCTCATCGAGCACTACGACGGCATCGGATAGTGTGCGGCCGCGCATAAAAGCCAGCGGCGCAATCTGAATCGTTCCATGCTCGATGAATTCGTTCAGTTTGGATCCCGGAATCATGTCAGACAGGGCGTCATACAGCGGCTGCAAGTACGGGTCAATCTTTTCTTTGAGGTCGCCCGGCAGGAATCCCAGTTTCTCGCCCGCTTCCACGGCCGGACGGGAGAGGATGATGCGTTTTATCTCGCGGTTCTTGAGTGCGCGGACAGCCAAAGCAATCGCCGTATAAGTCTTACCACTTCCGGCCGGGCCGATAGCAAACAACAAGTCATTCGAATCGTAGTCGGCGACCAGTCGTTGCTGGTTGTGCGAGCGTGCCAGAATCGGTTTGCCGTTCACGCCGTGCAGGATCAGACTGTCTTGGTTTACCTCGTGCGGATGTTCACCGTGAATGAGTTGCAGAATCTGGGACTCGTTAAGGGCATTATGCCGGATGCAGAATGACTCCACAGCACGGAGGTTCTGCTCAAAACGACGTACAGCCGACTCGGCGCCACTGACTTTCACTTGATAGCCACGCGCCACGAGACGAATATCCGGGTGCTGATTCTTCAAGCACAGGATGTTCTGATTGTTCACGCCGTAGAATAAGGCGGTGTCTAATTGGTCCGATAATTCAAGAATTATATCCACAGATAGATTTGTGATTTATGATTTATGATTTGTAGGCAGGTATGGCAGGCAGGAAGACAATTTCCGTATCCGTGACGCGGGCAATGATAGTCTGCGGGCCGTTATGCAAGATGAGGTACGGGACGTGCAGTTGACGGTTATATACCGCAATCTGGTCCAACACCATTTGCGTCAGTGCCACGGTGTCCGCCTTGAACTCGATAAGCATCAGCGGCTGAAGGTCCTTGGTGTAAACGATGGCGTCTGCGCGCTTGCCTTGCAGCTGTTTCTCGACAGCAATAAGGTTCATTGGATAGCCGAATTCTTCTACCAGCCGATGCAGAAAATTCTGCCTCACCCACTCTTCAGGGGTGAGACGAACATACTTCTTGCGCCAGGGACACAATATTTGTTCCTTTACTTCTGCCAATTGTCTTTGAGCGAAGCAGTACGGTTGAAAATAAGGTGCTCGGCGGTGCTGTCATCGTCCACAACGAAGTATCCTTGTTTGAGGAACTGGAAGTGGTCTTGCGGCTTGGCCTTCGCCAGCGACGGTTCGATCTTTGCCGTAGTTACGACCAGCGAGTTCGGGTTCAGCAGTTCACGGAAGTCGCGTTCGTCTGCAGACGGGTTCTCAACGGCAAACAGACGGTCGTAGAGACGAACCTCGGCATCGAGAGCGGAGTTGCACTCCACCCAATTGATAGTCGCTTTCGTCTTGCGGTTACCGCCTTCCGTGCCGGATTTCGACTGCGGGTCGTAGGTAGCAAAAACGGTCGTTATCTTTCCGGAAGCATCTTTCTCGCAGCCGGTAGCCTGGATGATATACGCCGATTTGAGACGCACTTCACGGCCACCCGGGCTGAGACGGAAGAACTTATTGTCAGCCTCTTCGAGGAAGTCGCCACGTTCGATATACAGCTCTTTGGCGAACTTCATCTCACGCGTTCCGAGTTCGGGGTGTCCGTCAATATTCTCGGCGACGATGGTCTCGCCATTGCCTTCGTAGTTCGTAATCACCAGTTTGACAGGGTCAAAGATAGCGCACACACGCGGAGCTGTCTCTTTGAGGTTCTCGCGAACAGTGTGCTCCAAGAGGCCCAAATCGATGACGCCTTCGACTTTTGTATAACCAATCTTGTCGATGAACTCGCGAATAGCAGAAGCTGTATAACCGCGGCGACGCAGACCGCAGACAGTCGGCATACGCGGGTCATCCCAACCGGCTACGAGGCCTTCTTTAACGAGTTGCAACATCTTGCGCTTCGACATCACGGTATAAGTGATGTTCAGGCGGTTGAACTCGTACTGATGCGGGCGGTAGTCGCCTTCGGCAAACTGGTCAATAAACCAGTCATACAGCGGACGGTGCACCACAAACTCCAGCGTGCAGATAGAGTGCGTCACGCCCTCAAAGTAGTCGGATTGACCGTGTGCGAAGTCATACATCGGATAGACGTTCCAGCGACGACCGGTACGATGGTGCGGGTGCGACGTGATGATGCGGTACATAATCGGGTCACGGAAGTGCATGTTCGGGTTCGCCATGTCAATCTTCGCGCGGAGGACCATCTTGCCCTCTTCTATTTCGCCGTTTTGCATAGCCTGGAAGAGTCGCAGATTCTCTTCTACGGGACGATCGCGATAGGGCGAAGCCACACCGGGTTCGGTAGGTGTACCTTTCTGTTCGGCAATCTGTTCCGCCGTCTGTTCGTCCACGTATGCTTTGCATTCTTTGATGAAGCGGATGGCAAGGTCGTACAGTTGCTCGAAGTAGTCGCTGGCATAGAACACCTTGCCCCACTTGAAGCCGAGCCACTCGATGTCGTGCTGAATCGAGTCCACGTATTCAACATCCTCTTTAACGGGGTTCGTGTCATCAAAACGCAGGTTGCAGACGCCATTATACTTCTCGGCGATACCGAAGTCCATGCAGATGGCCTTTACGTGACCGATGTGCAGATAGCCGTTAGGTTCAGGCGGGAAACGTGTCTGAATACGTCCGTCGTTTTTACCTTCAGCGAGATCCTTCTCTACGATTTGCTCAATAAAATTGAGACTGCGCTCTTCTTCCATATTATACTCCTTTTATTACGCCACGGGGCGAAGATTTAACAAACTCTACAATCATGTCGCGTTCGGGGGACTGCGGAATTGTCTCCATGATGCGATCAATGCCTTGCGACATATTCAGGTCGCTCTGATACAGCACGCGGTAAATGGCATGGATATAATCTATCTTCTCATTATCAAAACCATGACGGCGCAGGCCTACCGAGTTCAAGCCGCAGAATGCAATCGGGTCACGTCCGGCCAGCACAAACGGCGGCACGTCCTTCAGTACCTTCGTTCCCCCCTGAATCATCACATGCGAGCCTATATGGCTGAACTGATGCACGAGTGTGCCGCCTCCCAATACCGCATAATCATCCACCACCACTTCGCCTGCCAATTGGGTGAGGTTGGACATAATAACATAATTGCCCACTACGCAGTCATGCGCCACATGGCAATACGCCATGATCAAGTTGCCGTTACCGATGACAGTTTGGCCTTTGGAGGCGGTGCCGCGATGGATGGTGCAGCACTCACGGAAGACGTTATTGTCGCCAATGATGGTATAAGTCAGTTCGCCTTTGAACTTCAGGTCCTGGGGTATCGCCCCAATCACGGCCGACGGAAATACGTGGCAGTTCTTACCAATACGGGTGTGTGCGCAGATTGTAGCGTTGGCATCTATCACGGTGCCGGCACCAATCTCTACGTCGTCTTCGATGAATACAAACGGACCTATCTCCGCTGTTTCATGTATTTTTGCGTTCGGATGAACGCAGGCAAGTTTATTTATCATTTATGATTTATGATTTATGATTTCTCTTAGTTGCTTGGCACAACGGGTATTAAATCCGTGTCCCGGGCAAGTCGTTTGCACTTTGCCGCGAATGCGGATGCCTGTGAGCGCCAAGTCGCCTATCACATCCAGCAGTTTATGTCGTGCCGGTTCGTTCTCATAGTTGAGCGGGCTCAGATAGCCCAATTGAGCGGCATCGATGCGCGGTTGGTTCAGTTTGTCTGTCAGTTTATCCATCACGCGCTGCGAGAGCTGTTTGTCGTATATTACGAGGGCGTTATTCAAGTCACCGCCTTTGATGAGTCCCAGCCGCAGCAACCACTCTATCTCGCGCAGGAAACAGAACGTGCGTGCAGGAGCAATCTCGGCGGCATAATCGTCCAAATGGTCGAGCGAGGCATTTTGGATGTGCAGTATCGGTGACGGGAAATTGATTTCCACACCGATTTCGTATTGCTCTGCCGGCGTAAGGGTCATTGTGTTGCCTTTGCCGCTGTCAAACGTTATTGGTTCGGTCACTACCCACTCTTTGGCCTCTGCATCCTGCTCTTGGATGCCGACGCGAAGGATATTCTCCACAAACGGTTTGGCACTGCCGTCTAATATTGGCACTTCGGGTGCATTGGTTTCGATGAGGCAGTTGGTGATACCCAGCGCATACAAGGCGGACGACGCATGCTCAATTGTGGACACTTTCCAGGCTCCGTTTTCCAGTACCGTTCCGCGGCGCGTCTGCGTCACGTAGTCTGCCAACGCTTCGTAAGTCGGCTGGCCCGGCAGATCCACACGGCAGATACGTATGCCGTTGTTCTCCTCCGCAGGGCAGAAGCGGGTAGTTATTTCCAAACCCGTATGCAGACCCTTACCGGTCACCGTAAAATCCGATATCAACGTACGCTGTTTCAATGCTGCACCTTTTTCTCCAATTCGTTCACTTTCTTCATCAGTTCCGGCAGCTGTTTGAAGGCCACAATCGACTTACGCCACGGCATTGCCTCCATCGCAGGTGCACCTTGGTACATACCGGGTTTGCGTATACTGTTCGGTATTCCGGTCATAGCGCCAAAGACGCAGTGGTCTGTAATCTCTATATGGCCGTTGACGCCCACTTGTCCGGCAAAGATACAATGATCGCCGATAGAGGTTGAACCGGCTATGCCCACTTGCGAGCACAGGAAACAGCTCTCGCCCACTTGCACATTGTGCGCCACTTGCACGAGGTTGTCTATCTTCGTATTGCGTTTGATGCGGGTTGAACCCATCATAGCGCGGTCCACGGTTGAATTGGCACCGATCTCCACATCATCTTCGATGATTACGTTGCCAATCTGCGGAATCTTCTGGTTCACGCCATTGGCATCCGGTTCAAAACCGAATCCGTCACCGCCGATGATAACGCCGCTGTGCAGGATACAATCCTTGCCTATCTCGCAGTTATAATATACCTTTACGCCAGGATAGAGGGTTGTATTGTCGCCTATCTTCACGTTGTCACCAATGAAGCAGTTCGGGTATATCTGCACGCCCTTACCGAGGCGGACGTTTTTGCCGATGTAGGCGAATGCGCCTATGTAAGCATCCTCGGGAATAGCCACACCTTCGCTTACAAAACACGGCTGTTCAATGCCTTTGCGCGCAGGGTTCATAGCTTTGGCAGCGAGTTGCAGCAACTGTGCCATCGCACCACGGGCATTCGGCACAAAAATGATAGCGCAACGTCTCGACATCGTCTCGGAAGCGTCCCGAAAACTATCATTCACCAAAACCACCGACGCGTTGGTTGTTTCCAACTGCGGCAAGTATTTCTCTTCGCACAGGAACGACAGTTGTCCTTCTTGTGCTGTTTCAATAGGTGCAACGTCGCTCACTTTGCGATTTCCGTCGCCTACCAGTTTGCCGCCAAGCAGCATGGTTATCTGTTGTGCACTAAACTCCATTACGCTCTAAATTGAAATAAATACATTTTTTTCGGTTTGCGCGTCAACGAACGCAAGTCCAGAATCTCGCTGGCAGAGGCGATATCTCGCACCGTGCCGTCGTTATAAAGTATATCGATTGAATCGTCTTTCTCCGAATAGGTGTTGCTGGTGGAAACGTGCTCCACGAAGAAGTAATGGGCATCCTCGGGGGCTATGCCCAGTTTGTCCACATAATGCCGTGCCAGCATGGCTTTCTCTTGTTCCGTCAGCGGTTCGGTCAACAGCCGTGCCCGATAGAGACTGCGGTTAGTAAACGCTGTGGACAAGGCGCTGAGCACTTTGTCATCGCACGACATCCAGGCTTTGATAGCCGATAGCACATCGCTATCGTCCAACAGCGCATATTGCTTCATGGCTTCGCTACCTAGCGCGAAGTCTTTGGCTGTAACATGGTTATAGAGGAAGTAGTGCAACGACGGTGCGCTGAACAACTCCACCCCACGCGAGGCCAATTCTTTGGCACGTGAGAGGATTTTGATTAACAGTTGCTCTGCGGCGACACTGGTTTTATGCAGATACACTTGCCAGTACATCAACCGACGCGCTACGAGGAACTTCTCAACGGAATAGATGCCTTTATATTCCACAACCAATCGGTCATCGATTACGTTGAGCATCTTCAGCAATCGTTCGCTGGCTACGCGACCTTCCTGAACGCCACTAAAGAACGAGTCACGGCAGAGGTAGTCCATGCGGTCCACATCCAGTTGGCTGGAGATGAGTTGGTGCAGGAAATGTCGCGGGTACTGGTCCTTAAAAATGGCAATCGCTTCATCCAGCGGACGGCGTGTCCAGAGTTGTTGCTCGATTTTTGAGGATAGGTCGATATTGATTTGCTCCATCATCAGCAGCGAAATCTCTTCGTGCGTAATACCGTCCACCAGCGTGTGTTCCAGTACATGTGAGAACGGTCCGTGACCGATGTCGTGCAGCAGGATTGCGGCCATAGCACCTGTAGCCTCTTTGTCGCTGATAACCACGCCTTTCTGGCGCAAGGACTGCAAGCCTTCCTGCATCAGATGCATTGCTCCTATCGAGTGAAGAAACCGCGTATGCATCGCTCCCGGATACACGAAATTACTCAGTCCCAACTGACGGATACGACCAAGACGTTGCACATAAGGATGTTGCAACACGTCGTATAATAATTCGTTCGGAATAGTTAAGAACCCGAAAACCGGGTCGTTAATGATCTTACGCTTGTTTACCATCTTGTGACACGACAGGCTTCGCAGTTATGCCAGCGGTAGGAAAATGAAAGACCTATTTGGAAATATCCATCGCCCCATTGAAATTTGGACGTGGATCTCAACGGCCATGCATCCAAGTTACAATTTGCCAAATCCATCAAACCTTGATGGACGGACACTGAGACCCCTAAGTAGAAACTGCCCCCTAAATAAAAGTTATATCCAATCTCCAGCGGCAACATCGGCAATACGCTGACCGTATTATTTGCCGGTTCACCATAATTAGAGAAATCATAATTAATAAAACTTACCGCCAATCCCAATCCGGCATACAGATAGAATCCGGCACGGCGGAACGGATAATATTCGACACCGGCATCACCTTCCAAGAAGATGTTCTTGAAGTAACCTTTGCCGGCAGGCCGAGTGATACCCCCAACGGTTCGAGTCTCTTTGCGCGCGCTATCGTTGCCGTGCAGATATCCACCGCCCAGAGTAAAACGCCAGTTGCAATGCCGGCCCAACGGGCGAAGATAACCGAAATGAACACTACCGCCCAGACTGAAGTTCTGCGGCTGGAAACCGTGAATAAATGCCTGATCCAGCATGTCCACGTCACCGTAGTAGTACATCGCATTGAAATTCAAAGTAATACCGCTGGCAACCGACTGGTTACGAATCGTGTACAGACCGCTATTCTGGCCGGGTTTTTTACCCCAAACAGGTTTATTGTACTGCGGGTGACGCGCACCGTAGTTAATCTCATTTTTACGATTCGAACTATTCGTCTTACTATCCGCGAACAGCGGTGAAACAACGAAAACGGCACACAACGAAATGAGTACCAGGCGAATGAATGTGTTGGTTATGTTTTTCATTTTC
>Ga0310690_10009540_pt1 | contig 12164 bp, 10 predicted proteins | sample AusTroGonzalo_MG_2_FD_207661 | JGI IMG/M metagenome (GOLD analysis project Ga0310690, IMG submission 207661) | Bovine rumen microbial communities from tropical cattle in Woodstock, Queensland, Australia - Gonzalo_04 (v2) (version 2) | ecosystem: Host-associated > Mammals > Digestive system >...
TTGTGACGGCCCTGAACCTTGACGGTCTTGCGGATGGTTTCACGGTACGGGATCTTGGGATCCTGCAGCACGGCGTTGGCACCGAACTTGGAGGCCAGCTTGTTCTTGACCACGTCCAGGTGCATTTCACCCTGGCCGCTCAGCTCGGTCTCTGTGGTCTCGGCGTTCTTCTCGATCTTAATGGAGGGATCTTCCTCCGCCAGGCGGTTCAGGCCGCTGAAGACCTTGTCTTCCTCGCCCTGTTTGGCGGCGAACACAGCCTTGGAGATGCAGGGAGCCGGGAACTCGATTTCAGGATATTTGATCGGGTTGGCAGGATCGCACAGGGTGTCACCGGTGGAGGTGAACTGCAGCTTCGCCAGGGCGCCCAGGTCGCCGGCATGGAGCTTGTCCACGTTGGTCTGCTTGTTGCCCCGCAGGGAGAACATGCCGCCGGCTTTCTCGGCCTTTTCCTTGTTGGCGTTGTACAGGGGGGTGGACCCGGTCAGCATGCCGGAGAAAATCCGGAACAGGCTCAGCTTTCCGACAAACGGGTCAGCGATGGTCTTGAACACCAGCGCGCTGAAGGGAAGATCGTCCTTGCATTCGCGGGACACTTCCTCGCCGGTCTTGGGGTTCACGCCGGTCACCTTCAGCCCTTCATGGGCAGGAGACGGCAGGTACTTGGCCATCAGGTCCATGGTGCGGGCGATGCCGACACCGGTCAGGGCGGAGCACGCCACGACGGGCACGATGCTGCCGTCCTTCATGCCCTTGCGGAAGCCGTCCATGATCTCATCATAGGTCAGTTCCTCGCCCTCAAGGTATTTCATCATCAGCTCGTCGTCCGCGGAGGCAGCCTGCTCGGTCAGGAACTCAAAGGCTTCGTTGACTTCCGCTTCCAGCTCGGCGGGCATGGGCACTTCCTTGCTCTTCTTGTAAGCGCCTTCGTAGGCCTTCTTTTCGAGCACGTTCACAACGCCCCGGAATCCGGCGCCTGCGCCCAGGGGGATCAGGATCGGCACCACGCTGGCGCCGTATTTCTCGCGCAGCTGCGCGGTCACTTTTTCAAAGTTCGCATGCTCGCGGTCCATCTGGTTGACCACAAACATCCGGCCCAGCTTGTGGGCGCCGGCGGCATCCCACGCCTTTTCAGCGCCGACGCTCAGCCCGTTCACGCCGCCGACCACGATCACCGCGGTCTCCGCCACGCGCAGGGGCCCCTGCATTTCGCCGACGAAGTCAAAGTACCCGGGCACGTCGATCACATTGATTACCTTACCGTCCCACGGCACGGGAGCGTAGGAAGCGCTGATGGAAAAGCCGCGCTTCTTTTCTTCGGGATCAAAGTCGGAAACGGTCGACCCGTCTTCCACCTTGCCCTGGCGGTCAATCATTCCGGCAGCGAAGAGCATCGCCTCGGTCAGCGTGGTCTTGCCCTCGCTGCCATGCCCCATGAGGGCAATATTCCGAATGTTCCCGGTTGTGAATTCAGCCATTGTGTCATTCCTCCAATTGTATTGATTTTCAATTTAAAACGCATCCGCCTGCCCCGAATCCGCGGAACAGGCGAATCAAAGCCCAATCAAATGGAATTATATCATAGGTTCCGGGAATTGAAAAGAAAAAGTTTCACGCCGTTTCCGTGCAGCCTTTATCCGATGGTGTCCCGGAAAACGCGCTCCACATTCCGAAAGCTGATACAGTCCAGCTCATACGGGGTGAAGCCCCGCTTCAGCAGCCCGTCGAACAGTTCCGGCATATGCCCCGCCGAAGGGATCTCAAAGGTTCCCGAGATCCCATCGAAATCCGTCCCGATCGCGGCGCATCCCAGCCCGCCCGTGTTGATCCGGTGGCGAAGCTGGGCCGCCAGCGCATCCACGGAGCAGTGCGTTTCTTCCGTGTCTGCCGTCAGGAAGCCGGGCAGGAAATTCAGCCCCATCACCCCGCCGCGGTCCGCCAGCGCACGGATCATGTCGTCCGTCAGGCTCCGCGGATGGGGATTCAGCGCCCGGCAGTTGGAATGGGAGGCGATGAACGGCTTTTTCGCCAGCCGCGCCACGTCCCAGAATCCGCCGTCGGACAAATGGGAAACGTCGACCACCATCCCCACTTCTTCCATCAAAGGGATGGCTTCCTTCCCGAATGCGGTCAGCCCTTTTCCCATTTCCTCCGCATCGGTGGAGTTCGGGAATCCGAAGCAGTTCGGGGCGTTCCAGGTCAGCCCCATCACACGGACGCCCATATCATAAAAGCGGCGCAGGTTCTCCGGGTTCCCCTGCACGGCGCGCCCATCCTCCATGGAAAGCATGGCGCTGGTTTTTCCCGCCGCGGCGTTCCGCGCAATATCCGCCATTGATTCGGCCCGGGCGATGATGTCCCCGTGATCCCGCATCGTGTTGCTGAAGATTTCGTGCAAAAGCCGGATGTATTCCTCGTCTCCGGGGAAGCCATCCGTATCGGGTTCGGCCATGAAAATCGCGTAGATCTGCAGCCCGCATCCTCCCCGATGGACTTCGTCCAGGCCGGCCATGGCGCCGGACACTTCGGAAAGGTCCCGCGCCCCGTGCCGCCACGCAGCATACAGCGTGTCACAGTGCAGGTCCGCATATGCATAATTCATCCGATGTTTCACCTTTCGCCGTTTTTTTCCACGAACCACTCCTCCAGCGTCAGACCCTCCCGGGCCATGATCGCCTTCGCGGCCTCCGCGTCGTCCAAATACCGGATATGCCAGGGTTCGTAATCATATCCGGTGATACCTTCCTTCCCTTTTGGGTATCGCAGAATAAACCCGAACTCCGCCAGCCGGGCGTGGATCGCCGCCCAGAGCCCGTCGTATTCAGGCTTTGTGGATTCCTCGTTTTCATCCACGTCCTCCAGCGTGCCGTCCGCCTTTTCGATGCGGAAATACAGGTCCAGCGCCAGCCCTGTGTGGTGCTCGGAGCAGCCGGGCGGGGCAACGGTTTTCAGGGCGTATTCCGCGCCGTATTTCTCCGTAAACCGTACCATGATCTCCCGCTGGCTCTCGACGGTGCGCAGCCCGGAATCCAGGTCAATCCGGATCCCGTCCTCCTCCAGCGCTTTTTTCAGCCGCAGGTATGCTTCGGCTGTTTTTTTCTCCACTTCCACACCGTATCCGAAAGAATTGGTGATGGTTACGGTTTCCAGCTCCTTTTCCCATCCTTCCGGAAGCGGATGCTGCTTGTTGACCAGAATCATATAGTCCATGGTTATCTTCACTGCTCCTTCGGGCTGGATTTTCGATCGTTCGGTTTGTTATCCGTGTTCAGGGTCATCTCCCTGAACATCCTTTTCCGCATCATGTTTTCTCCCTGCCTGCCGTGGCCATGGGGATCAGGCCGGGCCGCTCCCCGGATCCTTCCGGGCCAGCCACCTCCGCATGGTTTCCAGGGTGGCCTCATCCCCGCTGGTTTCGAAGGTCACGCTACCCTCTGCGGCATCACTCAGCAAATCCGCCCGCTGCAGCACGCGCCGCAGCTGCCGGGCCGTGCCCTCGTTTCCTTCCGTGATGGCGATGTGCTCCGGCAGCATTTCCCGGATCATCGCCTTCAGGAAAACGTAATGGGTGCATCCAAGCACCACCGCGTCCACCCGGTCCAGGTCCTGCCGGGAAAACAGGCCTTCCAGATACTTCCGGGCGCCTTCTTCATCCTCCTGCTCTACCAGCTCCATCAGCCCGACACAGGGCACCTTCTCCGCCCCGGCGCCGTATTGCGCCATGAGTTTCTCAAACTTGGGCTGGTTCAGGGTCAGCGGCGTGGCCATCACCAGGATTTTCCCGTCCCTGCGCAGCTCCGAGGCCGGCTTCAGCGCCGGCTCCATCGCCACCACCGGAATGTCCAGCTCCTTCCGCAGCGTGGCCGCAGCGGCCCCCGTGGCGGTATTGCAGGCAATCACCAGCGCCTTGATCCGCTGTTCCAGCAGATGCGCCACCACACCCCGCACGCAGCGAAGCACCTCCGCCGTGCTTTTTGTCCCGTAGGGGGCGTTCTTCAGGTCCCCATAATAGATGAAATTCTCCCCGGGGAGCAGTTTCACCATGTTCCGCAGCGTGCTGATCCCGCCGATGCCGCTGTCAAACACGCCAATCGGATCGCGCCTGCTGCCCATGCCGCTCCCCCTCTCTCATCCTGTTTTCGATATCCCGGTTATTCTACCAAATTCACCCATGGTTGTCCATATCACCTGATTTGCCTCTCCCAGCCAAAAGAAGTATAATGCCGGGGAATAAACCCCCGTTCCCTATCGTTATGGATTGATGAGGAGGATCCCCCATGGTTGAGCCCATTCTGGTCGGCGATGTCATTCTCTCCCGTAAGCCCCATCCCTGCGGCGGCAGCGAGTGGACCGTGACCCGTACCGGCGCGGATATCAAGATGAAATGCAACACCTGCGGCCGCGTGGTCATGCTGGACCGCGAAAGCTTCCTCAAACGGCGGAAGGCGCTGGTTTCCCGGGGCGCCGAGCTTGCGAACCCTTCCGGGACTATGATATAATACAATGTAGTTTTGCCCGTTTCCCGGGCGGACTGATTTTATGAAAAAAGGCCGGTGAAACCCGTGCGTAGAGCATTTTTGATTCTGATTCTCGCGGCGCTGCTCCTCTGCTTCGCGCAGGCCTGTGCCGATACGTCGGTGGAACTGGAGCCGGTTTCCGGCACAGTCACCTTTGGGGATAAGTATATCGTGCTCACCCCCACCACCCTGGCAGACCATCAGGAGCTGCTCTCCTCCCTCGGCACCACGGCGGAATCCGCAGCTGAGGACTGGGAAAACCGCGGCGTCCTCTGCCAGGCCTGGACCTCAGACCGGAAAATCTGCGTGGAGGTCACCGCCATCCAGGATGACGAAGCCAAGCAGTATTTCGACCTGGACCAGCAGAGCTCCAAGGTCCGGAACGAGTACCGCGCCATGCACCTGAAGGATACCCGCTTCAACAACACGACTTATGACGTCAAGACCGCCACCTGGAAAAAGCAGTCCCTCGGCGGCCGCTTTCTGATCCTGAAATACAAGGCGGTGGAAAACGGTGTATCCCATTGGGGCTATGCCCGGAAGACAATCCGCAACGGCTATACCATCACCCTGGATTATAAGGTGCTGGAGGACCGCTCCCTCCGCGAAGCGGACAACAGCGCCCTGAACGTAATTGCCAACACGGTTTCCTTCCAGAAAAAGGAGGAGGAAATCACCGGTTCCTCCGCCCTCGTGCATTTCACATCGGAGCCTCCGTCTGAAACCAATTCGGACACCTTTACCGTCACGGGCAACTGCGCCCCCGGCACCCATATCATCAGCGTGCTGATGCGGATGTCCTCGGACACTGTCGTCCGGCTGGAGTCCGACGCCAACAAGAAGGGCGATTTCAAGATCAAGGTCAAGCTTCCGGAGGAAGGCGTCTGGCTGATGTCCCTCACCTTCGATGTGGGCGACAAAACGGTGGCGGAGCACGCCTTCCAGACCACCACCTACAGCAAAACCCTTCTGCCGGTCACGCTGAACGAGCCGATTCCCGAGGTCATTGAAGGGGACGAGCTGGTGATCTCCGGCGTCACCTCGAAGCTGGTTACCGTCCAGTGCATCGTTTCCAACGGCACCTCCAAGGATTTCACCAAGCAGATCAAAACCAACGGCTCCGGCAAGTTCACCTTCAAGGTTCCCACCTCCATCGAAGGCGAATACAATATCGTGCTGGCCTTCTCGAAAAAGGGCGTCAACGATCGCCGCTTCACCTATACCGCCACCCGCACCGTAACGGACCTGGATGTCCGTTCCCGGGTGAAATCCGAAGCAATCAAGCCCTCCTATACCGTACTGAAGAACAAGCTCTCCGGCTATACGGGCAAAACCATGACCTACAATGTCTTCATCACCGAAATCACCCAGCTCGGCGAGGAATGGATTATCCGGGCCGCCCTGAAGAATGACGCCAAGGGCTACAGCAACTTCATCCTCATCACGGCCAAGGAGGATCCCGGCTTTGAATCCGGCAGCCAGCACCGCATGTACGGCACCTGCACCGGCGCGTCCCAGGTCCAGATGAAGGAAGGCGACGATGGCCTTCCCGCCTTCGACCTGCTGTTCTGGGAATAACTCCCTCCCGGTTCCCGGCCTGCATCGCAGCAGAACGCTACAAAAAAACGGCGAATCATTTCGTCGTTTTTTTCGCGTATTCGCATAGATCCTTCAGCCCGCATTCTGCGCACAGGGGACGCTGCGCCTTGCATACCCGCCGCCCGTGCCAGATCAGCCAGTGGTGCGCCTGGCCCCATTTTTCCTTCGGAATCACCCGGGTCATCTGCCGTTCCGTTTCCTCCACCGTTGCAGCTTTGCACAGCCCAATCCGGTTGGTCACACGGAACACATGAGTATCCACCGCGAAGGCCGGAATCCCGAAGGCGTTGCTCAGCACCACGTTGGCCGTCTTCCGCCCGACCCCGGGCAGCTTCGTCAGTTCCTCCATGGTCCGGGGCACTTCCCCGCCGTGAGCGTCCCGGATGATCCGGCACGCGGCGATGATGTTTCCCGCCTTGCTTTTGAATCCGCAGCTTTTGACCATGGGAAAAAGGTCTTCCAGCTGTGCCTCCGCCATGGCATTCGCATCCGGATACCTGGCGAATACCGCCGGCGTCACCCTGTTCACCTGCTTATCCGTGCACTGGGCAGAAAGGATGGTCGCCACCAGCATCTCGTAGGGGTTCGTAAACTGCAGCTCCGCCTTTGCCTCGGGATACATCTCCTCCAGTTTTTCCAGCGCAGCGGTTTTGTCCTGTTTTTTCATCGGTTATTGCCCCTCCCCCGGCGTGAGTTCAACCGAGATGTCGATTTTCGCGCCGGTCTTCTTGTTCTCCGCCGCAATCCCGGACCCGATGCGAACCAGGGCGTCGTCCTTCGCCGCCTTGGATTTTGAGTATCCGTTCAGGGTATCCTCCGTGTAGGGCTTGGCGCCTTCCTTTCCCGCGGCGATGTCGGCCTCCGCCTCGGCCTGTTTCTCCCCGAACCGCTCCCGGTTGATCCGGTATATCGCCAGCTCATAGGTCATGATCTCGCTCCCGACCCGGGAACGGGCGCTTTCGATAATGGTCACAGTGTCCTCCGCCTTCAGTTCAGGCGCCGCCTCCGTCACCCATCCGTTCATTTTCAGGTTCTTCTCCAGCCGCTCCTGCGCCGTGTAGGAGGCACTGAAGGACTTGTTGTTGTAGTCGTAGATCGCGTATCCGGCCACAGCGCCCGCACCGACCACGAACAGCACCACCAGCAGGGCAATGTGCTTCTTGGTGTATTCCAGCGTTGCCTTCCCCGCCAGCTTAAACCCGGCTTTGGACAACGCAGGAATCGCCGCCCGGAAAACAATCATCAGGATGACCGATTCGATCGGCAGCATCACCAGGTTCTTGACGATGCGGATCCACATGAAAGGCTGGTATACGCTCGTCATATACAGTTTGTAGTACTGCACCATGATGGGCTCGGTCATCAGGATATTCACGAACAGATTCACGCAGAACTTAGCCAGAATCAGCCGTACGGGCGTGATGTCCGTGCTGTAAAGGAACAGGGCGAAGATGACTGACCCGGCAATCTCCGTCAGAATAAACGGTACATAGTAGACTCCGTTCGGCGCAATCAGGTATCCCAGCACATCGGACACCGCCGCGCTGAACCCGGCCACCACCGGCCCGTAGACAGCCGCTCCCAGGGCATTCACGATGAACCCGAAGGTGATGTTCACGTCCGCGGCGACCGGAATCCGCAGCGGCTTCATCGCGACCCGCAGCGCCAGCATCAGGGCCGCAAAAACCAGCACCCGGGTATCCTTCAGCTCCGAACAGGCCTGCCGCCAGTATTCCGCGCTGAATGGGGTTTTGAAATACTTTCTCTGAATGGTTCCGCTGCGCATACAAAAAAGCCTCCTTCTCAAATCACAGCCTGATCCCGATCCGGTCTCCCGGTCCAGGCCTGTTCTGATTCGCAGAGGCTTTTCTGCAATATAAAGCAGCGGGATGCGCATTTTCCACCGCGCGGCCGGGCCGCTTCGTCCCATGGCAACTCCCCGTCCATGAACACTTAACGCGAAAAATGCTACTCTGCCTTTACGAATCTGATTGCTTCGCCTGCTTTGCTTATTTCGCCTGAATGTATCCCTTCCTGCACAGCAGTTCCGCTGTCAGGATGCCGCCGCCGGCCGCGCCGCGAACCGTATTGTGGCTCAGGCACACGAACCGCCAGTCAAAAATTTTATCCTCCCGCAGCCGGCCGATGCTGACGCCGAAGCCGTTCTGAAAGTCGCGGTCCAGCCGGGTCTGGGGCCGGGCCGGATCCTCGAAATACTGCAGGAAGGGCTTGGGTGCGCTGGGCAGCTCCAGGCGCTGGGCTTCGGTCTCGTAGTTCGCCCACCGCTCCAGAATCTGTTCCTTCGTCACTTTCTTCGCGAACCGCACGGACACCGCCGCCATGTGGCCGTCGCTGCAGGCCACGCGCAGGCACTGGGCGCTGATCACAGGCTTCCGGGCATTGACGATTACCTTGCCGCGGCCCAGGTCTTCCAGATGGCCCCACAGCTTCAGGGGTTCCTGCTCGCTCTTCTCGTCTTCCCCGCCGATGTATGGGATTACATTATCGACCATTTCCGGCCAGGTTTTGAAGGTCTTCCCTGCGCCGCTGATCGCCTGGTAGGTGCACACACTGACTTCCGTCGGCTCGAAGTCGAGCAGGGGAGTCAGGGCGGGCACGTAGCTCTGGATGGAGCAGTTAGGCTTCACAGCGATGAAGCCGTACTTGCTGCCCAGCCGCTTCCGCTGGGTATCAATCACATCCAGGTGCGCCGCGTTGATTTCCGGCACGACCATGGGCACGTCCTCCAGCCCGCGGCACGCGCTGTTGTTGCTGACGATCGGAATCTCGTGCTTCGCGTAGCTTTCCTCCAACGCGCGGATCTCATCCTTTTTCATGTCCACCGCGCAGAAGCAGAAGTCTACTTTCCCTGCCACCGCTTCGATATCCGACGCGTCCACGATGACCATTTCGGCCGCTTTTTCGGGAATCGGCCAATCAAAGGCCCACCGCTCGCCCACCGCTTCGCGGTATGTTTTTCCGGCGCTGCGGGCAGATGCCGCCAGACAGGTTACCTCGAACCAGGGATGGTCCTTCAGCAGGGAGATAAAGCGCTGCCCGACCATGCCGGTAGCGCCGATGATTCCAACGCGATAATGATTCATTCCCTTTCCCTCCCGGAACGTGTTCCCGCAGAGCGCCTTGCCGCCTGCAGGTTGTTTGAAATCATAGCACCGGCAACCCTTGCCTGTCAAGAATTCCGGATGTTCCTGCACTGTTTTTCAATACACATTTTTTTCCGGACATAGATCAGCACAAAGTTCAGGATCCGGTCCAGTCCCCGGGACAGAAACTCCCGGTCTCTGACCGCAAACTCGTGGCCGGTCTGATACCAGTCCTGCCACGCCTCATCAAAGCACTCTCCCTCGGCAACCGTAATGTCACACCTGTCTTCACAATCTTCCTTCAACAGTTTTTCCCACCATCTGACGGTATGGAAACACAAAGCATCGTCGCCTTCCGCCCAGGTTTCAAAAAGCGTGCGTATTTCTCCCTGCGGTTCCTCCCTGAGACCGGGAATGGCAATCATAATGGAACCGCCCGAACGGATAAACGGAAGGATCCTGTCAGCAAATATTCCTTCTTTACACCCAAAATAATGATAGGAATCCACGCTGACGATGGTGTCAAACCAATCCTGTGCGAAGGGCATCTCCAGCGCGTCGCCGTGGATCGGAATAATCCGGTCTTCCAGGGAAAGATCCCGGATCCGCTTCAGGTTATCCGTTGCATCTACCCAGAGATCGAAGGCGTAAACGGATTTCGCGGGGGCTTCATTCGCCAGGAAAACGGAAGTCAGGGCCATGCCGCAGCCCAGGTCCAGCGTCCGGTCATAGCACGCGTCATAAGGGTTTCTGCGGATCAGCTCGTCCAGCAGCCGGAATGAATTGGGTCCCATCAGGTATTCCTTTGTAAAGTATTCTCTGTAACGGTCTGCTCTGTTCATTTTGAATCAGTCCTCCTTTTTGCCTTCCTTCACGATAATCACCGCGTCCGGATCAAATTTGCGGTCCATGGTGTGCGCTGCCTTGCGGTTGGCCACCGTATCAAACACGATCGAGAAATCATAGTCCGGTGGGTACAGCTGTTCTGCCGGTACCAGCAGCTTCAGCCGGTTATGCCGCACCGTCATCTTCCGGCCCTGGATCTGGATAATCACGTTTCCCTCATCATCCGCGGGCTGCCAGACGATCGCGTTCTTTCTGTCCGGCAGCAACATCACACTGTCCCCCATGCTGAACCGCTCAAAGCTTCCTTCTTTCTTTGCCGGCAACCGTTGCAGCCGGCCGGCAGGAATCCGCATCGGTTTTCGCCCCGGTTCCGGCCGGGCGTTCAGCCCGCCGTCCGCGACCTGCCGGGCCCTCGCCAGCAATCCCTCATTCATACCAAGGCGGCGGGCAATCTCGATGGCGCAGCTTTCCCCACTCAGCCCCATCTCCAGCCGGTAAAGCGGCATCAGGGATGCCTGGTCAAATGCCATCCGTGCGGAAATCACATGTTCTGTCTGCTCCGCCCATTGTTTAATCTGCGGATCGTGCGTTGTAACCATGAAGAAGCATCCGCGGCGAAGCAGTTCTTCCAGAATCGCCGCGGCCAGCCCGGAGCCCTCCGCCGGATCTGTTCCGCTGCCCAGTTCATCCAGCAAGACCAGGCTCTCCCGGCTGCATTCCTCCAGAATCCGAATTACATTGGTCATGTGCCCGGAGAACGTGGACAGGTTCTGGCTGATGCTCTGGCTGTCCCCGATGTCGCACAGCACACGGTCCATCATGGCGATGGTCGTCCCCTTGCCGCAGGGAATATGCAGCCCGCTCTGCGCCATCATCGTCAGCAGCCCGACGGTCTTGAGGGATACCGTCTTTCCGCCGGTGTTCGGCCCGGTCACGGCAATGCCGGCATCCGGCAGGGAGAGTTCCAGGTTCAGCGGCACGCATGTTTCCCGGTCCAGCAGCGGATGCCGGGCCTCCACCAGGCGGATCCGGCGTTCCATGGTCAGTTCCACCGGACACGCCTTCATCTCCATGCTCAGCTTTGCCCGGGCAAAGATCATATCCAGATCTGTCATGACGCGGATCGCGGCCCGCAGGGCATCTTCCTCCGAAGCAACCCGATCGCTCAGCTCCCAGAGAATCCTTCGTTCCTCCGTATCGATATCGATCAGCAGTTCTTCCAGTTCCTGGCGCATGGCCAGGACGGCAGACGGTTCCATAAAAACAGTGCTGCCCTTTCCGGACGCGTCAATTACCCTCCCGGGAAAAACGCTCTGAAAGCGTTTCTGTACCGGAATCACAAAAACGCCGTTCCTCTGTGTAATATAGGTGTCTGCCAGTTCCTTTTTATGGTGAAGAAGAATCTGATTCAGTTTTTCCCGGATGGCCTGTTCCGTATGTTCCCGCCGGCGGCGCAGATTCCGGAGCGCAGGGGAAGCGTCGTCCAGCACGGCGTCTTCACGGATGGAGCATTCGATGTCCTCCTCCAGTCCTTCCAGGGCCGGCAGTTCCGTATGCCAGGACGATATCCCGGCGCTGAACATCTGTGCGCCCTGAAGATAGCGACGCAGCCGCTGAACGGTCGAACAGAACCTGGCGACGGACGTCAGCTGCGCCGGCAGGAGCATCCCTCCCTGCGCCGCCTGAATCAGGCTTTCCTCCGTTCCGTCGGTATCCGTCAGCGGCGGAATGCCCGCGTTTTCCATCACGCGAAGCGCTGCTGTCGTCTCTTCCATCCGGGCCCTGCAGAGCCCCTCGTTCAGGATCGGCTCCGTCTCCCCGAGCAGCCTTCGTGCTGTCCGGGAAACTGCCTGTTCCTGCAATTGTCCGATGATCTGATCAAACCCGAGCGTAATCATATCCTGTGTCATGCCGTTTCCTCTTTCTCTGTTTTGATGGACATGAACAGAGAATCAGGGAGTGCGGCACAAAAGGGCAAACAAAAAAGTGCCCGGCATCCGTCCGTACCGCGTCATGGCATCAGCAAACAAGCGGTCATGTCACCGCATTCCTTGTTCAACCATGCTCCCCGTTAACGAACCGACTCCAAACACACCTC
>Ga0310690_10009541_pt1 | contig 12164 bp, 9 predicted proteins | sample AusTroGonzalo_MG_2_FD_207661 | JGI IMG/M metagenome (GOLD analysis project Ga0310690, IMG submission 207661) | Bovine rumen microbial communities from tropical cattle in Woodstock, Queensland, Australia - Gonzalo_04 (v2) (version 2) | ecosystem: Host-associated > Mammals > Digestive system >...
CGCTGACGGTCCTTGCGCAACTCTATCAACGGCTCGTACAGTTCGCCCAGCGTCTCACGCAGTTCTCCGTCCAGATAAGTACCCTTTGATTCCTTGGTCGATGAGAGCAACTCCTCAAACCAATCCTTCTTTCCAGGATAAGGAGCGGTATAGTAGTTCTCGACCTTGGCCAGTTCAGCAGCCTTCTTCACTGCGTCATTCAACGAACCAATCTTGTCAACCAACTTAATTCCTAAAGCGTCAGTAGCAATCCACACGCGACCCTGTGCAATCTCATGCACCTGCTCCTTGGTCATACCGCGCCCCTCGGCCACGATGCTGAGGAAGGTATCATAGCCACGATCAACATAAGCCTGCATATAGCGCAGCTCCTCTTCATTGTCCTTGGCGAACACCAGATTGGTCTCATAATCGGTGTGTTTGTTGGTCTGTACACCGTCCCATGTGATGCCCAGTTTGTCGGTAACCAACTCACTGACATTAGGAATAAGTCCAAAGATACCAATAGAACCGGTGACTGTGGTAGGCTCAGCCACGATATAGCTGGCAGGAGCACTAATCATATAACCACCCGATGCAGCGTAACCACCCATTGACACCACTACAGGCTTCTTCTCCTTCAGCAGTTTGATGGCATGCCAAATCTGCTCCGAGGCCACAGCACTGCCACCAGGCGAGTTCACGCGAATCACCACTGCCTTGATATCCTCGTCGTCAGCCAGTTCCTTCAGGTCTTTCACCACTTCACTGCCCACGATGTTATGTCCAGTAGAGAAGCTGCTGGATATCTGATCAATAATCTCACCATAAGCATAATAGACAGCTATCTTGCTGCCATCATTGTCATCGTCAGAGGCCTGGTCGTTCATCTCGCTGACGCTCACCTGATTGATCTCGTCATCATTCTCAAGACCCAGCTTTCCTTTGATGATATCCTTTACGGCTTCGGGGTACATATAGCCATCCACCAGCTTAGCTGCCTTATAATCATCCACGCTGGCAAAGATCATGATGCTGTCGTCAGCCAACTTATTCAGCTGCTCCTCACTCACCTGACGGCTCTTAGCCATATCCTTCACCCAGTAGTTCCAGATGCCCTGATACATGGCCAGACGCTGCTCGCGGTCGTTCTCACTCATATCTTTACGGGTAACGCTCTCCACAGCACTCTTGTATTTGCCCACACGAGTACATTGATATTTCACACCAATCTTCTCGTAAAGACCAGTCCAATAGTAGCCCTTGCCACCCATACCTTTGAAGTCGATCATGCCTGTCTTGTTGATAAACACGCTGTCAGCCACAGAAGCCACATAATAGCTGCCCTGCATGTACTGGTCGGCGAAAGCGATAATCCATTTGCCACTCTGCTTGAAGTCCTTAAGGGCGTCACGTACCTGCTGAGCAGTAGCAGGCGAGTCAAAGGTGGTTGTACCGCCTTCGATATAGATACCCTTGATATGCTCGTTGTCCTTGGCCTTGTTGATGGCGCTGACCAGATCATCGAGTCCCAGGCTCGACATATCTGCCATACCAAGCAGTGCGTCGAAGGGAGTACCTTCTTCAGCCCGCTCATCCACAGAGCCGTCCATTTTCAGCACCAGCACTGAATTCTCCTTGATTTCGGTTTTGGCGCTACCACTTGCAATCATGCTTGCAAATGAGATCATAAACATAATGCCTGCTACAATAAGCAGGATAACAATGCCGCAGATAGTGGCAAGTGCATACTTGAAAAACTCTTTCATTTTTAATACTCGTATTTAGTTATTGAGCAGCAAAGGTACAAAATTTTTTCTTATCCTCGCTAAAAAGAGCGAAAAAAATTGTAATTTTGCACCCGAAAGAAACCTATTGTATAAAAATGTCAATGAAACAGAGATTGATAATGGGGCTTGCGATGCTGACATTATGCGTCGTCGCCATGGGAAAGAAGAAGGTGGTGGAGCTGGAAACATGGCCCGACGGCACTCCTATCGAGGCATGGTTTTCCGACACTTCGCGAGTGGATGTCAGCACTCTGGGCAAACGCTATGTAGTCACTGACTATGGCGTGAGCAACTACTCCACCCAGGTTCAGACCCGCGAGCTGCAGGCTGTCATCGACCGCTGTGCCAGTGAGGGAGGAGGCGTAGTGGTCATCCCACGTGGCTTCGTCATCAGCGGATCTCTGTTCTTCAAGCCAGGTACACATCTTTATATAGAGGAGAATGGCGAGCTGCGAGGCAGTGACCGCATTCGTGACTTCCAACTGGTGAAGACAAGAATGGAGGGACAGACCCTCAACTATTTTGCTGCTTTGGTCAATGCCGATGGCTGCGACGGATTCACCATCACAGGCCCAGGAACCATCAATGGCAACGGACAGGCTTACTGGGAAGAGTTCTGGATTCGTCGCAGGTTCAACCCGCAATGCACTAACCTCGAAGCCATGCGTCCTCGCAATGTCTATATCTCAAACAGCAAGAACGTCACCGTACAGGATGTGCGTATCATCAATTCGCCCTTCTGGACCAATCATCTCTATAAGTGCGAGAATGTTCGCTATCTGGGCTGCTATATCTTTGCCCCCGTCGACAATATCTCATCTCTTGACCCGCAACGTGGTGCTCCTTCGAGCGATGCCATTGACATTGATGTGTGCAAGAACGTGCTGATCAGCGGCTGTTATATGAGTGTCTGCGACGATGCCGTAGTGCTCAAAGGTGGCAAGGGCACTTTTGCCGACAAGGATCCGGATAATGGTCCCAACTCGTTCATCCTCATCTCCGACTGCACCTACGGACGCGTTCACGGCTGTCTCACTCTAGGCAGTGAGTCTATCCACGACCGCAACGTCATCCTGCGTCGCTGTAACATCCACAATGCCAACCGTGTGCTATGGCTGAAGATGCGCCCCGACACCCCCCAACTCTATGAATATGTCACTGTGGAGGATTTGACCGGCGACTGCTCTTCATTCCTTGTGATACGACCTTGGATGCAGTTCAACAAGCCCGAAGAGCGTGCTGACATGGGAGTTTCCCACTGCAACAACATCACCATGCAACGTATCAACATGGACTGCCGCAACTTCTTCGATGTAGGTACCAGCGACAAATACCAACTGAAGGGCTTTACCTTCCAGGATATCAAAGTCACTGACAAGAAACACGCCTTCAACCCCACCCTCATAGAAGGCGCTGTAGTGAAGAACGTGGTCATCGAGTAAAGGCATGTCGTTATTGTCAAAATGTCAGTCTTTGACGTTTTGGCACGCTTTTGGCATACCTCCTGGCAGAATATTTAATCAAAACATCAAAAAATAGAAGTATTATGACTATCAAACCATTGGCAGACCGCGTGCTCGTAGTACCTGCACCGGCTGAAGAGAAAATCGGTGGAATCATTATTCCCGACACAGCAAAGGAGAAGCCCCTGCGCGGCATCATCAAGGCCACAGGCAAGGGTACCAAAGACGAAGAAATGATCTTGAAAGAGGGCGACGAAGTGCTCTATGGCAAGTACAGCGGCACTGAGATCGAGCTCGAAGGCGAAAAGTTCCTGATGATGCGCCAGAGTGATGTGCTCGCCATCATTGAGAAATAATCAAGCATTAAGAATTCAGAATTAAGCATTATAATCATGGCAAAAGAAATTAAATTCAATATCGATGCCCGCGACGCTATGAAGCAGGGCGTAGACCAGTTGGCTAACGCTGTCAAGGTGACACTTGGTCCTAAAGGTCGTAATGTAGTTATCGAGAAGAAGTTCGGTGCACCCCAGATTACCAAGGACGGTGTCACCGTAGCTAAGGAGATTGAGCTCGAAGACCATTTCGAGAACACTGGCGCTCAGCTTGTGAAGAGCGTAGCCTCAAAGACTGGCGATGATGCTGGTGATGGTACCACCACTGCTACTATTCTGGCTCAGGCTATTGTCAGCGAGGGCTTGAAGAACGTTACCGCAGGTGCCAACCCCATGGACCTGAAGCGTGGTATCGACAAGGCTGTGAAGGCTGTTACCGACTATATCGCCAAGAGCGCTGAGCAGGTTGGCGACAACTATGACAAGATTGAGCAGGTGGCCACCGTTTCTGCCAACAACGACAAAGAGATTGGCGAGCTGCTGGCCGAGGCTATGCGTAAGGTTTCCAAGGATGGTGTCATCACCATCGAGGAGAGCAAGAGCCGCGATACCCACATCGGTGTAGTCGAGGGTATGCAGTTCGATCGTGGTTACCTGTCAGCTTACTTCGTCACCGACTCTGAGAAGATGGAGTGCGCTATGGAGAATCCCTACATCCTTATCTATGACAAGAAGATTTCAAACATCAAGGAGTTCCTGCCCATCCTGCAGCCTGCTGCCGAGAGCGGACGCTCACTGCTGATTATTGCCGAGGATGTTGATTCTGAAGCACTTACCACACTCGTAGTAAACCGTCTGCGTGCCGGTCTGAAGATCTGCGCTGTCAAGGCCCCTGGCTTTGGCGATCGCCGTAAGGCTATGCTCGAGGATATCGCCGTTCTTACTGGCGGTACTGTTATCAGCGAGGAGAAGGGCTTGAAGCTCGAACAGGCTACCCTCGAGATGCTGGGCACTTGCGAGAAACTGAATGTGACCAAGGACAACACCACCATCGTCAATGGTGCTGGCGACTCTCAGGCCATCAAGGACCGCATCAACCAAATCAAGGCAGAAATCGAGAATACCACCTCTTCTTACGATAAGGAGAAGCTGCAGGAGCGTCTTGCCAAATTGTCAGGCGGCGTGGCAGTACTCTATGTCGGTGCTAACAGCGAGGTAGAGATGAAGGAAAAGAAGGATCGTGTTGACGATGCTCTCTGTGCTACCCGCGCTGCCATCGAGGAAGGTGTTGTAGCTGGTGGTGGTACTACCTATATCCGCTCACTCGATGCACTGGCTGGCCTCAAGGGCGACAATGCTGACGAGCAGACAGGTATCAACATCATCAAGCGTGCCATCGAGGAGCCTCTGCGTCAGATTGTCACCAACGCCGGTGGCGAGGGTGCTGTCGTAGTACAGAAGGTTCGCGAAGGCAAGGGCGACTTTGGTTACAATGCTCGCACCGATGTCTACGAGGATCTGCGTGAGGCTGGTGTCATCGACCCTGCTAAGGTAGCCCGTGTGGCCCTGGAGAATGCTGCTTCTATCGCTGGCATGTTCCTTACCACCGAGTGCCTCATCTGCGACAAGCCCGAGAAGGAGCCCGCTATGCCCATGGGTGGAGCACCAGGAATGGGTGGCATGATGTAAGTCTGAAACAAGATTGAAATAGGGGCTATGCTTTACGTTATGTCTCATTTCCTTTGAGAATTGTCAAAATGCCTTATTTCTGATAAGAATTATTTGGCAGCTAAAGAAATGTTGACTACCTTTGCACCCCGAAAAGATATTTTTTTGATTTGTTTTAGTAGATTAGTTTTTAAGTAGTTTGTTTTAGTGCCGGATGTCGTGAGACACCCGGCGCTTGTTTTATGGCCTCACGTTGGAAAAACCTCCAAAATAATTTGGAAGTTCGCTTTCTTATTTGTACCTTTGTCGTCGTTATGAATTGGAAGTTTATTTTAAGCTGGGCCATTAAGTTTGCCTTGAGCACAGTAGTCTTCGATATCGCACTCGCTTGGACGGAGAGTGCATGGCTGGCATTCCCTATGGCATTGGGCTTTCTGATTATCATTGCCATTCTTGAGAGTTATGCCATCGACTGGATAGGAAAGTGGAAGGAGAAACACAATAAATAAAAAGGTATGCAACAACTCATTGAACTATATAAGCAGTATCGGGGCAATGAGCCCGCCACTGTAGAGCAACTGCCAGGAGCAGGCAGCAACCGCGCATATTTCCGTCTGACAGACGAGGAGGGACTGACAGTGGTGGGATGCATCGGCACCAGCCGCGATGAGAACCATGCCTTTATCTCTCTGGCGCGCCATTTCAAGTTACGCCAGTTGCCCGTGCCTGAGGTGCTGGCAGTGAGCGACGACGAGCTGCGCTATCTACAGACCGACTTAGGCTCTATATCACTGTTTGATGCCATCAGGGGCGGTCGCGAAGCTGGAGGCCGCTACACACTGAAGGAGCAGGAGTTGCTGAAACGTACCATCCGTGAGTTGCCCAACATCCAGATTCGTGGTGCCCGGGAACTGGACTTCTCTAACTGCTACCCGCAGCCAGAGTTCGATACAGACTCGGTGCTCTTCGACCTGAACTACTTCAAATATTGCTTCCTAAAAGCGACAGAGCTCGACTTCCACGAGTTGAAGTTAGAGGCAGACTTCCGTCTGTTGGCCAAGGACCTGACTGCCGCTGGCGACGAGCAATGCTTTCTCTATCGTGACTTCCAAGCCAGGAATGTGATGCTATTAGAGGAAGGTGGCACTTGGTCGAAGGACGCAAGAAAGGAGAAAGAGGAAGGAGAAAAGCTTGTTCCGTATTTCATAGACTTCCAGGGAGGAAGAAAGGGTCCGTACTATTACGATCTGGCCTCATTCCTGTGGCAGGCTTCTGCCAAATATCCCCATAAACTACGCAGAGAGCTGGTATTTGAGTACTATCACGCCCTGAAGCAATATACGGAGGTGCCCACACCCCATCATTTTGTGGCACGTCTCAGTCTCTTTGTGCTGTTCCGCACGCTGCAGGTATTAGGTGCATACGGCTTCCGCGGTTATTTCGAGCGCAAGCAGCATTTCATTGACAGCATACCGCCTGCCATCCAGAATCTGCGCGAGTTGCTTCACGCTACCAACTTCCCCTACCCATATCTCGTATCGCTGTTAGAGAAATTAACAGAGATGCCTCAGTTTCAGCAGATTACGGCCACTGCCAGTCGTGCTGACGGATATAAGACAACCGACAAGAACCCCTATAAGCCTCATCCACAGGATGGTCCAGCCACATTCTCAAAGTACGATGCTCAGGGTCCGTTGGTGGTCAAGGTATTCAGTTTCTCGTTCCGCAAGGGCATCCCCGAGGATGAGAGCGGTAATGGTGGCGGTTATGTCTTTGACTGCCGTTCGACCCACAACCCAGGACGCTACGAGCCTTACAAGCAGCTGACCGGTCTTGACGAACCTGTCATCCGTTTCCTGGAGGACGATGGAGAAATTCTGACGTTCCTCGACAGTGTGTATAAGTTAGCTGATGCCCATGTGCGCCGCTATATCCAGCGCGGCTTTACATCATTGATGTTCTCGTTTGGTTGTACAGGTGGTCAGCACCGCAGCGTCTATAGCGCCCAGCACCTGGCAGAACATATCCACCAGAAGTTCGGCATTGAAGTACGCATCTGCCATCGTGAACAGAATATCACCCAGGTTTTGAAATGACAGGTATTAATCTCTCAGCCTTTTTTGCAGGAGCGTCAACGGCATTCTATCTTATCTTTGCCTGCTTAATCTTGCGCAAATCGCCACGCACCCGTTTCCAGACTGTACTGGGATGGGTGATGGCTATATGGGCTGTATTCAGCCTGAAGGACATCATCATCACCTTCCCCGTGCTCTATACGCCCCAAATGCTCAATTATATTGCTTTGGTTGACGGATGGTCAGCAGTATCGTATGCGGTCTTTATCTTCGAAGCCACCATGCCAGGCTGGACATCGCGCAAGAAAGTGTTGTTGTTGCTGCTACCCTTCCTGTCTTTCACGTTTGCCTATGTACTCTTCCCTGTTCCTCAAATCATCAATGCCTATTACATCTTCCTTTGGTGCTTTGCATGGACCATTGTGGGCATTGCCTTTTTCAAGGCACGACGCTATATCCGCTATATCCGCGAGAACTACTCCAACATCGAGAATATTGACTTGTCATGGATACGTTATGTGTTTTTCTTTGCCATTGTCAGCCAACTGGCGTGGCTGGTCACCAGCATACTAGCCAACGTTTTCACAGACACCATCTATTACATCTCCACCATAGGATTATGGTTACAGGTGCTGCACTTCAGCTATAATTATCAGCCTATCGTCATCAGCAACGAAAAGGAACCTGCCGTTGAAGAAGATGAAGAACTCATTACGGCATTTCCTTTTGCCCATCGTCTGGAGGAGTTGATGGAACAGGATGCCCTTTATCTAAACAAAGACCTGACACTGGCCGACTTAGCTGTAGCCATTGGCACTAACCGCACCTATCTGAGCCGCTACCTGAGTCAGGTGCAGCAGCAGACGTTCTATGACTATATCAACGGATTACGCCTCAATAAAAAAAGTATACCCTTGATGAAGGATCATCCAGAGTATACCTTGGAATTTGTTGCTTCAGAAAGCGGCTTCAAGAGCATCAGCACTTTCCGCCGTGCATTTATTAAGCTGACCGGTTTAAATCCTAGCAACTATTTCCAGAAATGATTAATAGCCTGATGTAAAATAGAGGTGGTCGAAATTCAAGCCAGTATCTTTGGTACCTACATTGATACCGTCAATCTCAATAGTGAATGTACCACCGGCCTTGATAGCACAGGCCTTGCCATATCTCATGATTTTGTATTCCTCAGGCACATTCTTAAAGAAGTCAAAGAACCAAGCCAGATCCTTCAGCTTATTGCCTTCAGCATCCTGAACCTGTGCAGAACAGAGTTCTGTATCCTTGGCTGCTGTCAGTTCTACGATAATCTGATAGCGTGCGCCTGAAACCTTAGTAGCAGCTGTATCGCCAGTAAGCACAATCTTAGCCTTGCCTGCACTGAAGCATGACTCGTCGAATGTCACCTTCACCTCTTTGCCATCGATAGCCTTCAGGGCTTCAACCTGCTTATCACGGTAAATGACGTTGATCTCTGCGTTAGCAGCCTTCTTCTTATTGCTCAGTTCCGACAGTTCCTCGCGTTTTTCGGCTTTGTCCATTGCCTTACTGATGTAGTCACTGACAAAGTCATTGGCCACTTTCTTCTGCTGGTCGAGAGAAGGAATAGTTCCCAGCACGGGCGACTCTGTAATCTGTACTTCTTTCTCTGCAGCACTGATGGCATCGCCAACAAGTGATGATGCACTGTCACTACATGCTGTCAGGATTGCAGCTGTAACAGCAATAACTACAACGGCAAAAATAGCAATAAATGTCTTTTTCATTTTAATAATATTTTTTTGGTTTAAAAATTTGTGTTAGGATTTGTAGGTGCAAAGATATGAAATAACACTATTAGTTATCATATTCTCTCGTCTCATGATGCGTCATTGTAACAAAAATCATCGCTCAAATCGTAAAAAAACATGATTTTATCGGTTTGTCTCAAAGAAAATTTGTAATTTTGCACCCATGAAACAGGCGATGATCTTCGCAGCGGGTTTAGGCACCCGATTGAAACCTCTCACTGACACGATGCCTAAGGCACTTGTCAGGGTGGACGGACAGCCTTTAATAGATATCGTGATATCGAGGCTGCTGGCAGCAGAGTATGATCATTTCGTGGTGAACATACATCATTTCGCCCAGCAGATTAAGGATTATGTGTCCATACGCGACTATGCTCCAATGGTGCAGTTCAGCGACGAGACGGCACAGCTATTAGAAACAGGTGGCGGACTGAAGAAGGCTGCCCCCTTGTTTGATACCGAGAATCCCATACTGATTCACAATGTCGATATCCTGGATAATGTTGACTATGACTGGTTCTCGCGCCAGCATCTGCAAGAAGAGGATGCTGTGCTGTTGGTGAGCAAGCGTAAGACCAAGCGCTACCTGCTGTTCGACAACGCCATGCGACTCATGGGTTGGAAGAATATCGAGACCGGTGAGGTGAAATCGCCATTCCCTTGGCTGCGCGAGGCAGAGATTACCATTGACGACAATTTGAACGTCATCACCTCAAATCTCAAATCCCAAATCTCGAACCTCAATGCTTTTGCCTTCTCCGGCATCCACTCGTTCTCACCCCGCCTGTTCTCCTTGATGGAGCAGTTCCCCGAGCGTTTCCCGATTATCGATTTCTATCTTAGCATCTGCCATCGTGCTCACATCGTAGGCTGTATCAAGAACGACCTTCGTCTCATGGACGTTGGCAAGCTCGACACGCTAGACCAAGCAGAAAATTTCATTAAATCATTATAATTACAATGCAAAAGATTATTATCCTCGATTTCGGTTCTCAGACCACGCAGCTGATAGGCCGCAGGGTACGCGAGCTGGACACCTTTTGCGAGATTCTGCCTTACAACAAGTTCCCCGTGGGCGATGATTCCGTTATTGGAGTCATCCTCAGTGGTTCGCCCTACAGCGTCCACGACCCAGAGGCTTTCAAGGTCGACCTCTCGCAGTTCGTAGGCAAGGTGCCTGTATTAGGTATCTGCTATGGCGCTCAGTTCATCTCAAACACCCTTGGTGGCAAGGTGGAAAAGGCCGACTCACGCGAGTATGGACGTGCCAACCTCGAGACCATCAACCTCGACAACCCACTGTTCAAGGGTTTCGAGAAAGGTTCTCAGGTGTGGATGAGTCATGGTGACACCATCACCGCCATCCCTTCTGACTTTGAGGTCATCGGCTCTACGAAGGATGTGAAGAACGCCGCCTTCGCCTCAACCACACAACCCGTTTGGGCTGTGCAGTTCCACCCTGAGGTGTATCACACCCTGCAGGGTAAGACGCTGCTCCAGAACTTCGTCGTCAACATCTGCGGCTCTCGCCAGGAGTGGAGTGCAGCCTCGTTTGTTGACAGCACCGTTGCTGAGTTGAAGGCTCAGCTGGGTGAAGACCGCGTGATTCTGGGCCTCTCGGGTGGTGTTGACTCCAGCGTTGCTGCCGTTCTTCTGAACAAGGCCATTGGCAACCGCCTCACCTGTATCTTCGTTGACCACGGCATGCTGCGTAAGAACGAGTTCACACAGGTGATGAACGATTACCGTTGCCTGGGTCTGAACGTCATTGGTGTCGATGCCAGCGAGAAGTTCTTTGGTGACCTCGCAGGTATCACCGACCCCGAACAGAAGCGTAAGATTATCGGTCGCGACTTTGTAGAGGTGTTCAATGCCGAGGCCAAGAAGATTACTGATGCCAAATGGCTGGCACAAGGAACTATCTATCCCGACCGTATCGAGAGTCTGAACATCACGGGTAAGGTCATCAAGAGCCATCACAACGTAGGTGGCCTGCCTAAGGAGATGCACCTGCAGCTCTGCGAGCCTCTGAAGTGGCTGTTCAAGGACGAGGTGCGTCGTGTGGGTCGCCAGCTGGGTATGCCCGAGCACTTGATTACCCGCCATCCTTTCCCCGGACCTGGTCTGGCAGTACGTATTCTGGGCGATATCACTCCTGAGAAAGTACGTATCCTTCAGGATGCCGACGACATCTACATCCGCGGTCTTCGCGAGTATGTCGATACCGATGGTGAGACATTATATAATAAGGTGTGGCAGGCTGGTGCCATTCTGCTCTCTACCGTCCGCTCGGTCGGTGTCATGGGCGATGAGCGCACCTACGAGCATCCCGTTGCCCTGCGTGCCGTCACCTCTACCGATGCAATGACAGCCGACTGGGCTCATCTGCCCTACGACTTCATGGCGAAGGTGTCTAATGAGATTATCAATAAGGTGCGTGGTGTCAACCGCGTCTGCTATGACATTTCGTCAAAGCCACCTGCAACAATTGAATGGGAATGATCTATAAGCTGTATCATCCGCAGGCCATCCACGAACTGGGACGACGCCAGAATCAGGAGGATGCCATCTACCCCCTACCCGACCAAGTCAACAGCGACCACCGTGTGTTTGTGGTATGCGACGGCATGGGCGGACTCGACAAGGGTGAGGTGGCCAGCGAGGCTGTATGTAAGACCCTTGGCAGGGTGGCAGAGACCATCCTACACACCCTGGGGTCCTTTACCGACGACGATCTCGCCCACTGTATGAATGCCGCCTACGAAGCCTTGGATGCTGCCGATACAGACAACGAAGCCGCCATGGGCACCACGATGACCTTTCTCTGTTTCCACGAGCAGGGTTGTCTGGTGGCTCATATTGGCGACAGCCGCATCTACCACCTGCGCCCTTCGTTGGGAGCGCAGCGTGGCGTATTGTTCCGTTCTCGCGACCACTCACTAGTGCATCAGCTCTATGAGATGGGCGAGATCAGCTACAACGATATGGCCAAATACCCCAAGAAAAACATTATTCTCAAGGGCATGCAGCCCCATCAGGTGGAGCGCACCCGTGCTTCCTTGGC
>Ga0310690_10009542_pt1 | contig 12163 bp, 22 predicted proteins | sample AusTroGonzalo_MG_2_FD_207661 | JGI IMG/M metagenome (GOLD analysis project Ga0310690, IMG submission 207661) | Bovine rumen microbial communities from tropical cattle in Woodstock, Queensland, Australia - Gonzalo_04 (v2) (version 2) | ecosystem: Host-associated > Mammals > Digestive system >...
CGCTCACCACCTTCGCGCCGCACGTCGGGCAGAAATTGAACTCGTCAACCGAAGGTTTAGCCCAAACGTCCTTACATTCGCTGCATTTGAACTTGAGCGGGACGCCGTTTTCCAAGCCGTATTCGTTCTCGCACGTCCGCTCGTATCGCGTGTTCCATGCTTCGATTGCTTTGTCTTTATCCGCAAACCCGCGATTTCCACAAAGCCGCCCAAGACAAACACTGCTCCTTGTCGGTCTGGTCGAACACTGGACGCTCCATACACAATGAATTTCTGGCGGGTCGTTTGAGTCCCACCACTCCGCATACTTGATTTCCGCTTCGCCGCCGCAGAACGGGCAAGGTTTCAAAGGTTCATCCATTCGTCTCCCTCCATCGCGGCCCTCCTCCGATAGGAGTCGAGCCGCCTGTTCATCTCCGTGTTCTCGTGCACGACTTCCCGGTACCGATCCCATAGCTCGGAGTAGTCGGCCTTCAGGCGCTCGACTTCGGATACCAGGTAGATGTCGCACTCGAGCATGGTTTATCGTCACTTGTTCACGGGTTCGTAATTCAAGCCGTCGACCGTCACGTGATCGACTACGCGTTCTTCGCCGTTGACGTACCGTGCGAACGTGAACTCGCTCGGCCTTCCGTCCTCGTAGACAAGCTGGCCCCTGATCGGCTTGGCGTCGAATGCGTTCGTGCTACAGTCGCTCACTCGTACTCCTTCCATCCGAGCCCCACCTCATCGTAGTGAAGCTCGTCGTATGCCTGTATCCTCCTGCCGATGAGTTCGATCACGTACGTGGTCATCGAGTTGCCCATCGCCTTGTATCGTGGCGAGTCGGGACATTCCTCCGACCACTTCTCGACCTTCCTCCTCAGCTTCTTTCTCTGCTCCTCGTCGTATCCAAGCGACTCCACCACACTGTCCGTAATGGCATCCACATCACAGCCCGTCAGGTCGGTCCATCCATCTGGAAAGCCCTGGAGCCTCTCGCACTCAATCGGCGTCAGTCGGCGTACAACGTAACCGCCGTCGTTGCTGTTTCCTTTCATGACGTATCCGTGTCCTCCACCTTCTCCTGCATACAGCGCAGGCCATGTCGAATGCTCGCTATGAACCCGTCTCGACTGGACGTCCCACGGCGTCAAGCACCCGTCATACATCACCGTCTCTCCGTCGCTATTCACGGCTCGCCGCCACCTACCTTCAGGCTTCCGCAGAGGTTTTCCTCTATTGCGGTCTTGCCGTTGTCATCTGCCGCGCACACAATCGGTTGCTCGTGCTCCGAGTTGAGCGTCGGGGACACCCCGTCAATCACGACGGCGTTCGACTGTCCGCTCTCCATGCAGATGTAGCTCTGCTGCTTCATGCCTGGTTGCGCTGCGAGCGCACCGACCGTCTTGCCATCACCGCCGAAAATCCTCACCTCGTCGCGGGTGTTCTGCGCGAACGCTATGGCGTTGCTGTTCGTTCCGTCGAGCGTGTAGCACGCCCCGTCGATGTTGACGTTCGAGCCGTTTGCGCCCGTGTTGGCAGTGCTGACCGATATGACGGCTGGGACATGGCTGTCGCTGACCGATATGGTCGGAGAGGTTCCATCCTCATACCCTATTCCACGGGCCTTGGCTCCTGCGTACCATTTGAACCCCACGCTACCACCCATTCCAGCGCCGCCTTCAAGATGCTCGGCAAGGGCTTCCCTCGCCTCTCTGCCCTTCGGATGATCCCCTCGCATGCTTTTGCGCTCAAAGAGTATTTCTGCGGCGCCTGGGCCTCCAAGACTTCCGACAAGGAAGACGCGCCTGCGGCGTTGCGGTACCGGCCCTCGGAATCCACCCGTTGACCAGTCAGGTACTCTGGCAAATTGCGAGTCCAGCGTTCTCCACGCCACGAACATCCCGCAGTCTTCCAGCTCGTCGAGTAGGCATCCGAAGTCTCGCCCCTTGTTGCTCGAAAGGCATCCCGGGACGTTCTCCCAGACGATGTACCTCGGCGACTCCCCTCCTGATGCTCGCACGATGTCGCGAACAGCTCGAACGTACTCGAACATGAGCCGCGATTCTCCTTCAAGACCCTCTCTGCCCCCTGCAATGGAGAAAGACTGGCAAGGGCTTCCTCCGATAAGAACGTCAATTGCTCCATGTTTCCTTGAGAACTCCTCCCAATCGACATCGCAAACGTCACCAAGGTTCGGCACGTGCGGGAACCTGTGCGCGAGAACCGCGCTCGGGAACTCGTCTATCTCGGCGAATGCGAGCGGCTCCCACCCCAGCTTCGACCATGCGACGGTTGCAGCTTCAACTCCGCTGAACAGCGACACGTACCTCATTGCGCACCTACCAGTTCGTCGCGAAATCATGCACGCCAGTGGCCGTGCCGTAGTCGTACACGACAGCTTCTCCGCGGCCCGTCTGCACGACGGTTCCATAGGGCATCGAGTCCATGTCGTCGGCTCCGACTCCGATCACGTAGCGCCCGTTCTCGTCGTGGTAGAACCCTTCGTCGTCGAGCGTCCAATCTCCGCTCATGAAGTGGCTCGACGCGTTATAGTACGTCTCGACATGCCCGTCGTAGTAGCCGGGCATTCCGTAGCTCGGGCCGTCAGTGTTGTAGGCCGAGTAGTCCGGCTCGTACCCGTAGTCGACGTAGACCTCGGGCTCGTAGTACTCCTCGACGTACTGTTCCTCGACTGTTTCCTCTTCCTCGGCTTCCTCCTCGGGTTCCGCCTCCTCTTCCGGTTCCTCCTTGGGTTCTTCCTTCTGTTCCGCTTTCGGCTCCACCTGCTGCGATGAATCCGACACCTTCGCGAAGTCCTGCGTCTCCTTCTCTTCCGCCGCCGCCTGGCTGCATCCCGCCAACAGCAGGAGCGCCAGCGCCATCACTATCGTCCGTTTCATGATCTAACCGTCCTCGTCTATGCCGCGTTCGCTTGCCATGTACCGGAAGTTCTCCCGTTCTTCCCTGTCGTATCCCATGTGCCACCTGCTCCCTGCGATCAATGCGCACAGGTTCTCCAACGTGCAGGTGACATACGTGTCTCCCATCCTCTTGTCGCCGCATCCGCGCTTCTTGTGGATGACGAACGCGAAGTCTGCGTCGTCGTTCCTGCGCTCGTCCTCGGCCTCTTCCAGCCACTCGGAGAGCTTCATGGCCTTGTGGTTCTTGCATTCGAGCACCACCCTGCGGCCTCTGAGCAGCACGCCAGAGATGTCGCCTCGGTCGTTCTTGCCGCTTGTGGCCCGCCTCTCTATGCGGTCGTCTCCGAGGGCTCCGCGCATGTAGGCCACGACCTGGCCCTCGAACGCGGTGCCCTTCTGCTTCTCCTTGCTCACAGCCTTACCTCCCATATCTTCCCGTTCACGAAGTCGTACAGCTCCCAGCAGCCGAACTGGTAGAGGGCGTTGGAATGCGCTCCGTGCTCTTCGAGCATCGAGCCCTCCCACCACTGCATCGCGAACTCGTCGTAGTCCCATTTCCAGAGCGCGCGGAACCTAGCGCCTCCGTGCCATCCGTCATGGCATCCCGTGGTGCCGCTGCCGCATACCGCGAACAATGCGGGCCGCAGCTTCTCGCCGTGGAAGCCGAACGTCGGGCACGTCCTCTTCGGAGGCCAGTGGTGCGCGTTCGTGGCTTGCCTGCCGCAGCAGATGCACGGCGCGTCCTGGAAGATGCGCGTGTTGTTGACTCCGTTCGCGGTGTAGTCGCAGAGGAAGTGCGGTTTCCCGTAGCACTCGGCGACGGCCAGAGGAGTCCCGCGCAGCATCCAGCTATCCGGCACGTAGGTCATGCGACCTCCTCTGCGTTCACGAAGACGGGTTCCTTCACGGACCCGCACAGCTCGCACTTCCATCCCATTGACTTCGCGTCGAAGCGGACGGGCTTTGAGCACAGAGGGCAGATCGGTTTCGTCGATTCCGCGGAGGGCGGTGCGGCTTCTTCCGCATCCGCGCCGTCCGACGCGCTAGGTATTAGGTTTTGTTTATCAAAACCTATACCGTTTAAGGTTTTATATGAGGCCGACTTTGGTTCCCCGTTGGAACCGACTTTGGTTTTACGTTGGTTTCCAGACTTCTTGGCCTTCGGTTTCCTTCCGCCCTTCTTGCCGTTCTGACGTGCGGTTTCGCGCTTCGTTTCCAGGTTTTCGATATGCTTCCTGGCGCGTTCGCTCATAACGGATTTGCCATCTTCCCCGCAGCGTTCGAGAAGACCTATTTCACACATGTGGAAAACGTACTCGGAAAGCACGTCGAAACCGACGCCTAGCCTAAGCAAAACCGACCTTGCTTCCACGTTGGTTTCCGACACCTCGAAAGGCTTCTCGTCGGCGTAGATTTTCTCGATGACGCACCAGTAGACGGCGACCGCTTCGAGGCCCTTGTCTATCCTCAGAGCGAGGAGCTTGTCGTCGCTCATCGCCTTGGTGTCGTGTGCAAAGTAATCCATCGTCGGCTCCTAGAACGGAATCTGGTCTTCCTCGTACCCGGTGCCGTCGACGTAAGTTGCCTCCACGTACTCGGGCTCCTGCTGTTTCTGCTTGGGCGGAAGCTCTATTTCCCTCGCCACGATCTCGACCTTCGAGCGTTTCTGCCCGTCCTTCTCCCAAGACGAGTAGCGCAGCTCGCCCGATACAGTGACCTTCATGCCCTTGTGCAGGTGGTTCGAAAGCCCCTCGGCCCTGTTGCCGAACATCTTGCAGTCGAAGAAGTTGGGCACTTCGTCCCATCCTCCCTGCTGGTTCTTCTTGGAGCTGTTCACCGCTATCCCGAAGTCGAGGATGCACATGCCACCCTGGGTGCGCCTGAGCTCCGGTTCGCGGGTAAGGTTGCCCGCCACTATGACCACGTTGATGTTGCTCATTCCATTCCTTCCCTGCCCCACTCGCGCTGGTATTGCTCGCGCAGGGCATCATGCTTTTTCTTCCATACGTTGCGCGCCTCGCGCGCGTTCTCGTACTCCACTTGGGCCGCGTGGTACTCGGAGAGCTTCTCGTTCACGCTGGGACGGCCCTTGATGACCGTCTGGATGAACGTGTTGGCGTAACCGTCTTCGAGCATCCTGAAGCTCTCCTTGGACTTCTCCGTGTAGTAGGCGGCTTCTGCCAGCACCATCGCGTTGCCCCTCGACTTGCACTCCCTGAGCGCCGTGTCGAGCATCCTGTGGCACTCCTTGATCTGCTCCCAGAGCGGCAGGTCCTCCATCGAGCGGCTATCCATCTCTCAGCTCCGCCGCCACGGTCAGCAGCCACTCCACGTTGGTGTGGCCCTGTTCCCATTCGGGGCGCTTCTTCACCCCCTCGAACACGTCGTTCGCGTCTCGGTCGTGCCTCTGCGCATAAGACTTGCATTCCTCCCAGAGCTCGCGCTTTGCCTTCTCGAGCCCGTCTTGCTGCTTCGCGGGTTTCGGGGAGCTCCCGTAGACCACGGCACCCTTCCTGCTCATGTTGCAGATGGTCAGCTTCACGATCTGGCCGTCGTCGACTTCGAGCTCGGTCGCGGCGAAGCGGTCGTAGCATTGCTTATTGCCATTGCGGCCGTCCTTGACGGTGCACTTGTCGGCGCCGACCCATATCCTCGGTGCCGTGTAGAGCTCGCGCCCTATTCCCCACTTGAAGCAGGCGCGCTTGAACGCGTCTGACGCCTCGCCCTTGGTCGCCTCCATGTTCGACGGCACGCCGACGTCCTGCTTGGACACCCAGCGTTCCCAGCCGTCTTTGTCCTTGCCGACCATGATGGACACGGTGCAGAACAGCTTGCCGCCGATCTCCTCGTACTCGCACTGCCAGTTCTCGGGACCAACGGTCTCGTCCAATAGCCGCATGTCGCACCTGGCGTCCTTGAACAGCAGCAGCGACACGCCGTTCTCGGTGCACTGGTTCACCCTGCACTCGACGTCCTCCGCCTTGAGCGGCCTGAACTCAAGCATCGCCATCACCCAGTAGCAGCCTGTTGGCGCCCTCGAAGAAGTTCCCGCCGGCCGACAGGACCTCCTTCACCTTCTCGGGGTCCTTCCTGTAGAACTTCGGGGCGCCGTACCCTGCTGGAACATGCGTCTCGGTGCGGTTTACGCCGTCTGGCACTTCGCCCGTGTTGTCCTGGCACCACTTCCCGAAGTCGGCAACCTTGTCCTTGAGGTACAGGAACGCCGTGTACGCGTTGTCGTTCACCCAGTCCTCGAACCTCTCTGCGCTCTCCAAGTCGAAGCCGACGATCGTCTTCGCCTTGGTCGTGGAATACTTGAACTCGCCGCAGCCCTCGAACATGGGCGCTGTGAGCCCTGTGACTCCAATGGAGTCCCTGGCGTCTGCGAGGAAGTCCTCGGCCTTGGCCTTCTTCTCCTTGTAGACCTCAGCGACTTCGTCCTTGAGGGTCTCGATTGCAAGCAAATCGTCAATCGGTGTATGCTCCATTTACGCCACCTTCCTTATCGCTGCGAGGACCTCGGCCAACTCCGCGAGCTGGCTGTACTTCTTCTCGAAGGCGCGAAGCTCGGAAAGCGCGTCCTTGAGCACCATCTCCCTGCTGTCGGGATTGGACAGCGCGACCTCCGTGCGCTCGTATCGGCGCTCCGTGCCGCCCACCCTGAGCGATACGAAAGCCTTCACAGGCTCGGAAGCGCCCTCGACCACAACCTCGATGCTGTGGATGATCTGACGGGCTTGCTGCTCCCTGTAGAGCTCCGCCGCCTGCTCGTCATCCCATTCGAACATGCCGTGCAAGGGCGCGTCCTCGGGCCTGCTCTCGTCTACGAGTGCGCTAGGCGTCAGGTTGCCGTTGCGCTCGAGCCCCTCGCATACCTCTCCTACCATCTGGGCGTCGCCTGTGACGAACGACCCCCTCTTCCATTGATATGCCGCCATTGCGGCCTCCTTTCGTCTAACCAACATACGGGCCAAGCCTCAACATGCCTCGCCTCGCCCTTCCATAACAGGCGCGGCCTTGCCACAACTAACACCACCGAGACTTGCCTTGCCTGCCGTGCCCTGCCCAGCCCGAACCAGCCCCACATCGCCCAGCCGTTCCCGAACGCGCCATGCCTGCCTTGCCACGACTCGCCGGACCTTGCCACTACAAGCCAAAACACACCCGACCCCGCCTGCCTAGCCAGACCTGGCCTTGCCTCGCAATAACATGCCTTGCTCCTCCATGCCGTGCCTGCCAAGCCACGACGCGCCCCGACAAACCAAGCCGAGCCGTGCCTCGCCTGCCGCACCTCGCCTTTCCGCAATGGAACATGCCGATCCTGAACGCACCTAAACTGACCTCGCCTGCCGTTCCCAACCGGGCCTCGACGGACCAAACCCAAACCCGCCCAAACTCGCCTGCCTTGCCTTGCCATGCCACGCAGCACCCAACCTTGCCCCAATGGGCCTTGCCGCGTCCTGCCTTAACCTGCCTGCCGCGTCTATGCGTCGAGCCTGTAGGACCCGTTCATGCCTCCCTTCTCGACGCGCCATTCGCCGATGCCGACCATGAAGCCGCCGGCGTTGATGAACGTGAAAATCTGGTCGAGCGAATAAAGGCCCGAAGCGTTGTATTCCATGACCAGCGGAATCTTCCATTCGTCGTACTGCGCCCTGTATCGGATGTCGGCAGTGCCCTGGCCTACCCGCACCATGTCCTCTCGCATGACGGGGTCGCTGCCGACTATCTCGGCGAGCTCCCAGGTAGAAGCGTCGGTCGCCCCGTGGAGATGGAAGGCACCCTGGACGCTTACCTTGTCCTTGGTAAATCCGCTCCTGTACGCCCCGGAGATAATCGACGCCTTGATGCCGTCCGCCCTGAACCCGAACTTCGCGCCAGCGTCCATCGCGGCCCTGAAGTTGGCCTCGGCCTCCTCGTCGCCTTCGCCGTCCTCCGGCTGCTCGGTCAACCAGTACATCGAGCGCATGAAATCGTTGACGGGAACCTTCTTGGGGCGGTTCTTCTTCGGTACCGCCTTGCCCTGCTGCGCGTCGAGTATCTGCCTGCGTGCCTTCTCGTCGAAGTTGTGCACGATGAGTGGCGTGGTGCCTACAATCGTCAGCTCGATGCGCTTGATTTCCAGAGGTTTGATTTCCACTAGCTCTTTCTTAGCTGCCATGTTGTATAATCTCCTTGTCTGTTTTGACGAGCCGCAGGTCGCCCCCTGCGGCATTTCTTTTTCCTCGACCCCTACTCCTTCCTCACAGGTCGACTTTCGAACTTCTTACCTCTATGTAGTCGGCGCACTGGGGCACCGCCTCCTTGAGCATCCTCGCCAGCGGGGCCCTGATGTCGTTGTTGATCTTGTACTCGTCTACTCCCTGGACGGGTTTCGTGTACCTTGCCTCCTCGACCAGCCTCGCGATGGAGAAGCGCCGTTTCTCTGCCGCAGCCGCAGCCGCCTTCTGGCACATCCACAGCCAGGTGCCGTGGTTGGCTCGGATCCAGTCTTTGGCCTTCTCCCTCATGCCGTCGCCGCGTTCGACGTCGAACAGCGCCATCTGCTCAACGCTCATCGTCGGCCTCCTCGGCGGCGTCCATCGCGTCGAGCGTCTCGCATATCATGTCGATGAGGACGTCATGTTCGAGGAGCTTTAGCTTGTCCCCGAAGCCACTGCCGCTCGACTCGAACACTGGGACGGACTCCATGTACGCGGGGAGCTCGTCTTCGGCCTCTTCGCGGTGCATGGCACGTACGAGCGCGACTGCGTCCTCGATGTTCTCGAACGCGGCGCAGGGCCAGTTGGTGTACTTCGCGGCCTTCACAAGCCACATCATCTTCGTTACCATCCCAACATCACCGCCCCGAGTGCCATGAATGCGAACATGCCGGCGAGCATAAAGCTCGCTATCCTGCTCCCACGCGCGTAATCTGATACAATGTCGTTGCTTGACTTAGCGATGGGCAAGCATGGCGCGTCGGTGTTGCTGCACTGGCGCGTCGTTCTTTTAGTAACCATCTCCAACTCCTTCGTCTCCTTTTCCCGCCCCGTATTTCAGGGCCTTCTCGTTCCACAGCAGGCCGTTCCTGCGGTACCACTCGTCAAATTCGCTGACGAGCACGCTCCCGTACCTTTCCCCGTCTATGTAGCGGAGCGGAAGCGGGTCCTTCGCACGTTTGGCCCACTCGTAGAGCTTCGACGGGTCCTTGTGCATCTGGGCTGCGAGTTCGGGCACCGTCGTGACTATCGGCATTCGTTCCTCCTTTCTCTTCGGGCAGCAGCCCCCGTAGTACGGCGTGCAGGCGAGATATGTCAGCAGGTCAGGGAAACCATTTTTTTCAGGAGGCTCCCACACGCCGCACCACACGGGCTGCTGCATGGTCGGACCGACGCTAGGTCGCGTCGGGTATCTTGTCGAGTTCGATTGCCTCGTCGATCAGGCTGTCCGACGAGACGTTCCACCATTTAGCGAGTGAACGTACTTCGCGGGCGGTGAACTCGCTCGTACCATCCATCTTGTTCGCGAGCGCCGTCTCGGAAATTCCGAGCCTTTTAGCCATGTGGGCTTTCGGCGTGCCGAGGTCTTTGCGACGCTTCTCGATGTTCGGATAGATGATTCCTGCCATTTCTGGGCCTCCTTTCTTCCAAATCGTCCCATATCTGGGAGGTTTTCGAGTATGCTATCCTACTTCTGGGAACTTTGCAAGACTTTTCTTGATTATTTCTCCCATTTCTGGGATTATTATGACGGGAGACGTCAGGAGGCAGAAATGGGCGAGATTAGTTACTGTTTGTTGAAAATAATGAAGGAACAGGGGATGAACCAGGCCGAGCTCTCACGCCGGTCCGGCGTGTCGTCGAGTAGCTTGTCGCGCTATTTGGCGGGAGATGACATGCCCGCGTCGAAGCTGAAGAAGATAGCTGACGCCCTTTGCACGTCGACGGATAAGCTGCTCGGTTTGGACGTCGAGCTTTCAGAAGACGAACGCGAGCTGCTCGACTACTACCGTCAAGCAGAACCCTGGGAGCGAGAGCTGATCCTGAACCATGCGAAGATGGTCGCCGTCCACGCTGGCGATGGAAAGCGGTGACGCGTATGACCAGGAGCCACTTCGGTAGCATAGAATACATAGGCCCGGGCAAGTACCGCGCATGGTGGACGGACAAGGCGGGCAGGCGCCAGTCGCACAGGATGACGGATTGCACGAGGGATGACGTCGAGGCGTTCCTCGCCGGGAAGTGCCTCGGCCCGATGGAAAGCTCGACCACGTGGGGAATGTTCTGGAAGGCGAAGGTCGACCCGCAAATAGAGACACTTGCCGTTAAGACCAGGGACGAGTACCGCCGCCAATGGAGGAGACATCTCGAGCCAGTTATAGCAGACGAGCGCGTGTGCGACATGACCTGGCACAGGGCGAACGCCGTCATCGGCATGGTCGAAGCGCCCTCCATGCAGCGCGCCGTCGGAAGGCTGCTCAAGAAGATGTGCAACATGGCGATCCGAGAGGGCCTCCTGCTCGTGAACCCAGTTGACAGGGCCATAGAGTACAAGCCGCGCAGGCGCAGGCGCAAGAAGCTGACCGACGTCACGATGGTGAAGGACGTAATGGAGGCCGCCGAGGGATGCAAGTACGAGCCTATCGTCCTCTGCCTGATGGGGTTCGGCATGCGCCCCGAGGAGGCGGACGCGATGCTGTGGGAGGACTTGCGCCCGTACGAGTTCAAGGGCTCGACGTACTGCGTGGCGAACGTGGACAAGGCGCTCACGTGGACCACGTCCGAGGGCAAGCACTTCAAGTCGACCAAGAACGAGCCGAGCGAACGAGAAGCCGTGTGCGGCGAGCCGTTCGCGTCAAGGCTGTTGGAGCTTTCAGAGGGCAAGACGGGGCCTCTCTGCCCGTCTGGAGAGCCGTACAGCGAGGAAAGACCCGAAGCGTGGTACACCTCGCCCAACGTAATCACGAGGAACTGGGCGCTGTGGTGCGAACGCCACGGGATACCGTGCTCTAACCAGAAGGACTTCCGCTCGTCGTACTCGACCATGATGGGCGAGGCGATGGTTCCGGATTCCGTGGTGGCTGGGAACATGGGACACTCGGACGGCACGACGAAGGGCGTGAACTACCAGAAGGTGACTATGAGGGCCAAGTGCATGGCCGCAGACATGCTCGCGGAGCTGCTCGACGAGGTTGGTGTATAATGCACGAACGGCTCGGGAGGCGTCCAATCGCACCACATCGCACCACCTTGGGGCGAACATATGGACAAAATCCCAGTTCAGCCAGCGTGGCTCAACGGTAGAGCAACTGATTTGTAAGTTGTTCTATGACCTGGGATTATGCTTCTCGATTACCTATCTGACCTGGGAAAACGCACTCATAATCACTCGAATTGTAAGACGCGACTAAATTCCCGTTTGACCAGCCTGAATACTTCTGAGTCCTCCTGAGTCCTGGAGAGAATTGCACCACTTCGCACCACCCTTGGGCATAATTGAGCCCCCTCCGTGAGGGTGAGGCGGAGGGGGCTGAGAGAAGAGAGGGCTACTTCAATAGCTGCGCCACGCAGAAGATGACGAACACCAGCAGCAGCGCAAGCGACACGTTCTGTACTATTCGGCCCATATGCGGATTGCCTCGATGCGCCTGGATTGACCGTCGCAGCCCGTGGCGTAGCCTTCCTGGGTCTTGCCGAGCCATCCGTAGTTCTGGACGTGAACCTGGTAGTAGAGCTTGCGCTTGTCGCCTTCGGGCTTCTTCACGGTGAACTCGATCATCTCCAAGCGCAGCGATTGCCCGTGCGTGCCGATCTCGATTTTCGAACCGGTGGTGATGTTCTCCCAAATCTTCCACCCGATGTTCTGGATGTGGCCCTTGGCCGTGACGACCCAGCCCTCGGGCAAGGAGTCAAAGGTGATTGCCTCCAGCCTGAGCGACTGGCCCGTTGTTCCAGCGGTCTGCCCGTCACGGACAACTGGCAAGTCGCCGTAGTTCTGGCAGTGGGTGTGGTAGGCGATGCCGTTGGAGTTCTTCGGCTCACCTGGCACCTGGCCCGTGGCTTGCCCGCAGAACCGCTTCCAGTAGGCTTCGTCGCCGTAGAACACGGAGAGGTCGATGTTGCCGTCGTAGCCCCTGATGTCGCCCGTGGAGGTGTACTGGTAGGCCACCATGTGGTCCCACGCGCCAGTACCCCAGGTGTTGTCTGGGTCGTCGACGAACCCAGCGCCCTCGTAGCGGTACAGGTACGAGGCCATCCACAACGGGTAGTCGTTGA
>Ga0310690_10009543_pt1 | contig 12162 bp, 12 predicted proteins | sample AusTroGonzalo_MG_2_FD_207661 | JGI IMG/M metagenome (GOLD analysis project Ga0310690, IMG submission 207661) | Bovine rumen microbial communities from tropical cattle in Woodstock, Queensland, Australia - Gonzalo_04 (v2) (version 2) | ecosystem: Host-associated > Mammals > Digestive system >...
TGTATGTCGAGCGGGGCGAAGGACGCAGAAATCGGCCACGCTCGAAGGCGAGCACGGTTGCCCCGAACGTGACCGCACGTCGGAAAGCAAACAATGTGAGCATGTTCGGCGCGTCCTTTCCCGTAACGGTGACTTTATGGTATACTATACGCAACGTTTTTTAACAAGGCAATAAAAGGAGCCAGACAAATGAAGCCAACACTCGTAGTTCTAGCAGCCGGCATGGGTTCTCGCTATGGCGGGCTCAAGCAGGTCGATCCCGTAGGCCCTTCAGGCGAGGCGATCCTCGACTATTCCGTCTTTGACGCGGTCCGCGGCGGATTCGGCAAGGTCGTCTTCATCATCCGCAAGGACTTCGAAGCCGAGTTCAAGGAGAAGGTCGGCAAGAAGTACGAGGGCGTAGTTCCCGTCGACTACTGCTACCAGGACATGAACGACCTTCCCGCCCCCTACAAGGTGCCGGAAGGGCGCACGAAGCCCTGGGGCACGGCCCACGCGACCCGCGCCGCGCGCGATATCGTCAAGGAGCCGTTCGCCGTCATCAACGCCGACGACTTCTACGGTCGCGACGCCTTCGCGAAGCTCGGCGCGTTCCTCGCGGCCGCGAAGCCGATGGAGTTCTCGATGGTCGGCTACAAGCTCGAGCTCACCCTCTCCGAGAACGGCTCCGTCGCCCGCGGAATCTGCACCGTCGGCGAGGACGGATCGCTCAAGGCCGTCACCGAGATGACGAAGCTAGTCAAGGCCGGCGACGTCGCCGAGAACCGCGAGGATCCCGAGTCCCCCGTCAAGGTCCCGCTCGATTCGCGCGTCTCCATGAACCTCTGGGGCTTTACGCCCGAGCTCTTCACCGAGCTCGAGGAGCGCTTTCCGAAGTGGCTCGCCGTCAACGGCACCAAGGAGAAGAGCGAGTGGTACATCCCGTTCGTCGTGGACGAGCTGATTCACGAGGGCAAGGCGACCTGCAAGGTGCTCCCGACCGAGTCCAGCTGGTTCGGCGTCACGTACCGCGAGGACAAGCCGTTCGTCATGGCCGAGATCAAGAAGCTCGTCGACGCCGGTGAATATCCTCAGAAGCTTTTCTGACCTCCTTTGGCCAAGAAGGTGCGAAATATGCTGTCGCCCGTCCGATCGTGACGGGCGACATCTGTGTTCGGACTGCCTGATGAAGCTCCCGTTCCTGGCGCAGACGGGATGCTGCTCCATATGCGGCCGCCCTGTCGAGGGCTTCGCCGGCGAATACGTCTGCGAGGATTGCGAAATCCACCGTCCCGAGTTCGACCGCGCCGCGGCGGCCATGCGTTTCGAAGGCCGCGCGCGGCAGATGGTGCTCGACTTCAAGTTCAACCGACATCTCTGGCTGAGGGGCGACCTCGCGGACTTCCTTGAGGCGGCGGTCAGGGCGCGGCTGGACGTTCCTTCGATCGATTTGGTGATTCCGATGCCGACGACGCGCGTCCATCGCTGGGACCGCGGCTACAACCAGTGCGAACCGATAGCGCGCCTGCTTGCGAGGCGGATCGAACGCCGCTATGACGCCGGGACGCTTTTGAGGCGCGGGAATCCAAGACGGCAGTCGTCCCTCACCGAATTCGAGCGCCGCGAAAACGTGAAGGAGACGTTCTTGGTAAGCCGCCCGGCCCTCGTCCGCGGAAGGACCGTTCTCGTTGTCGACGACATACTGACAACGGGCGCTACGATGTCCGAGGCGGCGCGCGTCCTCAAGGACAGCGGCGCTTCTCGCGTATTGGCCGCAACCCTCGCCAGGTCTACTGGAGGTTAATGAATATTAGCGTCGAAGTCCGGTACCGCTCCAGTTGGTAGCCGACTTCGTGCGGGAGCTCGTTTTTGCGCTGAACATGCTGTCGTCGAAGTCCGGTACCGCCCGACCCGGAGCTTCTCGACCTCGTATGCGCCTTCACTGAGCAGACAAGTTTCCGAGTTGAGCCGGTCATGCCTAGGCGTTCGTCCGTGGTTGCGTGCGTCGACTCTCTCACGGCGCCGAGTCGAGCAAGCTCCTCTCGTGCGATCCCCGCCTTCTCCTCCAGCCACGCTTCGCACTATTCGTTCACGATATTTCTGACTAAGAAAGTTCCGCAATGAGTTCTCATTTCAGTTAGATACCTGTGGGGGCAGGCCCCGAAGGGCGCGCCGACGGAGGCCGGGAGACGCCTCGGCGACGTGATGAAGCGACCTAAGCGAGTCTAGTCTTGATGTGTATTTTGTCCAGTGTCGCGAATCCTGGTATCCCCCGAGGCGAAGCCGAGCCGCGAAGCGGGCGCTAGCGGGGTGCGGCGAGGGCCCTTTAGGGCCGAGTCGACGCGTTCGCCCGAGGTGTCTGCCCGGACGCAGTCGGCAACAAATTGGGGCGATACCGGACTTCGACGACAGCGACGTTCATAATCGCAGTTCAACATTTTTGGTATAATGTTGCCATGAAAACAGCAATGCTTTTTATATGCGCCGCTTTTGCCGCGCTTGCCGCCTGCGCAAAAACCTCCACTCCGGAGGGCTGGCTCGACGACTACGAAGCCGCCTTGAAGAAGGCCGCCGCCGAGAACAAGTACATAATCGCCGACTTCTCGGGCAGCGACTGGTGCGGTTGGTGCAAGCGCCTCGACAAGGAGGTTTTCGGCACGTCCGCCTTCCGCAAGGGCACGGCCGACAAGTATGTGCTTCTCTTCATCGATTCCCCGAGAGACCAGTCTCTTCTCACTCCCGAAACGGCGAAGCAGAACCCTGAGCTTATCCAGAAGTTTGACATCCACGGTTTTCCGACGGTTCTTGTTTTGGATTCGACGGGGAAGCCGCTCGTCAGGACCGGCTACAAGGCCGGCGGCCCCGAGAAGTATCTCAAGATGATTGACCTCGAGCTCTTCCACGGCGATGACATCAAGAAATACATAACGCCTATCGAGGAGATTCTCGGCCGCTACGACAGCGAGATCGAGGAAGCCTCCAAGAAGGCGTTTGAAAAGGCTTCCGCGAAGTACCCAAAGAACAAGCGCAAGTTCCAGCGCCACGTCCAGAAGATCATGTTCGGGGAGGTGTTCCCGAAGTACATTCCGCTTATCGAAAAGAGCTTCCAGGAGGCGAAAGACGTGAAGGTGCCTGATTTCCTCGAGGACTGCAAGAAAGATACGATCGGCCAATACGAGGAGCACTTCAAAGAGCTGAAACAGGCCATGAAGGAATACAAGTCCTCCAAGAAGACCTCCGACGAGAAATGAAAAGCGAGAGCCTGGCCCTTCGGCTCGAGCGGGCGACTCCGATTCTCGGCGAAAGCGTAATTGAGCGCCTTGCCGAGTCGAAAATCGCCGTCTTCGGCGTCGGCGGTGTCGGCAGCTGGTGTGCGGAGGCGCTCTTGAGGAGCGGCGCAAGGCGCCTTATCCTTGTCGATGACGATGTAGTCGCAGAGTCGAACCTCAACCGCCAGTGCGAGGCTACGGCCGATACGCTCGGGAGGCCCAAGGTCGAGGCGATGAAGGCGCGGCTCCTTTCCATAGATCCGGAAGCGGAGATCGAAGCAGTCCAGGAGCGTTTCCTGCCCGGTTCCGAGATCCCGGAGGTCGACTTTGTCGTGGATGCGATCGACTCTGTCGATTCGAAGTCGGCGTTGATCCTCTCAGCGACCGCTCGCGGCGTTCCCATAGTTTCGTCGATGGGCGCGGCGCTTCGGGTCGATCCGACGAAGGTGGAGGTGAGGAGGTTCGACAAGGTGGAGGGCGACGGCCTCGCCCGCGCCCTGAGGCAGCGCTTCAAGCGCCTCGGGTGCTACCCGGCGCGGAAGTTCAATGTCGTCTGCTCGACGGAGCCGCCGGCGGCGCTTCAAGTCCGCGCGAGCGTCATGCAGGTTACGGCTGTCTTCGGGCTCACCCTCGCGGCGGAAGTCATAAGGGCGCTGGGCGAATGAGCGGAAGGGCGAAAGGGATACTCTCCATAATCGCTAGCGCGTTCGGCTTCGCGCTGATGGCGTTCTTCGTAAGGCTTTGCGACGACTTCGGCGGAGAGATATCAAGCTTCCAGAAGAGCTTCTTCAGAAACGTGATCGCGCTCGCGATAGCGGCGATCGTGTTCATCAAGGAAAAGCGCAGCTGCGAAGGGGAGAGCCCGATCCTGCCGAATACGCCAAAGTCCTGGGGTGCGCTTGTGATGAGAAGCGTATTCGGGCTTGTAGGCATCTTTGCGAACTTCTACGCGCTTTCGAAGATCCCGATCGGCGAAGCGATGACGCTGAACAAGACGGCCCCGTTCTTCACGGTGTTCTTTTCGTGGCTTTTGCTTGGCGAGCGCGTGAGCTTAAGGCAGCTAGGGTACCTGTGCCTCGCATTTTCGGGTGCGATGCTCGTCATGAAGCCCGGCTTTCGCGGCGCGGAGACGTTCGCGGCGATTTGCGCACTTGTCGGCGGGCTTGGAGCGGGAATCGCCTACGTATGCGTCCACATGCTCGGGCGCGAGAAGGTGAACAGCGCGTTCATAGTCCTCTTTTTCAGCACCTTTTCTTGCATAGGATCGCTGCCGTTCATGGTCTTCGACTATCATCCGATGACGTTCTTGCAGGTCTTGGTGCTGTTGGGCGCAGGCGCGGGGGCGGCGATCGGGCAATTCGGGGTAACGGCCGCCTACCGCTTCTCGGAGCCGCGCTCGATTGCGCTTTACGACTATACCAGCATAGTCTTCACCGCGGCGTTCGGATTCATCTTCTTTGCGCAGGTTCCCGACGTCATTTCCATCGTCGGCTTCCTCGTCATCCTCTTCGCCGCCTTCCGCATGCGCTCATAATGTGCAGTCGCTAGTCGCTAGTCGTTAGTTGGTAGTTGGAGTTTAGAGTTGGAGTTGGAGAGAGGAGTTGTTCGCCTTTAGTCTCTAATATCTAACCACGAAATACACGAAATACACGAAAAGATTTTCTACTTGGAGTTTCGGAGTCTTGGAGAATTGGAGCGATTTAATATTTAATCCTGAAGCAATGTTATACAATTTTTCGTGTATTTGGTGTATTTCGTGGTTCAATATCTTCAACCCAAACAAGAAAGACGTTTCGGCGAGCCGGTTGAGTTGGGATTGGTAAAGTAAGTGTGAGTCTTATGGCGAGCGCGTCCTTTTTCAATGGGGACATCGCACCAGGCCGAAATATGATATAATAGTATCTAAAGCTTAACGTAAATGGGGAGAATACAAGAAATGAAGATTGCCATCGCCTCCGATCATGGCGGAGTTGACCTCAAGTCTCTTTTGGTTAATGCGCTTTCGCCTCTCGCGACAGTAGACGACAAGGGCCCTGCCGATCGCGCCAGCTGCGACTATCCCGACTACGCCATCGCGGTCGCAACCGCCGTCGCCTCCGGCGAGGCCGACTTCGGCGTGCTGATCTGCCGCAGCGGAATCGGCATGAGCATGACCGCGAACCGCTTCCAGAACGTCCGCGCGGCCGTTTGCGCGACGACCGAGGCCGCGACGATGACGCGCCAGCACAACGGCGCGAACGTTCTATGCCTCGGCGCAGATGTCGTCTCGGCCGAATACGCCGTCGAAATCGTAAAGACCTTCATCTCGACCCCTGTCGACGAGAGCGAGCGCCATGCGCGCCGACGCGTGAAGCTCGAGCGCGCGGGCCGCCTCAGCGACGCTTCTGGTCTCATGCGCGACGACCCGGAGGTCTTTGCCGCCATCAAGGCGCAGACGGCCCAGGAGGATACAGAGATCAACCTGATCGCGTCCGAGAACTTCTCCAGCCGCGCCTGCCGCGAGGCTACGGGAAGCGTCCTCATGAACAAGTACGCCGAGGGATATCCAGGGAAGCGCTGGTACTCGGGGTGCCTCCCCGTCGACGCCGCGGAGGAGCTCGCCAGAAAGCGCGCCTGCGAACTTTTCGGCGCAGAGCATGCGAACGTCCAGCCCCACTGCGGCAGTTCCGCGAACATGGCCGTATACTTTGCGACGATCAACCCCGGCGACACGATCCTTTCGATGTCCCTCGACCAGGGCGGCCACCTCTCGCACGGCTCGCCTGTCAACTTCTCGGGCAAGCTCTACAACATCGTCCCCTACACCGTCGACAAGACGACCGAGATGCTCGACTACGACGCCATAGAGAAGCTGGCGGTCGAGGTCAAGCCCAAGATACTCCTTACGGGCGCGAGCGCGTATCCTCGCAAGATCGACTTCAAGCGCATCCGCGAGATCTGCGACAAGGTCGGCTGCATCATGATGGTCGACATGGCCCACATCGCCGGGCTTGTCGCCGGCGGCCAGCACGAGTCGCCGGTCCCCTACGCCGACTTCGTGACGACAACGACCCACAAGACGCTCCGCGGACCGCGCGGCGGTCTCGTCCTCTGCAAGGAGAGGTTTGCCAAGGCCCTAGACAGCGCCGTCTTCCCCGGAATGCAGGGCGGCCCGCTCGAAAACGTGATAGCGGCCAAGGCGGTCTGCTTCCGCGAGGCGATGCAGCCTGCCTTCAGGGACTATGCGGCGCAGCTCGTCAAGAACTGCCAGGTCCTCTGCAAGACGGTCCAGGATCGCGGCTACCGCATCGTCTCGGGCGGAACCGACAACCACCTCTTCCTCGTCGACGTAAAGTCGCGCGGCATGACCGGCAAGGATGCCGCCGCCGCGCTCGATGCGGCCGGAATAGTCGTCAACAAGAACACGATCCCGTATGATACGGAGTCGCCGTTCAAGACCTCCGGCATCCGCGTCGGAACCGCGTCGGTCACGACGCGCGGCATGAAGGAGGCCGAGATGATCAAGATCGGAACCTGGATCGCCGATGTCCTCGACAATATCGCCGACAAGGCCGTTCAGGAGCGCGTCAAGCGCGAGGCCAGGGCGCTTGTCGCCGCGTTTCCCGTTCCGTAAGCAGACATGGCAAAGGCCGCCATAGTCGGCGTCGTCGGGCGCACCAACGCGGGCAAGTCCACGCTCGTCAACAGGCTCGTAGGCGAGAAGGTCTCGATCGTCTCGCCGGTCGAGCAGACGACCAGGAACACGATTCGCGGCATAGTCGCAGACCCCCGCGGACAGCTTGTGCTTCTCGATACCCCCGGCCTCCACAAGGCCGTCGGTACGCTAGGAACCCTGCTCAACAGGATGGCGCGGAGAAGCGCGGCCGGGACCGACATAACGTGCGTCGTCTTCGACGCTTCGCAGGAGCCGCAGCTCGAGGATATCGGCTGGATGCAGCGCATAGCGAAGGAGGCTCCCGAGAAGGTGGTGTTCGTCCTCAACAAGAGCGATGCGAAGCCGTTCTTCTCGGCGATGTTCCATGAAGCCTGGGCGGAGGCGTCGTCTTCGCCCGAGCCGTCTTCCGCGAAGCCGCTCTGGGTCGACTGTTGCGCCTTGACCGACGATGGCGCGAAGGGCGTCATGGATGCGCTTTTCGGTTTTGCCGAAGAGGGAGAGCCGCTTTTCCCGGAAGACGTCGTTACGGACTATCCGAGGAAGCTTGCCATAGCCGACACTGTGCGCGAGAAGTTCCTCGCGAAACTTCATCAGGAGCTCCCTCACGAGCTTGGCGTAAGGGTGAAGGAGATATCCGAAGGCAATGGCCGTTGGGCTGTCGCGGTCGACGTGCTTGTGAACCGTCCTTCCCAGAAGCCGATCGTAATAGGCAGGGCGGCGCAGACCATAAAGGGCGTAAGGAAGGCGGCCGAGAAGGAGCTTTCCGAGGTGTTCGGCGTAAAGGTGTCGCTTGAGCTTTGGGTAAAGGTCGAGCCCGGCTGGATGAAGGATCCGAAGATACTCTCCGAGATGGGGTACATGGGGGATTTGGTTTGAGGAGATTCCTTATAGCGGCTCTCGTGTCCGTCTCGCTCGCCGCATACGCGGCGGACGAGCTTGATGTCGCGCGGGAGGCCCTCAGGGACGGGCTTTGGGATATCGCCAGGGCCCATGCGATGCAGGATGGTTCGGACGACGCGAGAATAGTCTTTCTGGAGAGCTATGCCAGGGAGGGCGACTGGGCCAATGTGCTCAAGACGCTTGCGGAGTGGGGCGACCCGACGAACGAGACATACGCGTGCTACCGCGCATCCGCGCTTGTGAGGACCGGCGAGCGGGCCGAAGCGTCAAAGGTCCTGGCTGAGGCGACGGTTTCAAATCCGGACAACATAAGGACGGTCGCGCGGCTGAAGGCCGAAATCGCGCTCTCCGACGGCGATGCGGACGGAGCCATTTCGATGCTCGACGGCGCAGGTTGCACAGATCTCGACTCCGACATGCTCCGTGCCGAAGCGCGAGAGGCGAAGGGCGACTATGCGGGTGCTGCCGAGATATGGAGGCGCATTGCGCGGGGGGATGCCCCCGAGCAGACGCGCGCGGCTGCCGCTGCAAGGCTTGGCGAGGCGAATGTGCTCATGGAGGTGTACCTGCGCCTGACTGTTCCGGATCTCAAGCGCTTCTGCGGTTTCCATCTGGGAGTCGCGATGCTCAGGGATCCGACTACGTTCGACGAGGGCGCCAAGATGCTGAGTACGCTAGTCAGGGACGCGCCCGACTCCGACGGCGCGCGCGACGTCTTCATGGCGCTTGCCGAGTCGCGGCTCGACAGGGGCGAGTGGTCGGCTGCCGCACAGACGTTCTCCGAGGCGCTCGAGACATGGCCCGACATAGCCAAGGACGCGTCCTTCCAGGAGGGGCGCGGCTGGGCATTCTCGAATCTCGGCCGCCACGAGGAGGCTCTTGCGGCCTTCGAGCGCGCTGCCGAGCTGACGACCAACAGGTCGGTGAAGGCCACGGCGATCGTCAAGTCCGGCGATGCGCTCGCGGCGCTTGGGCGTGGAGCGGAGGCGATAGACCGCTATCGCGCGGTCAGGCGCGACTACTCCGACACAGAGGCGGCCGCGAAGCTCGACGACATCCTGCGTCTGCAGGAGCTTGAGGACGAGGGCCGCTCGCTCTACAGCGAGTACAGGTTTGCCGACGCCCAGAGGACGTTCGAGAAGATAGCCGCCGAGGACGCCGCGAGAAGGCCCAGGATGGTCTACTACGAGGTCCTGTGCCTTTACGGGCAGGGCCGCGACGAAGAGGCGGAGCGCCGCGCGAGATCCCTGGCCGACGACATGTCTGTGCCTGCGGGCCTTCGCGCCGAAGCGACCCTTTGGCTTGCGAAGCTCGCATACAACAAATCGAGGTGGCGCGACGCTGCGGCTCTTTTCTCCGACTATGCGGCCGTCGCGCCGGATTCTGACCATGCACCGATGGCGCTCGTATGGTCTGCACGCGCCGCATTCGCCGAAAGCGACTATCAGAAGGCGGTCTCCACAATAGGCGCCCTTGCGGCGAAGTATCCCGATTCCGAGGCCAAGGCCGCCGGGTTCCTGGTGCAGGGAGAGGCGCTCATAGAGCTTGCGCGCTTCGACGAAGCCGTTCTTGTCCTTGAGCGTGCGGCGCTTGTCCAGGGCGTTTCCGCGGCGGATCGCCTTCGCGCCCAGATCTTGAGGGCCGATGCGCTCTTTGCCATGGGAGCCGACAACGCTGCGCGGTATCTTGCCGCCCTTGAAGCCTACAGGACGGTTCTCCTTGGCGAAAACCTGACCCCGACGGAGCGCATTACGCTTTCGTTCAAGATCGGCAAGGCCCTCGAGCGTCTGAAGCGAACCGAGGAGGCGATAGACCAGTATTATTCGCAGGTCGTGCTCGCCTACCGAGACGGGCGGACGACAGGCCTCAGGTACGACGACTCCGCCAAGGCGGACTTCTCTCGCGCCGCGTTTCGTCTTGCGGAGGAGTATGAAAGCCGCGGAAGGGACAGGCAGGCGATCAACGTCCTGAAGCTTGTCTCCAGGAGCGATGTTCCGGCGGCGGCCGAGGCGTCCCGCAGGATCGAGAGAATCAAAAGGAAAGGAAAGTTTCTATGACGATTTCCGGCGGACCTGTGTTCTGGATCCTTCTGGTGATGGCGGTCGCGGCGCTGATAGTCTTCCTGGAGCGCTTCTTCGAGCTCAGGCGCGCCCAGATAGACTACGAGGACTTCGTGAAGGGTATCGTAAACATCCTGGCAAGCGGCAACGAGGACGAGGCCCTTGCCGTGTGCGAAGATACGTCGGTGCCGGTCGCGCGCATCGTTTCGACGGCGATACGCCACCGCAACGTTTCGGAGCGTGCGCTGAGGGAGGCGGTCGATGCCCAGGGCCGCGCCGAGGCCAGCTATCTCAACAGGCGCCTTGCGACCCTTGCGATAATCGGCAACTCCGCTCCGCTTCTTGGACTGCTTGGTACGATAATTGGCCTCATAAGGACAATGCTTCTTGTGAATGCCGAGCAGGTCGTCTCCAGGACAGATCTTGTGGGAGCCTCGATGGAGGCTCTTGTGTCGGCAGCAATGGGACTTGCAGTCGCCCTGCCTGCGTCGATCATGTTCGCGATGCTTCGCCTCAGGATGGAGAGGCTTGTTGTCGATATGGAGGCCGCCGCGAGCCAGATCGTCGGGCACCTCACCGGCAAGGAGGATGAATGAAGTCCGTCTGGGGATGGATGCCGGAGCTCCCTGAAGGCATGTGGCGCCACGTTCCGTCGTGGCTGCGCCCGTTCTTTGCCGCTGTGCCGTGGATAACGGTAGGTTGCCTTCTCATAATGATCGGCATGCTGGGGGGAACTTTCACCAAGGCGGAAGGGGTTCTGTTCGATCTTCCCGAGGGTGGGCTTTCGGATGGCGAAGCGACTCCGCTCGTGGCCCTTGTGCTGCCGCTTCAGGACGAGACGTGCGTATTCTTCGACGACGCCAGATACTCGCTTGGCGATCGGGTGTCAACCGCGGCATTTGGCGAGCACCTCGCCGAGCGAGCCGCCAAGGTCGAGATCAAGTCGCTGCTCGTCCTCTCCGACCGCCGTGTTCCGTGCGAGGAGATCACGAAGGTCGCGTCGGTCGCGCGCGAAAGCGGACTGGAGAGGATCCTCTTCGCCAACAAGTCGGAGTCCGCGACAGAATGAATGGCCGTTCATACAGGCCGCGCCGCAGCTTGCGCATAGAGATAGGGCAGCTTGCCGCCGCCCTGGCCCTGCCTGCCGCCATCTTCTACACTTTCCCGTACAAGGCGCTGGCGCCGTCCGCCAGGGCGGCGGCGGACGCAGTCGGCCCGCGGCGATCGACGTGTGCGTTCGTGACCCTCGCCCAGGACGAGGAAAAGAGCGTTCTCGCCGCTTCGAAGTCCGCATGGCAGATCAGCACGGAAGGCGTCCGCAGGCTGAGGCTCGACATGTTCGCCGAGGAGATACCCGAAGCTGTGATCGATCCCGTGGCGGACATATCGATCCGGACGCGCATAGACCGTTCGGCCCCCCTGCCGGAGATTTCCGTTATGATACCGACCGACATGAGGGCCCCACAGCCGGAATCGATAGCTCCGGCGAAAGGCGAGGATGCGCCGTCCATGGCCTTCCCGAAGGAAGAGATGCTTCGCCTGGAGTGAACTGTTTTCAAGAAAGGACCGCAAGACATGACGCAAGAAGAGGTTTTGAGCGCATTCAAGGATACAGGGGCATTGCTCGAGGGTCACTTCGAGCTTCGCTCCAAGCTCCATTCAAACAGGTATTTCCAGTGCGCAAACGTGCTGAGGTTTCCGAGAATAGCCGCAAAGCTTTGCGATGCGGTTGTCGAGAAGGCGAAGGCGGGGTGCGATCTCGGTCGCGTCGACGGCGTGATATCGCCCGCCGTCGGCGGCATTCTTGTGGGCCATGAGGTCGCCCGCGCCCTTGACGTGAAGTGCGTCTTCGCCGAAAAGGTGCAGGGCGAGGGCGTGGACGCGAGCGGGAAGCCGAATACGGTTCTTGCGATGCGCCGCTTCACGCTGAAGCCCGGCGAGCGTTATGTTGTCGCGGAGGACGTCGTCACGAAGGGCGGGCGCGTGCAGGAGACGATCGATCTCGTAAAGGCGGCGGGCTGCGAAGTCGCGGCGGTCGTTCTCCTGGTCGACAGGTCCGGCGGAACGGTGACCTTCGGCGACATCCCCATGTTTTCGCTCATGCAGATGACCCCCGAGACCTGGACGGCCGGGGAATGCCCCATGTGCAAGGCCGGCGGCCGTCCCGTCCATCCCGGCTCCTGATCCCACTTGCGCGATGGCGCGGAAAATAGTATAATACACTCTCAATTTTCGAAAGGGAAAGAAGACAAATGAAAAAGGACATCCATCCGGCTTACGGCGACGCCACGATCACCTG
>Ga0310690_10009544_pt1 | contig 12161 bp, 21 predicted proteins | sample AusTroGonzalo_MG_2_FD_207661 | JGI IMG/M metagenome (GOLD analysis project Ga0310690, IMG submission 207661) | Bovine rumen microbial communities from tropical cattle in Woodstock, Queensland, Australia - Gonzalo_04 (v2) (version 2) | ecosystem: Host-associated > Mammals > Digestive system >...
ACTTACACAGTGCCGAACAATTTTGTTCAGCAGTATGATTTGGGGCAGAAGAAAATCCGTGCTGATTTGGTGGATGAGAACTTCACCGATGCTGCGGGGGCTATAAATCAGCTACTTACGGACGATGCGAATACGGTGCATCTGACGGGCGCGGAGACGATTAGCGGCGCAAAGACGTTTACATCGGCCATTACGGCAAGCGGCGGTGTTACTGGCAATGTGACAGGCAATGTGACAGGCAATGTGACGGGCAATGCGTCAACCGCTACAGCGTTGCAAACAGCACGGACAATAAACGGCGTGTCATTTGATGGGACTGCAAACATAACGGTTGCTGACAGTACAAAAGTTGCGCTTAATGGCAGTAATTTGAATGCGAATACGACTGTTAAAACCGTTATCGAAACATGGCACAGTGGCACGGAGTGGTATAGAGTCTGGTCAGATGGTTGGATAGAACAGGGCGGGAAAGTTATTGGTACAAGTACTACAGTAGTAACAACTTTGCACAAGGCTTTTTCAAATACAAACTATACTACATCTGTTAGTTTTAGTACAACATCAACAACAGGCCCAGATTCAACAACTTTTAATTCGCAATACATAGCTGCATGGAATAAAACAACAACAAGTTTCAAAAGTTATGGAGTTGGTGTTGATGTGGTGTTTTCTACGAATTGGTACGCTTGTGGGTACTAATAAAGGAGACTTCAAATGAATTTCACACTCAATCAAATCTTCGACAGCACATATCCCCCAGAAGCCGCGCAGTTCTGCAATGCTAACGGCTACGTCATCAAAGAGATAGACAATTCTGGTGGCAAACGGCGTTACCAGATTCAGGAAGTTCCAGCGCCTACATCCAAAGAACAGGCAGAACAGCGACGTATGGAAATCCTTGCGGAACTCGACAATATAGACCGTGCTTCATGCCGTTCCCTTCGCGCCATTCTCACGGCACAGGCGGCAGGGAAAGAGCCTGATAGTGCTGACGTGGAAATGCTTGCGGAGCATGAAGCTGATGCGAAAAAACTCCGTGCGGAACTGGTGGGACTAAATGCCTAGCATATCCCACAAGCGCATTACGTCCCCTTCGCAAGAGGGGGACGGCTTGCATTTTGCCGATGGCCAGCACTATGATGTCTCCGACTGCATCATTGACTTTTCAGGCGTACCACTGGACAAGCAAGACGAGGCGGCGGCTATCACCTGGGGCAGTTCTGCCACTTTTCGGCGTTGCGTCATTCGTGGCGCTGGTAAGCTGGTGCTATGCGGCTCCGGGGATGAGGATAAAGTCGGCATCGAGATAGATAAGCGCGTATCTTTCTACGACTGCATCTTTGAGGATTTCGGACGCCGTGGGCCGGAAGTACAATCAGGAATGCAGGTGTCGCTTCACAACTGCCTGATACGCAACTGGGGCGACCCTGACAGATTCACAACCCGTAATTTCGGGGCTTGGGCGCACAAGGGAGGCCGTATTGATGCTTATGGGTGTATCTACTGGCAAGATAACTTTTGGCGGCCCATAGGCCAATTCTGGGCCGATTTGATAGACCACATCGGTCAGGCATGGAATGATGAAGGGATACGGGGCTTATTCAGACTCTCGACTTACATCCCCGGCGTTTGCAAGGGTTTGCTCGCAACGGATGGCGGCGAGGCTTATGCCTGGCAGTGCTACCGGAATCACTGGTGGATTGCCCTGCCTTGGCGTCATACCACGGCGATGATGGATAAGATAGATGCCAAGTGTATGATTGCTTACTTGAATCGCATGGCAGCTGAACTCGACGCTGAACTGCCGAAGTAAATTTTAGACCGGCATATACAAGAGGAATAAATACCACGGCTGCGAATATCAAAATCGCACATAAGGCTATGCAGTTGTAAAGTTCCATATCATCCCTCAAAATTAGGCCATCGGCTAATTTTAGTCTATGGCCTAAATACTTCTAAATCTAGCCCTCAAAATACTTTGTCAGACTGTCCACAAAATCCTTTGCCGTTTTGTTTTTGATATATCGCAAGTTGGCGGGGTCTGAAAATCGCTTTGCCCATTTTTGCAGATAGGTGATTAGATTTTCTGCTTCATCCTGATCGTAAACAAAACCTCTGGGCACAACATTTCCGCCTGTATCTCTTACCCACTCCATAAAGCCTTTTGTGACTTCATAAAGAAAGCAACCGTTAGATTGACCTGTCGGCAAGGGATTCCGCGTTCCGTCAATCATACGCCATTTGAAGCCGCGCAGTTTATTGATGATAAGCTGTGCAGGCATCATGGATGAAGGGCTACGAAGAAGGATGGTAATATCTGCGTCAGGCCTTGCAAACGCAAGCATATGCGCCATAGTACCCATTGTGGTTGCAATGTGCGTTGCGCTTGAAATGATCTTTATTTGCTCATTCAGGAGCAATTTTTCGGGTGCTATAACTTCATATCCTTGGCGGCTGAAAAAAACCTCAAAATATTCTTCGCCTACGCCATCACTGGCAGGCCATTGCGTTCTGGTGAGATAAATCTTTTTCGGCTCTTTAGACTTGCCAGCTTTTTCTTTTAGATAGTCGAACCATTCCAGCCAGATTTTGTTTCCCCCTTCGCCTGTATGATAGACTTCACCGGGAACAATGACTTCTGAGAATTGCGTAGGGCTTTTGAGGATTTCATAGCGCATCCCTGCCAGTTGAAAGAACTTCTCCGCATGGTTTGAACTGGCCCCCGGCTGCAAGACGAAAACCCTTTTCAAGCCGTCATCATGGTGTCTGGCGAAGTGCCACAAGCGCGTCATGCCGTCGAGGATCATGTGACCAAAATGGCCGAAAATCACGCCTCCGAAAACGACTTTCTCTTGGCGTACATCAAGGCCGACTGCCGTATATGACTTCTTACAGGCGAGATTATACAAGGGTGCGCGGCTATTGCGCTCAAGTCCTGCCACAAAGCTAAAATCAGGGCCGCATACGCCTCCCATGTAGCAATTAAGGTCTGACGAACAGTCATCACGTTTCTGAAGTGGTAGCAGGATGCCCCGCTTGACCGTCTTAACCTTTGGCTCTGGCAAGGTTCTCAGACTGTCAAGTGTAGCTTTCCATTGTTTGGCGTATTCGGAATAGAAAAGGGTCATATCTCCCCCTGTATCACTAGATAAAGGTGATACATCTATATGTAACTTGTTGAAATTATTGCTTTCAAGCGTGGTCCCATTCACCACGCTCTTTTATGCGTGATACACTGTAACATGTTGAAAAGAAAGGGGTTAAGCGAAAGCCTAACCCCTATTTTGTATCACCTTGTATCACCATCACGAATAAAAATTAGTGTGCATACAAAAGTGACACCCCATCCGGCCCCTAACAACGCACCCATAATCAGTTCTTTTGTCATGTTGTCTGCATTATATATTAACGCTGTGGCTGTTAAGCCTGTTGCCCATAACCAAAGAACAGAAAATAGCTTCATCCTTTTTCCTCAATTTCAGGCATTAACGCGGCTGCTCTCGCCTGTGCGCCTGCGGTTACATGGGCATAGGTTGCGCCTGTCGTGGCGACATTTGTATGGCCAAGCTGGGCGGCGACTGCGGCAAGGTCTGCCCCTGCCCCCAGCATCATTGTGGCGGCTAGGTGCCGTATATCATAGGGCCGCATTGAAACGCCAGCACGGAGGCAAGCCCTTTTCCATGTGCTATCGTATCGCTTCACTCTGTGCCCGTTCCTGTGGCATACAAAAAAAATCCCGTTCGCCTTATCTGTCAGATAGCGATTCCGGGCTTCTTCCATGTAAGCTATGTTAGGCACCACGGTTTTGATTAGTTCGCTTTTTCCTTGCCTGACAACCACAATTCCGCGATTCCAGACGAAGGCATCCCATTGCAGGCTGAAAAGCTCTGCCTGTCCGAAACGCAGGGCAAGCGCGTAGCAAGTTTTCGCTGCCCACTGCATGTATGGCGGGAGACAGGCATATATGCGCCTGAAAGTATCTAGACTGACATGGATTTCGTGGCGTTGTGTCTTCAATCTCTTGAAGTCGCGCCAAGGGTTGAATGGGATGAATTCTTGTTCAACGGCCCAATTTAGAATGGCCTTCAAATAGGCGTATCGTGAATTGATCGTGCGGTTGCAAACGCCTCGCGCTCTCATATTCTCCCGCATGGCCTCAAGGTCACGGCGTGTGAGAGCATCTGCGTACTTATTCCGCAGAAACTCGGCGTCGCCATCAATGTGGTGTCCGCTTTCGTCTTCCTTGCCTGACAGAAGGGTGATGACATGCTTTTTGGTATGCGGGTGGTAATCAGGCCGGGCGCGGAAATATGCGGCTGTCAATTCGCCAAGCGTCAAGCGGTCACTCTGCGCTTGCTCTTGGATGCGATCGGCTTCAAATTGCTCTGCCTCGCCTTGTGTCTTGAAATACCTGCGCTTCTCGCGTCCATCTTCCTTCCACTTGGCAAACCAGAGATTGCGCGGCTTGAAGTAATGGACGCTCATTTTAATACCCCTTATGCCCCGCAAGCTCTCCGAAAGAGGTCACGGGATAAAGTTTTGCGTGGCGGCTTTTTGGTTCCCTTGTCCTGTTCTATGCCTGCCAATTCCAAGATGCGACGGTCTATCGCTGCCAACTGTTCAAGCAACTTGTTCCGCTCTGGCATGATGCGCCTGATTTCGTCTTTAAGTTCCGATTCGCTCATGATTCCTCCGGCTCTGGGATAGGTCCGGCCCATTCGCCGTTTTCAAATTGTTCAGCGTCCTCGGGGTCGTTATCAATATGGTATTCCATGCCATCTATTCGCAGTATTCGTTCACCTGTAAATGACGGTGGATTAGGAGAGTGATAGCACTCGACAATGAACGGCGCACCGGCATTCCAATCTGGATGTCGAAACCAATAATAGCCCGGTCCTTCTGGGGCGCAGTCGTTTTTCTCCCATTTCATTGATCTGCCTCCATTGGTTCTTGTATCGGGCCGGCCCATTCGCCATCCAACGCATCAAGACATGTTTCTTCAGGGAACACAAAAAATTCGACTGCCTCTGTTGACGCATCAACAAACGCAATCATTTGCATAGTAATTTTATCTTTGTACCAATAATAACCATCTTTTGTCGGTTTCTCCTTCGTCCACTTCAAGTGGCGCGGCATTCCATTCCATCTGTCGGCGGCGAGTATTTTGTCATGAGCGCGCGGGCCACACAGGCCGCACTTCTCGCAATAATAAAAGCCGTCTGTTTCATCCCAGTAATCAATCTGCGTGTTGCCGCAATGTGGGCAAGGCGACATTGTTATTTCTTTCATATTCTCCCCACTACCAATTAGCGTGGCGGCCAAAAAGAAAAGGCCGATCCCTGTTTGCCTGCAAGGGAACGGCCTTCGACTTTTCGTGTACTCTACATCACGGAAAAGTCTGCCACGGTGAAAGTGTATATTATTTCTCTGTCATGTCAAGCGGAAACCTTCATCCACACTTTGCAAGCCTGTACTTCGGCGTCAGGGAACAAGGGGTAAAGATATGTATTACATAGAGTGTCTGTCGTATCTGACAGATATCTCCAATTCTTATTGGAGTAATCAGGGCAACAACAATACACATCTATGATAAGATGCCCGGCAACGCCTGCCAATACAACCCACTGCTCGGCGGCGTATTCCTGATTTTGCGCGTTGCCCGTGTCGAAGTACGGCGCAAGCATTTTCAGCCGCTTCTTTGTTACATCCCACATTGCCTGCGGCATCCTGACCGCTGGGAGATTGCGGGTGCATTCCCAGTGCCATTTAAGGCACTTCGTAAGCTGTGTGTTAAATGGTTTACTGGGGACTTTCGCCTTGTGGAATCTGTCAAAGATACGAACGGCGGCATTTAATGCTAATTCTGCCCTGCACCGCTGGACGGCTGGGTTTGTCCACATTTCTTCACCTTTTTTCTGTAATTCGGTTTTAAAATTAGTTCTTGAGACCCCTTAAAATGCAAGGGCTTTCCGCTTTCTAGGTAGGCTAACATCTCTTCCTTCAATGCCCTTGACATGGCGTCAATCTCTTCGCGTGTGACATATCCCCCCGGCTTCTGACTTTTCCACATGGCATTTGCCACTATTGTTCTCCATGCGGGTATGTTCATGCTTTTCTCTTGCCGTTTTTGTCTAGCTTGGGTATGGGAGGAAACTTGCGAACATTTCCCCGCGGCGAATTCATCTTTATCTTGAAGCAGGCATTTTCCGGGTACCACCCTTTGCCTATGTCAATTCTGGACAAAATAAGCCCCTGCCTGTATCCGTGAGTTCTCGCCCATTCAGCGAAAGTCCAGTAGTCCTGCCATTCGTCACAGACAGGGATAGGCGCGCTCTTTCTGCGACTGCTACGGCAACGGATGTGTCGCCATGCACGATAAAGGGGCGTATCCGGGCATGATTCCCCGTGTATGAGATTGTGCGCCCGCTTTTTTGCCGCTGTCAGACAACCGCAACTTGTGGATTTATTGTGCCGGAGATTACGGCTTGACACTTCCCTTTCCGTTCCGCAGTCGCAACGACATATCCACATTGCCTCATGCCGTGTTTTGTCGCCTTGACGCAATACAAGCCATGCGCCGTATCTCTGGCCTGTCAAGTCGATAAACTTTCCCATGATGCCCTCGTAAGATTGGACGGCCCCCGACACCTTACCATGCCGAGGGCCTGTCTGGAGGATGATGACAACCCCGCCGTTCTCTCGCGCCCCGTGGAAAAGGAGCCACCACGGTTCCGGCACGGCGTCCACCGCAGATTTACTATCTGATTTGCAGGCTGTCCGTCTGTTCTAATCTGCAACCGGGGATTTCAACGCCCCCTTTCAACGCTTCACGGATGACGACCTTATCAGGCTCCCTCTTTTCGGGAATGATACGCATATACAGGTCGTCAAGTTGCGCGTCATCGTCAACGACAACATGCGGGATATGCCTGATGCTCAATGTGTAGGCGTTGCCCTTTATCTTTGACACGCCGTTTTCACGCATTATGTTGAGATATTTGGCCTTCAAGAAAGATATGCGGCCCTCTGCCGTCTTGGCCTTGTTCGCGAGACGCTTGGCTTCTTCTGCATAGTATTTTGCCCTGTAGCTTTCTTCTCGGATGAAGGCGGCAAAACCGTCAATCTTTTCGCTTTCAGCATGGCCTAATTCGTCAAGGTAGGCATCCATCATCTTCTTTTGTTCTTCCGTTAAATCCTCATCATTGACGGAGAGCATGTTGCTAATTTCTTCCTGAAGCGATTTCATTGTTGGCATTATACGCCTCCTTTTGAAATATTCTGTCTAAAGATATCATGCACTCTGTGAGATAGCCTTCAATCATAGGATATGGCAAGTCTACATTAAAGTATGCATCCATGTGCGCCTTTATTGAATGTCTAACAAGTTTCCTAAGCAAATCCTTGTCAAATATTTTAAACCACTGTTCTTGAAATTCTTGCATATGAAAATCAAAACTTCCTACTGAAAGTTCTGACTTTATTTCCTCTCTCTTTACATATATATCAAAAAGAATTGTTCTTAATGAGTGCATTAGAAAAGCGTTATTTTCGTTTAAGTCATTGCCTATCCATGTTTCTTTTTCATCCCTCATCACGCCTCCTAAAAAAATGAGTGTACTATATTTAGCATTTGCTGAGGGTCATAGCTGCCTTTTGTCGCAAAGGCAACGATGGAAAAATTGCCTCTTTGCAACATAGATGGATGGAAAAATTGAGAAATGGCATCACGCAGGCTATCCATTGTAAAAGCTGTATGGTGAGCCATGTACAAATTCCCTTGCGCTATGCTAGGCTGATAACCATACATCATATCAAGAGGAGTTATTGGTCCAACACTTGAAAAATAAGCTGGTGCCGTCAATCTCCCTTCCACCACCAGCTTTGCAACCTCATAAATATCTGGCACGATAATCAGGCAAAAGCCGTCATCTCTTAAAACGCGCTTAAACTCCGCAAGGGCTTTCGGCACTTCGTGCGGGTAAAGATGCTCAAGATTGTGGCTTGAATAGATGGCGTCAATGGAATCGTCTGCGACTTCGGGCATACTTATCATTGAGGCGATAATGTCGGGCTTTACGGCTGGGTTAATGTCTAGCCTGATTTCTCGCCATTCCTCTTTTGAAAAGCCGTGAAGGCCAATTATATGATGACCCCCACAGCCTACATGCAAGACATTTTTCATGTAAAATTTTCCTTTAAATTAAAGGGGAGAATGATCTCCCCTTATCCTTGCTACGCTTTACAAAGCACCACCACGCCGGGCCTTACCCCACTCGGCCGTACAGGGCTTTACCCCACATAGTTCCGCCCTGCATAAAAATTATGCTGCTTTACGCTCTTTTTCGATTCTCCATTCTGTTACAACAAACTTTCCAAACGGGCCTTTTCTATCAGGGCGAAAGTCGCCAAGACCAACCTTGCGGCCTGCGTCATCTACTATTTGCCGTACCAATTCAGCGGCAAACATTGTATCATCGACTTCTAAGGTAAAAGACAATTTCCATTCATCAAGGCGCGGCCTATGTGCCATAATGCGCCCCCCTGTGGCTGGTATGACAACGGAACGGCTATCGACTTCAAAATCTTTTGTGCCAAGAGGACATATAATTTCAGATAACGCTATGCCTGCTGGGATAAGGCTGCTCTTTTTTGTCGTTATCTTACTTTTTCCTGCCTTATGAAACTTTCCAGCCTCTATTATGCAAGCAAAGATGTTAGGGCCTGGAATATAAAGATTGCCCTTTTCATCAGAGTATGTCTTTTTCGCGGCCTGTTCGCGTGGCGTTCCTTTGTTGCCAAGCTGTACGGCTGAAGTGCCGGAACTTACTTTGACTTCCGCTTCTTCGGTAAAACGATTCATCAAAATAGGGGTTACACCTTCAATTGAAACATGGATGTTAAGCATAAGAACTCCTTGCTCTGGTTTACTTTGCGACGCAAAACAGCGCCCTGCATTGCCCCACATAGCGTCAAAAAATTTGTTTCTTAGCCTTGCAGAACTTTACTAAACATCGCAACACTAGGCGCAGGATTACCCGGCATCACAACGCCGCGCCACACCTTGCATCGCCGTAAGAAATTTGTTTCCTTGCCTTGCCTTGCATTGCACTGCCCATCATAGGCACACAAAACCATACAGTGCTCAACCTTGCGTCACTTCACACCGCAAAGCCCCACTGTGCATCACGACACAGCGCAATGATAGTTAAAACATTAGCTTATCTTCTGTCTGCGTCTCTTGCTGGCGTTGCTGTTTGTTGTCTAAAAATTGTATGCGCTCCGCTTTTATTTCTGTTATATATCGGTCTTGCCCCTGCTGGTCTTGCCACTTACGGGTTTGCAAACTGCCCTCGACATAAACCAAACTCCCTTTGTGTAGGAACTTAGCGCAATTTTCGGCCTGTTTTTGAAAACAGGTAACTTTATGAAATTCAGATTTATTTATTTTCTGCCCGTCTTTGTTTGTATAGCTTTCATCTGTAGCTATATTCATATTACAGATTGCAGAATTACTTTGCATATTTCTTAATTCAGGGTCTCTTGTAAGTCGCCCTATAATAAAAACTTTATTTACACTAGCCATTAGTACGCCTCCTGCGACTGATTATTCATAACAACATCAAGGAACTGGCTAACCATTGTCTTTGTCAGTTCGCGGCTTGACGTAATCTTGCGTTCAAAGAACTCTGAAAGCTCGGCAAGGTAGGCATCCCGGTTATTCCCGTGCTTTTTAGTCAGATATGCCATTAGTGCGCTAGACTGTTCCTTGCTCATAGGCTCCGGGTTATTTTTTTTGGCGTTCTCCCTATCCTGTAGGGCGTTTTGCTTTTGAACTCTCCCTTGCGCAGCATTACCGTCATCGTCATCTTCCGTGACGATCCCCACTATGGCAGATAAGCTGTAACGCCGTGCATACGTAATTGCGCTTCCCATGCCCTGCGCTCCCCCCTGACGGTCAAGAGGCATGACACATTCCCCGGCGATCCACTGCCCGGACTTGTGGGCTAACATGGTTCGGACATGCGCCTTGCTGCCGTCTGTGGGCAACATAGTTTGAATCACTGCCAAGCCGTGCTTGGGCAACACCTCGCGGATGGCGGTGTAAACGCTGTTAATGTCAGCGTATTTATTGCGTAAATGGGGATTGACCGAACCTTTAATTGCGGCGGGAAGTTCGGCCTGTGCTGCGGCAAGTGCGCCTGCAAGCTCACCTATATCGTTACTCTGCATTGATTGTATTTCGCACATCTTCATTGTCCTCGTAATCTTCTTCGTTGTAGTCATCATATTCTTCTTCGCTCATATCCATCGGACACGGCCACCCGGAAGGCTTCTTACAAATGCAATCTTCCTGTGAATACGAGTACCGTTCGTGCGGGCACCATCCAGTAAAACACATATTATAGCTCCTTTATCTTATAATACTCGGAACGCCTAACTTCTGCCCTTTCTACTTCCCCAGCATTTCGGGCTAAAAGCTCGGCGTACAGTATGGCGTTTGCCTTTTGTAATTCCTTTATTATCATCCGCAAGTCGTCGATATGTTCTTTCTGCATCTTTATGGTTTCTTCATACATATTCATCACATAACCCCCCACATTCTCAAAGCTGATTCATTTGTGCATTCGCGCATCCAAAAAGGCAACTTCGGCGGCCTCGGATTGTCGTACTTCACGGCCTCGTGCCGCTGCACTTCTTCGGCCTCTGCTTCAAGCGTCAGCCATCTATTTATGCGTTCCTCAAGAGGTTCATCAGGATAAAATGTATCAGGCATATCGGGTATCTTCATATCATCCTCACAAGTACATATAGAGCTCCTAGAATGATAGGCGCGGCTAATCCCATAAGAAAGCCTTGCATTGTGGCGTTCATGATGCACTCCGTAACTGCTTCTTTAGCAATGCGTACTTCAACGACATAAGATGAAGCTTGCGCAGTGATGCCGAAAGAAGGCTGTATCGCTTCGCGCTTTCGTGCATTAGTTCGCCGTTGTGTGCGAGCAACTTCTTGTTGAAATCCATTGCAAGATTTGTCAGATTCTTCCAATCGTTCATTACATCCCCCAGCAAAAAATTGAAATTGTGAACACAAATACGCTCGTCGCATACACAACCATTCCAGCAAGGTGCATTAAAGCGTCTGTCATGTCATCCTCCGATAATTAAAAGAGGGCCTGCGCTTGTTGGGATTCGGCTCTTACTCCCCCTCCCAAACAGAGGCGCAGGCACAGGGTCACGCGCCCTACGGGGCGGACGAACAATCATTAGCGATGGCAACGCACATGATGTTTCCCCGGCTCGCCCCTCCCATAGAGGGCGTGAGTTGGTTACAGATTGTAACCCTCTACCCTCTAGAAATATCAATCATGTTTCGCGCCCTGGTCGGGATGCCCCAAGCGCGTATCCGTCCGCATCTCACCACGGGCCTCGGTAGCTGTCCGCTAACTCGTGGGCTTGAATGCTTCATCCGGGCTAATTGTTAATGAGCTTTCGGGGTTCGTCCCCGTTCGCAAGTTCAAACTAGCAATTTATTTGCTACAGGTCAAGCTAAAAAGAGCATTTTTTTTGCTATCAGTGAAAAAAAGTTTTAAGTGCTTGTGAAAGCTAATTTTTTCCAGAAAAAAACTTTCTGTGAGGGGGCCAAGGCGGGGTTTATTCCTTCGTCTTTTGCTTTCGAGGTCTCCCCTTTTCGGTGGATTCATTCTTGACATCTTGCGCCAGTGTCCATCCGCTCTTGAGGGTCTGCCGGACATTCCAAAACAGGCTTTCAATATCCATAGAAAGAACTTCGGCACAAGCTAGACAATCTTCCAAACTCAATCCACGAAACTTGTCATTGACGCCGTTCCTTGTCGCCCGCCAAAGGGCAGACGGTGAAGAATGGTTTGGGAAAATTAAGGCTGCGAACTGGGAATGATTCATTCCTAGCTCCTGGTATTGCCGTGACACATACCAAACGAAACAACGCTCAAAAATGAACTTTTCCATAGCCTCATCCTCTTTTTTGCTAGTCGAAAAAACAACCGCAAAAAAAATGCTTGCATAGGTAGCAACTATTTTGCTATAATCCGCCAATACAAACGGAGAAAAGGGATGGAACTCAAAAAAGCCTTTGAAATCTTGAAGAAAACATACGGCAATCATTCGCGGGCGGCGGTGGCG
>Ga0310690_10009545_pt1 | contig 12161 bp, 8 predicted proteins | sample AusTroGonzalo_MG_2_FD_207661 | JGI IMG/M metagenome (GOLD analysis project Ga0310690, IMG submission 207661) | Bovine rumen microbial communities from tropical cattle in Woodstock, Queensland, Australia - Gonzalo_04 (v2) (version 2) | ecosystem: Host-associated > Mammals > Digestive system >...
CAAATTTTGCGAACGTTTTTTAATTCACACAGAAATCACAGAAATCACAGAAAAGCGCTAAACCTTCTGTGATTTCCGTGTAACATATTCCTGTTATACTCCCCACCCCTCTAAGGGGCGGGTGCCCACCAAGTCCCTCAACTCCCCACCCCTACTTGGGAGGGGAGAGCGGTAAGGGGACCCCTTCCCTACATGGGAGGGGAAAGGGTTATAGGATTACTTCTTCAGCACTAGCTTGCCATCGATGATGACCACGCCCTTGCGACCCTGCAGGTCGTAAGCAGTGCCATTGGCCTCATTGGCCCTATTGGCCTCATTGATGGCGGTTGACACAGGCTCGGGATCTTCGAGTCCTTTTTTACTCCCAATTTTACTTCCAATTTTACTTCCAATTTTACTCCGATTACTATCCTTCCGCCTTCGGCTCACTCCGATGTCCTCGCAATGTGCGACAGCGTTATGTGGTTACCACAAAGTGTTCTCGCGATGCGCGACAGCGTTATGTGGTCACCACAAAGTGTCCTCGCAATGCGCGACAGCGTCATGTGGTCACCACAAAGTGTTCTCGCAAGTTGCGACAGTGTTATGTGGTCACCACAAAGTGTCCTCGCAATGCGCGACAAGAGTTCGGCGGGGCGCCGAAGTGCTCTCGCAGGTTGCGACAAGGGTTCGACGGGGCGCCGAAGTGCCCTCGCAGGTTGCGACAAGGGTTCGGCGGGGCGCCGAAGTGCCCTCGCAGCTTACGACAAGAGTTCGTCGGGGCGCCGAAGTGCACCTATGCTTCCGTTTGACGTCATTTTCGTTTGTTTTTATTCTCGTATGCTATACCTTATATATATACGCGCGTGAAAGGGCGGCGATTAGTCGGCCACAAGTAAGTAGCTCTTGCTGGGGTCGATTGGTTCGTCGGGGTTAGACGAATAGCCACCAACGATCATTGTGTTCTCTCCGCTCATGACTACACCGGCGCTAACAGACCAGCCTACATAATCTGCAATAAAGTAAAGCGGCATACCATCATTGACGCTTCATTTATAAGGATTTAAGGTTAAATTCACCATTACCGTATATGGGGGAAACATAAAAATTTGGTGATATCAGAAGAAATGCGTACCTTTGCCGAAAATTATAGAGTAATATGAACTACAGCATTAAGCACCCCGAGAACCTGAATGGCATGAACGAGCGCATACGCCGTCTGCGCCAGCAGAACTTCGACACCCCGACCACGCTCTCGATAGAGCGGGCATTGATAGAGACCGCCTTCTATAAGGAGCACTACGGTACCATGCCGACACCCATCCTGCGCGCCAGGAACTTCTATGAGATCTGCAAGAAGAAGACCATCTACATCGGCCCCGACGAACTGATAGTGGGAGAGCGCGGGCCGCTGCCAAAGGCCGTGCCGACGTTCCCCGAGCTGACGTGCCACTCGGTGGAGGACCTGCACACGCTGAACGAGCGTGAGCTGCAGCGCTACACCATCAGCCAGGAGGACATCGACACCTACGAGCGCGAGGTGATACCCTACTGGAAGGGTAAGACGCAGCGCGAGCGCATCTTCAACCATGTGTCGAAGGAATGGGAAGAAGCCTACCACGCCGGTGTGTTCACCGAGTTCATGGAACAGCGGGCCGCCGGTCACACGGCGATGGACGGCAAGATGTACCACGAGGGACTTTTGGACGTGAAGGCTCGCATCGAGAAACGCATCGCTGAGCTCGACTACATCTACGACCCCGAGGCCACTGACAAGCAGCAGGAGTTAGAGGCAATGGCCATCTCGTGCGACGCCGCCATCCTGTTTGCAGAGCGCCATGCGGAGCTGGCGGAGAAAATGGCCAATGAGGCCGAAAAGGCCTATGGCTCCCATGAGCCTCATGAGCCCCATAACCCCCATGAGCCCCATAGGCCCCATAACCCCCATGATCAAAGAATCGCCGAGCTCCGCAAGATTGCGGAGGTGTGCCGTTGGGTGCCGGCCCATGCGCCGCGCAACCTGTGGGAGGCCATCCAAATGTACTGGTTCGTACACCTCGGCACGGTGACGGAGCTGAACGGATGGGACTCGATGAACCCGGGACACATCGACCAGCACCTGTGGCCGTTCTACCAGAAGGGCATCGACGAGGGCACGCTGACGCGCGACGAGGCGAAGGAGCTGCTGAGCTGCCTGTGGATTAAGTTCAACAACCAGCCGGCACCGCCGAAGGTGGGCGTGACGGCCTTGGAGAGCGGTACCTACAACGACTTCACGAATATCAACATCGGCGGCGTGGACCGCGAGGGACGGAGTGCCACCAACGAGCTGTCATACATGATCCTTGAGATACAGGAGGAGCTGCACGAGCTGCAGCCCGGCCTGAGCATCCATATTGCCCAGAACACGCCCGACGAGTTCCTGCTCGAAGGAATCAAGGTGATTCGTCAGGGCCACGGCTACCCTTCAATCTTCAATCCCGACACCTATATTAAGGAACTCGTGCGCGAGGGCAAGACCTTGGAGGATGCTCGCGAGGGCGGCTGCTCGGGCTGCATCGAGGTGGGCGCCTTCGGCAAGGAGGCCTATCTGCTGACGGGCTACCTCAATACGCCGAAGATCTTAGAGATTACGCTGAACAACGGCATCGACCCGGAGACGGGCAAGAAGCTCGGCTTAGAGACAGGCGACCCGCGAGCGTTCAAGACCTTCGAGGAACTATACGACTCCTGGCACCGCCAGATGGTGTACTTCGTGGACCTGAAGCTCTCGGTCAACAACTACATCGAGCGCATGTTCTCGCTCTATGCCCCGGCCACTTTCCTCAGCCTTTATATCGACGACTGCATAGAAAAAGGCCGCGACTACTACAGCGGCGGTGCCCGTTACAACACCACGTATATCCAGTGTACGGGTCTCGGCACCATCACCGACAGCTTCACCGCCCTAAAGAAGCATGTGTTTGAGGATCACAAATACACGATGGACGAGATGCTGGAGGCGTGCAAGAACAACTGGGAGGGCGAAGAGGTGAAGCGCCAGTACATCCGCAACCACACACCCTTCTTTGGCAACGATGACGAATACGCCGACACCATCGCCGTCCGTGTCTATGAAGATTTAGTAAAGGCCATCGAGGGACGGCCCAACACCCGAGGCGGCAAGACACAGCTGAACATGCTATCGACCACCTGCCACAACTACTTCGGCTCGGTGTGCGGCGCCACCCCCAACGGACGACTGGCCCACTTTGCCATCAGCGACGGCACATCACCCGCCCACGGCAGCGACACCCATGGTCCGACGGCAGTCATCAAGTCATTGGGCAAGCTCGACCAGACGAAGAGCGGCGGCACGCTGCTCAACGTCCGTTTCGTGCCGCAGCTGTTGAAGCGTGAGGAGGACCAGAAGAAGTTAGCCTCGCTCATCCGCACCTACTTCAAGTTCGGCGGCCACCACATCCAGTTCAACATCGTCGACACCGCCACCCTGCACGACGCCCAGCAGCATCCCGAGGAATACCGCGACCTGCTGGTACGCGTGGCCGGCTACAGCGACTACTTCAACGACATGACCGAACAGCTGCAGAACGAAATCATAGCCAGAACGGAGAACGAAGCCTATTAAAACATTTAATATTCCTCGGTGAAACCGCTGATTTTCGATATCAAACGCTACGCCATCAACGACGGGCCAGGCATCCGCACCACCATCTTCATGAAGGGATGCCCGCTACGCTGTGTGTGGTGTCATAACCCAGAAAGCTGGTCACAGCAACCTCAGGTGCTCTACAAGCGTTCGAAGTGTATCGGCTGCCGTTCGTGTGTAGCAATTTGCCCGCAACAATCGATAGAAATGACGCCTGAGGGCATTGTCCTCGCGAAGGATCAATGCACCGTTTGCGGACGTTGCACCGAGGAATGTCCCACCACGGCCCTGGAGATGTGCGGCCGCGAATGGACGATGGAGGCCCTGATGGCAGAAATAGAAAAGGAACGCGACATCATGACCGACAGCGGCGGCGGCGTCACCCTCTGTGGCGGCGAGCCGCTGATGCACCCCGACTACACGCTGGAGATACTGCGCGAATTAGGGCGACGCGGATTCCACCGTACAGTAGACACCACGCTTTATGCCCAGCCCGAGGTCGTAGACCAAGTAGCCGCCGAGTGTGAACTGCTATTAGTGGACTTGAAGCTGATGGACAGCGAGAAACATCGCCGCTACACCGGTGTCCCCAATGAGCTGATACTGGAGAACATTCGCCGCATAGCCAAGGACGGACACCCCTTTGTGATCCGCATTCCCCTCATCGATGGCATCAACGCTGACGAGAAAAATATCGATGAAACCGCTGTTTTCCTTAATAGCCTCCCCCATCCCCTATCCACCATCCACCATCCACAATCCACGCCCCCCATCGTCCACCTCCTCCCTTACCACGACGTAGGCCGCGACAAGCATCGCCGCATGTGGAGCAACTACAACCCGCAGCATGTTCCGATGGAAGCACCATCAGAGGAGCTGCAACAAAAATGCCGACGACAACTGGAGGCACATGGGCTCCGCGTTGTCGTCGGCGGTTAAAAGTTTTAATTATCCCGATTTAATCGGCAGAAATTATTTGTTGTAGACTCTTGATGCTGCAGCAGCAGTGTTGATGTACCAATACGTAGAGGTAATAGAAGCATCCTCACCCCACTTGTTGAATTCGCTATAGGCATCCTTGATACAAGTCTTCTCAATCGGATACAGGAAGGAAATAGGAATCATGATACCGTAAGGATTCTGGCCCTTCTCTGCTATATGGACGTCTATACCGGTGGTTATATCGTGAATATAGGGCTGTGTCTCCTTGTCAAGGAAGCTGAACGAAGGATCAACCGTTACAGTGGTAGTCACTGGCTTAACGTATTCAGCGCCATTCACGGTATTGATAAACGTTTGGGGCGACTTTTCAAAGAGAGCATGAATTTCCTTGTCGTCGAAGATGGGGGCGCTGTTGATGTTGCAAACAGTCAGCTCATCATGGGCACCACAGGCAATGATGCTGTACTGAACAGTCGTCTCGTTCTTACGGATAGCACGAATTACAACGTCGTTCATGTCGTAGTCGCCATTCACCTTAGTGTCCTCGAAACAGAAGGTATAAACCTGCGGATACACGGGGGGAGGAGGTGTAATGCCGCCAAGACCCTCGACCTCGAGAATGATATCGTTGAAGTCAGAATCAGTTCCCGACTCCCAGCAGAGCAGCAGGTGGTCGTTGAGGTTGAGCCATGCAGCACGGGGATCAGAGGCCCCGAGGCCAGAGCTCCAGAAGTTCTGGGTCTTATCGGTATTGATGAAATCGTTCAGACGACCATCCAAGTAGCACTCACCCTTCTTTCTCGGGGACTTATTGGTATTGGCGCGAACCATGAAGCCGATCTTGGTGCCTGAGGGGAAGTAGTAGGAACCCTTGGTACCGACACCGATGTTAGCATCAGTAGAGTTACCGTAATATAGAAGGGCAAAGGAGCCACGCTTCTCAATCATGCCGTCCTCAGATGCGTTATAACACACATTAAAAGGAATAGCCTGGAACTTAGGCAGACTCTTCAGGAATGCCACCTTGTCGGAAGCTGCTGCATAATCAGCATCTGAATAATAATAGTAGTAGAACTGAGAGTAGTAAACTTCGCTACCATAATCAGGTGAACCATCACGCTTATAGACGGGAGTCACAATAACGGGTGTGCCCTGTGTGGTGTAACCATAAGAATTCTCATTGGTAAAACCGATCTCATGCACCTTTTGCAGGTTATTAATGCGGTTACCGTCATCATCATAGCGGCCATTGGGGAAAACGGCAAACACCAGTGCATCGAAGATGCTCTTGAACACCTTAGTGTAGTCCTGAGAAACCATTCTCATAGCCTTATAGTCTTCCACCGACAATGCATAGAGCTTTCCATCATTGGGCTGGACAGCCGAAAGATAGGAACTTGCCTCTGTGGCGAGCTGGAACTCGCGATTAGGTAAAGTATAATCAGAAATCGCACGGGTAAAACGACGAGAATTGGCGGAACTACCGAAAGAAACGGTATTTCCCTCTACCTTCTCCACATAGTAAGAAGTGGCGGTCTGGAAACCGACATAGAGGGCAATATAGTCCTTCGGAGCATCATACGCCAACTTCACAGTTGTAGCGCCATTGGTCTCTTTCTCATTCAGCACCGAAATACCATTGGGAGTCGTTTCCTCTGTAATTTTCTGGTCTACAACCTCCTTAACCTCTGCCAGGAGTTGAACCTTGAGAACACTGGCATCACAATTGATGGTTACTTCGCCCGAAACGGTAGAGCACCAGTCCTGGTTGGGATCAAAATGGATGCCGAACACTTTAAATGCATTTTCATTAGCCTTTTCTTCTGCCGACTTCTCTACGACAGGAGCGGGACCCTCGTACAGGTCAATGTCCCTGGAGCAACTAGCAAATGTCAACAAGCATACGCTTGCAATACATACAATCTTTTTCATTTATTTTTAATGGTTGTTTAATAATTCCTTTTTTAAATAAGGAAAGGTTTACGGTCAATTTATTTATTTTTAAAATGAAAGGTTTACGATCGATTAACTTGTTATTTCGAGTGCAAAGATAAGGAATGTATACGCGAATAAGTGTGACAAATACAACAAAGGTGTGACGAAATTTACAATCAGCTGTGACAATTCTGCAAAAAAGTCACAAGAAACAGCCCATTTACCGTATAATTTTGTATCTTTGCACCCGAAAACAGATTACTGACGAATAACAAATCCATCAAAATCTATCATAAATGACAATTGAACAGATGCAATTTGCCTCAGTAGTAGTGATGGTGCTGCTCACATTGAAGCTCCTTATGCTACGTATCAAGGGCAATAATCGTGTGCTGTTACGTGCCAAAAGTCTGATGATTGGAGGCACGACCCTTATTGGCCTGCAATTTCTACTACAATTATTATTAGGTTGGCGCTTGATGGGCGTCACACAGGGAGTGATGCTCAATATGGCACTGTTCATTCCCGCCTCGTGGTTGTTGTCGCTGACGATTCTGATGTTGCAGCGGCAGGGACGCCTCAACCAATGGGACAAGTGGATTGGTGGCTTGACATGGGGTTTAACGTTGGGAGTAATGGCCATTGCCGTTTGGAAAGGCGGAGAGCCTCTGCCTTGCGACACCCCCGAGCTGCGCATGGCCGAAAAGATCGGTGGCGGATTCTACGTCGCCATGCAGAGCTACTACCTTATACGCCACTTCACCAATTTAGGCAACATGCAGGTAGAGATGGATAACTACTACGACCAAGACATGAGCCGTTACCTCCATTGGATGCGGCTGAGCATCGTCATATTGATGATATTGGCCATCATTGTGCCCTTCGTCATCTACGCCTCCAACACGCTGCTGCTGACCACCAGTCTCCTTGCCTACCTCGGCATTCCCTATTTCGTTGACAGTTTCTGTTATTACGTCAAGAGTACGATGCCCGCCAAGGTCTTAGCAGCCGAGAAGAACGCTGAGGAAGATACAAAGACCGCTACCAACTTCTCACCTGAGAAGATGCAACGGGTGGATAAGGCCGTTGAGCAGTGGATGGCTCACAAAGGCCATCTGAAGAGCGGCATTCTGATGCCCATCGCCGCCGCAGAGATGGGAATCCCGAAGTATCTGCTGTCGGCCTGGCTCAGCCAGCAGGGCAAGAAGTTCAACCCCTGGCTGGCCGACCTCCGTGTTGAAGAGGCCAAGCACCAGCTGAAGGAACACCCCGAATGGAGCAACGATGCCATTGCGCAATACTGCGGTTTCTCTGACCGCACCACACTGCAGCGTACCTTCAAGGAAAAGACCGGCCTAACGCCGACGCAGTTTATTCAGGAAAATCAATAACCCCTCCATCCACTATCCTCTATCCACCATCCACCATCCACCATCCACAAAAAAAGAGAGGCCTAAGCCTCTCCTTTGTTTGTTCCGAACGGAGCGATGGTTCGCGGTTCCTGATTGGGAATCTTAATCGGTCCAAACTCGCGCTCATAACGCATGATGTTCTCCTGCAGGGCTGCCAGCAGACGCTTGGCATGCTCAGGAGCAAGGATGACACGGCTCTTCACCGCAGCCTTGGGAACGCCAGGCAGCACCCGGGCAAAGTCGAGCACGAAGTCGCTCGAAGAGTGGGTGATGATGGCGAAGTTGGCATACTCTCCCTGCGCCACGTCGGGCGTCAGTTCTATTTGCAGTCCCTGCTTATTGTCTTTTTCGTTCATTGTTATATAAATAATTAAGGTGAATCACTTGGGTTACGACAATCCTTCAATTTCTCCGTTCACAATGGTGATGCGCTCGGCTTGAGGACTCTTCGGCAGTCCGGGCATTCGGAGCATGTCGCCGGCAATGGCTACGATCATCTCGCTGCCGCAGTTCAGGATGACGTCACGGATACGAATAGTAAAACCTTCGGGCGAACCGTAGCGGGTGGAGTCGGCCGAGAATGAGAACTGTGTCTTGGCGATACAGACGGGATAGTGGACTATGACGCCGTCTTCATCGGTAAAGGTGGCACGCAGGGATTCGAGCTTCCTTTTGGCTGTCTTACTATACTCCACTGTCGAAGCACCATAGATACCCTTACACACCTTCTCGATTTTGTCTTCCAAACGGTCGGTCTCCTTGTAGGTAAAGCGGATGGGAAGAGGCTGTTGCCGGTCGATGGTGTCGACGACGGTCTGTGCCAGTTCGACGGCACCTTCACCGCCCTTGAGGAAGGCTTCGTTGACGGCGAACCCTACGCCTAAGTCTCCACAGTTCTTGCGCACGATGTCTATCTCTTCCTCCAGATCCGTTTCGTGGCGGTTCAGCGTCACTACAACAGGCTGACCAAAGCCCTGCATGTTGCGGATGTGACGGTTCAGGTTCTTCAGACCCTCAGTCAGTCCTGCGGCGTTAGGCTCCTTGATGTGATCAAGATCCACACCGCCGTGCATCTTCAGGCCCTGAGTGGTGGCGACAATCACCACAAGACGCGGCTGCAGGCCCGTCTTACGGCACTTGATGTCGAAGAACTTCTCTGCACCGAGGTCGGCACCGAAGCCAGCCTCTGTTACCACATAGTCGCTGTAGGTCATGGCCATCTTGGTAGCCAGAACGCTGCTGCATCCATGAGCAATGTTGGCAAACGGACCACCGTGGATGAAGGCCGGCGTGTTCTCCGTTGTCTGCACGAGGTTGGGCATCAGGGCATCGCGCAGCAGCACCGTGATAGCACCTGCCACACCAAGGTCTTTCACCTTGAACAGCTTGCCGTCGGCAGTGATGCCGAGCACGATATTCTCAATGCGGCGCTGCAGGTCTTCCTCGCTGGTAGCCAGACAGAGGATAGCCATCAGCTCAGATGCCGGCGTGATGTCAAAGCCAGTCTCAGACACCACCCCGTCGCCTCGCATTCCCGTGATCACGTTGCGAAGGGCACGGTCGTTGACGTCGAGCACACGCTTCCAGAAAATCTCGCGCAATGAAAAGCCATCCTTACGATGCTGGAACAGATAGTTGTCGAGCAGCGCACTGATGGTATTGTGTGCCGATGTCACGGCATGGAAGTCGCCTGTGAAGTGGAGGTTGATCTTCTCCATCGGCAATACCTGGGCATAACCGCCACCGGCAGCACCGCCCTTAATGCCAAAACACGGGCCGAGCGATGGTTCGCGCAGGGCTACGACGGCTTTCTTGCCGATTCTGTTCAGTCCCAATGTCAGGCCAATGCTGACAGTGGTCTTACCGATACCGGCCTTTGTGGGGCTGATGGCCGTGACCAATATCAATCGGCTCTGCTTGACCCGCTCTTCGTCAATATGCGATACGGGAATCTTGGCCATGTAGCGGCCATAGGGTTCTATCTCCTCGGGAGCAATGCCCAGCTGTGAAGCAATGTCGCTGATGGGCTTTAACTCACACTCCCTTGCTATTTGTATATCAGTCTTCATTGTTTTACGGTTAGGTATGATAGAAGCCGGAAGTGATTGACTTCCGGCTTCTTTACTATTGAATACGTGTGATTACTTTTCATCGAGGATAGCCTCTTCTGCAAAGTCAAGCACATTCTTACGGTTAGCCTGCATGCGCTCGTACTCTTCCTTGGAGCCGACGATAATCTTGTCGAACTCACGCAGTCCGGTACCAGCGGGAATGAGGTGACCGCAGATGACGTTCTCCTTCATGCCCTCCAGGTTATCCTGCTTGCCGCGGATAGCAGCTTCGTTGAGCACCTTAGTGGTCTCCTGGAACGATGCAGCCGACATGAACGACTTGGTCTGCAGTGCAGCACGGGTGATACCCTGCAGAATCTGGGTCGACGTGGCGGGCACGGCATCACGCACCTGAACGAGCTTCATGTCACGACGCTTCAGCATGGAGTTCTCGTCGCGCAGACGGCGGGCGGTGACAATCTGTCCGGCCTTGAGGTTCTCGGAATCACCAGCGTCGGTGACCACCTTCTTACCCCAGATACGATCGTTCTCCTCAGCGAAGTCGAGCTTGTCGACAATCTGCTGCTCGAGGAACGTGGTATCGCCCGGATCATTGATCTCTACCTTACGCATCATCTGGCGCACGATAATCTCGAAGTGCTTATCGTTGATCTTGATACCCTGCAGACGATACACATCCTGCACCTCATTCACGATATACTCCTGAACGGCGGTCGGGCCCTTGATGGCCAGGATGTCGCTCGGTGTAATGGCACCGTCGGAGAGCGGCGTACCAGCACGCACGGCGTCGTGCTCCTGTACCAGAATCTGCTTCGACAGAGATACGAGGTACTTGCGCTGTTCGCCAGTCTTTGAAGTGACGACGATTTCACGGTTACCACGCTTCACCTTACCCATGGTGACCTCACCATCGATTTCGCTGACCACAGCGGGGTTCGACGGGTTACGGGCCTCAAAGAGCTCAGTGACACGGGGCAAACCGGCGGTGATATCACCACCCTTGGCAGCAGCACGCGGAATCTTGACGAGCGTCTCACCGGTCTTGACGGTCTGACCGTCCTCGACAACAACGTGACCACCCACAGGGAAGTTATAGGTACCGATCTTCTCGCCGTCGGCATTGATAATATCGCAGGTAGGAACCCTTGACTTGTCCTTCGACTCAGTGATGATTTTCTCGGTAAGTCCGGTAGTTTCGTCGGTCTCAGCACGGAAGGTAACACCCTCGATGACGTCGTTGAACTTCAGCGTACCGGCATATTCGGTAACGATGACGGCGTTGAACGGGTCCCACTGGGCAACCTTCTCGCCCTTCTTCAAGACCTCACCATTCTTATGATAAAGAGAAGAACCGTAAGGAACGTTCACCGTTGACAGCACAATCTTGGTATTGGGGTCGACGAAACGCATTTCACCCAGTCGGCTGACCACCATCTCGCACTGGCGTCCATCCTCATCGAACGGTACGGTACGAACTTCCTCCATCTCAATCTTAGCCTGCTCATACTTGCTGACGATGCTAGCGTTGGCAGCGGCATTGGCAGCCACACCACCGGCGTGGAACGTACGGAGTGTCAGCTGGGTACCCGGCTCACCGATAGCCTGTGCAGCGATGACGCCGACAGCCTCACCCTTCTGTACCATACGACGGGTAGCGAGGTTACGACCGTAACACTTGCGACAAACACCCTTCTTCGACTCACAGGTCAGCACCGAACGGATCTCGACGCTCTCAATCTCAGACTTCTCGATGGCATCGGCCAGCGGCTCCGTGATTTCCTCACCGGCAGCCACGATGATCTCACCCGTCTTGGGATTAACGACATCGTGAACGGAAACACGTCCGAGGATACGCTCAGCGAGACTGCTGATGACCTCGTCGCCATTCTTCAGGGCGGTGCAGACAAGGCCGCGCAACGTACCGCAGTCCTCCTCGTTGATAATCACGTCATGCGAGACGTCAACGAGACGACGAGTCAGGTAACCAGCGTCAGCCGTCTTCATGGCGGTGTCAGCCAGACCCTTACGGGCACCGTGGGTAGAGATGAAGTACTCCAGCACGGACATACCCTCCTTGAAGTTCGACAGAATGGGGTTCTCAATAATCTGGTGTCCCTCGGCACCGGCCTTCTGAGGCTTAGCCATCAGACCACGGATACCGGAGAGCTGCTT
>Ga0310690_10009547_pt1 | contig 12159 bp, 9 predicted proteins | sample AusTroGonzalo_MG_2_FD_207661 | JGI IMG/M metagenome (GOLD analysis project Ga0310690, IMG submission 207661) | Bovine rumen microbial communities from tropical cattle in Woodstock, Queensland, Australia - Gonzalo_04 (v2) (version 2) | ecosystem: Host-associated > Mammals > Digestive system >...
GGGCCCGTTCAACCGGAAACACCGGAATCGGAATGTGTTCGCCGTGCCGACCGGATCGCCTATCTGAACCACGATCTGGACGATGCCCTGCGCAGCGGTATTCTGCGGGCAGACGCCATTCCTCCGGATTGCCTGAAGGTTCTCGGGTACACACACCGGGCAAGGATCAACACAATGATTGTTGACGTGGTGGCAAACAGCGAAGGGCAGCCCCATTTGGCCATGAGTCCCGCCGTTGAAAGCGCGATGAACGGCCTGCGTGAATTTATGTTTGAAAGGGTGTATCGGAACGAATGGCGCGATCCGGAAGAAGCCCGTTGCGATTACGTGTTGCGCCATCTTTTTGAATACTACTGCGAGCATCCCGGTGAAATGCCGGAAGAGTTTGTGATGATCGGCTATCAGGACGGAACGGAACGCAGCGTTTGCGACTTTCTTTCCTGCATGACGGACCGCTATGCCACGCGCAAGTTTACGGAGCTTTTTGCCCCGAATTCTTTCCCCGCTTTCTGACCATACTTCCATTTAAATTCCGAGGTGGAACATCGATGGCATCCCGTTTCCCCGCCCATTGGCTGGACGAACTGCGGTCCCGGTCGGACATTGTGCAGGTTGTTTCCGGCTATGTGGGTTTGAAAAAGTCCGGACGAAAATACTGGGGGCTCTGTCCTTTTCACGGCGAAAAAACCGCTTCCTTCTCCGTTGACGGCGAACAGCAACTGTATTACTGCTTCGGCTGCAAGGCCGGCGGAGATGTGATCCGTTTCATGATGGAAATTGAACGGTGCAGCTTTTACGAAGCCGTTGAAATTCTTGCAGACCGGGCGCATGTCCCCCTTCCGGAGATGGAAAACGACGCGGATTGGGAAAAGCGTCAAACCCGCCGGGAACGCCTGCTGAGCGCAAACCGGGAAGCCGCAAAATTCTATCATGAAATGCTGTTCAGCCCTGAAGGCGCTGCTTCGCTGAATTATCTTCGCAAAAGGGGGCTTTCCGATTCCATCATCCGAAAATTCGGTCTCGGCGCCGCGCCGGATCAGTGGTCCGCGCTGACCGACCACCTGATCGCCGCCGGTTATACTACGGAAGAGCTTTCCTCCGTCGGACTCACCATTGTTCGGCCGCCGAAGGAACCCGGCGGAAAACAGTCCGCTTTTGACATGTTCCGCAACCGGGCGATTTTTCCGATCATCGATATGCACAAAAACGTGATCGCCTTTGGCGGCCGCTCTCTCGGAAAGGAGCTTCCGAAATATATCAACACCGCCGACACCCCTGTTTACAGCAAAAGCCGGAATATCTACGCGGCCAATCTGCTGAAGCAGCAACGTCATCTGGAACATGTGGTTCTGACGGAAGGGTATATGGACGTCATCTCCCTGACTCAGTTCGGAGTCGAAGGCGCCTGTGCTTCCCTCGGAACCTCGCTGACCGAGGAGCAGGCACGGCTGATCCGCCGTTTCGCCCCGGAGGTCTTCCTGGCCTATGACGGGGATTCCGCAGGCCAGAAAGCCATTCTCCGAGGCCTTGAGATTTTTGAAAAGGAAGGGCTTCCGGTCCGGGTGCTCGTCTTCCCGGACGATCTGGACCCGGATGAATTTGTCCGCCGGGACGGTGCGGAAGCCTTTGCGGCACTCCCGACGCTGACTCCGCCCGCCTACCGCCTTCAACACCTGAAGGAAGCCTTCGATCTTTCAAAGGACGAGGACAAAATGAACTATGTTCGAAAGGCCTCCTTCATCCTCGCCAGGCTCGACCCCGTTGGCCAGGAAACCTATCTGAAAACCCTGATGCTGGAAACCGGTTTCTCCCACGACGTTCTTCAACACCAGGTAGATATTGCCCGCGGGAAGACACACGAAAACGCAGATCCTTCCAAGCCAAACGAAACGCGCCGTTCCTCATCCGCAAGAAGAAGCGAGGGTGCTGTTTCCCCCGTCACCGCTGCCCAGGAAACACTGCTCGCCCTCCTCGCAACCGGACAAATTCCGAAAGATATGGTTGAAGAAAAGGATTTTGAGGACGACGAGTTGAAATCATTATATATGGCGTTGATCGGCGGAGCGTCTCCCGCGTCGCTTCCGGATACGGCGCCGGATGATGAAACCCGCTCCCGTTTTACGCGGATTCTTTTATCCCCTGCAGCGGAGAGCACGGATCAGATGATCTCCATGGCGGGCCAGTGCCTCAGCAGAATCCGTAAATCTTCCTGCCAGAAACAGTATGAAACGCTGATGCAGCAGATGAAAACGATGGATCCGAAGGATCCTGCCATTCCCGGCATGCTTCAGGAAGCGCAGGATCTTCGGCGAAAAATGGATAAACTGGCCTGACCGATTACAGAACCGACCGAGATATAAAGGAGAGGATTCCCTTGTCTACCCTTTCACCCGAAAACAGGCAAAAGCGTTTGGACGAACTCTATGAATACGGAAAGTCCAAAGGAACGCTGACATATAAAGAAATCATGGATCGGCTGATGGAGCTGCAAATGGATTCCGATCAGCTCGACCGCGTGTTGGAAACGCTGGATGCCTATGGCGTTTCCGTTGTGAACGATTTCGCGGAAGACACTGTCAGCATTTCCGACGACCAGGCGGCAGATGTCGCGGCGGCCACCGCAGCGGCAGACGAATCTGCCATCGATCCGATCGATCTTTCCATTCCGGAAGGAATCAGTATCGATGACCCTGTTCGCATGTATCTGAAAGAAATCGGAAAAGTGCCACTGCTTACAGCTGAAGAGGAAATTGAGATCGCCAAGCGTCTGGAAGCCGGGGACGAAAGTGCCAAGCAGAAACTGGCCGAAGCCAATCTGCGCCTTGTTGTTTCCATCGCGAAACGCTATGTTGGCCGCGGCATGCTATTCCTTGATCTGATTCAGGAAGGAAACCTGGGGTTGATCAAAGCCGTTGAAAAGTTTGACTACCGCAAGGGATTCAAATTCTCCACATATGCCACCTGGTGGATTCGTCAGGCTATCACCCGCGCCATCGCAGATCAGGCGCGCACGATCCGGATTCCCGTGCACATGGTTGAAACCATCAACAAGCTGATCCGTGTTTCCCGTCAGCTGCTGCAGCAATACGGTCGGGAACCTACGCCGGAGGAAATCGCCGCTGAAATGGGCATTTCTGAGGCGAAAGTCCGCGAGATCATCAAGATTGCCCAGGAACCCGTATCCCTCGAAACGCCCATCGGAGAAGAGGAAGACTCCCATCTGGGCGACTTTATTCCAGACGATGACGCTCCTGCTCCTGCCGAGGCCGCATCCTTCACCCTGATGAAGGAGCAGCTCATGGATGTTCTTGACACACTAACCCCCAGAGAGGAAAAGGTGCTCCGTCTCCGTTTCGGACTGGACGACGGCCATCAGCGCACCCTTGAGGAAGTGGGCAAGGAATTCAACGTCACCCGTGAACGCATCCGCCAGATCGAAGCCAAAGCGTTGCGAAAGCTTCGCCATCCTTCCCGCAGCAAGAAACTGCGGGACTACCTGGATTGATTCATATGCAGCAAAGAATGCTTGATCCCCGCCTTTCCCTCGCGTTTGATCTCTATGATCCGTGCGAACTGGCGGCAGACATCGGAACCGATCACGCCCATCTTCCGGCCGCGCTCCTGCAGCGCGGCCGCTGTCGGCATATGATCCTTACGGACATCAGCGAAAGCGCGCTGGAAAATGCGCGCATGGAGATGATCCGTCTGCGCCTGACGGACAGGGTTTCACTCCGTCTTGGCGACGGACTGAGCCCGGTTTCGGAAGAATGCGGCATGATTTCCATTATGGGCATGGGCGGACGGACCATCCGGGATATCCTGCTCTCCGGGAAGGATCGGCTTCGGAATGCTTCGCTGATCCTATCTGCCCACACCGACTGGCATCTGATCCGCTCCGCCGTGTGCGAAATCGGTTATCATCTGGACAGAGAGGAGCCTTGCTTAGCTGCCGGAAGATTTTATCTTGTGCTCCGCGCCCGCCCGGGCAAAAAAGCCATGACAGATCGTGAGATCCGGCTTGGAGGGCCGCTCTTCAGTTCCGAATCGGAAATGCTTGTTCCTTTTCTTCGGCGTCGGAAGGAAGTGCTGAAGGAACGGCTGAAAGGGGTCTCCTCCGCCACCGCTCCCAATGAATCCGAGCTTTTGCTGTTGAAATCCGATCTGGATTTTTATGAAAGATTTCTCTTGAACCGTGATTCCTGATCCCACAAAACGGAGGTATTTTATGAACGTTCAGACTGTATACGACGTAATCCACAGCGTTGCCCCTTTCGATACCCAGATGGAAGGCGATAATTCCGGCCTGCTGGCAGGTTCCCCCTGGCAGGAAGTAACAAGGATTCTGTTTGCGCTGGATGTAACAGAACCGGTAATTGATGAAGCGGTTTCCCTTGGCGCGGAACTGATCGTTTCGCATCATCCGCTGATGTTTTCCCCGATCCGTTCCCTGACGGATGAAGATTATGAGGGGCGTCTGCTTCGCCGCCTTTGCCGGGAAAACATCAGTCTTATCGCAGCCCACACCAATCTGGATCGGGCTCCCGGCGGAATCAACGACACGCTGGCAGCACTGTGCGGCCTTTCCGAGGTCTCCGGAGAAGGCTTTTTCCGTTCAGGCAATCTTCCGGGCGATATGACTGCCCGTTATTATGCGGATCTTCTGGCCGAAAGCCTGGAAACGACCGTCCGCATCCTGGGGCCCGAAGACCGGATCATCCGAAGAGTCGGTCTTTGTTCGGGCAGCGGCGGCGATGAATGGACCCGGGCACTTGAAAATGACTGCGACGCGTTTGTCTCAGGAGAAATCAGGCATCATCATGCCCTGGCCATGGTTGACGCAGGGATCATCGGCCTGGAATGCGGGCATTTTGCAACAGAGGAACCCGGGATTGCTGCCCTGGCCGAAGCTTTACAAAACGCATTCAATCATGTAGAATGTAATGTGCGGGTTTTTGTATCCGCTGTTCCAGCGTATACCATACCGCGCACGCCGTGACAGGCGGTTTTTCCTGTCGGAAGGAGGCTCCTGTATGGAAAACTTTGAGGTCCTGTGGGCATATCAGACGGAAGACATGAAAGCCGACGCCATTGCCAACGCAATCCGCCGTTCTCCCGTTCGCCAGAAGCTCGAAAAAACACGCGACCTGATTCTGGATCGCCAGAAACAGTACAAACAGATCGAGGTTGAAATCACCGTCATGTCTGACCGGAAAGACGTCATCGCCGAGGCGGTTGAGCATTCCGAGGCTCAGCTTCAGACACTGAAAAAGCGTTTTGAAACCAATCCTCCCCAATCCGCTGAAGAAGTCAAAGCTCTGATGACCGAGGTCAGCCACTGCCGCGATACCATTCGCCAGTATGAAGCGGAAATCGCCCGGATTGTCAAGGAAGCAACTGCGCATGAAAAGCTTCAGAAGGTGGTTCGTGTGGAAGCTGCCAATGCAAAAAAGGCTTTTGATCAGCTGAAAGCCGAATATGAATCAGAATCTCAAAGCAAAAAGGTGGAGCTGGACGAACAGCGAGCCAGGGCAAAAGCACTGGTCGACAGTGTGGATCCTGCCCTTCTGGAAGAATATAACACCATAAAAAAACGCATTTCTCCCCCGGTGGCCCGCCTGACATACGGCCAGTGTTCCGGGTGCAATACATCGCTTCCCTCGGCGGTTCTGTCGAAGATTAAAAACGGAAACCTTGTTGAATGCGAAACCTGCGGCCGGATGATCATTCAGTAAAATGATTGCATGGAAAAGGGGTTGTCTTTCGGGACAACCCCTTGTTGTTTGCCTTGTAATATGTATGGATCAGATATCTGTCTCGTACCGTTCTATTTCCACCTTCGGGCACTGTTCAAAAGCATCCTCAGCGATCTCGGTTCCGCTGGGAACCCGAACTTTTTCCAAATTGACGCAGGCAGTGAATGCCTGAGACCCGATGGACTTCAGGTTCTTTCCGAAGGACACCTCTTTCAGGCTCACGCAACCGATGAAGACCATCTCATCAACCGTTTCAAGACTTTCCGGGAACTCCAGGCTTTCCAGTTCGCTGCACCCGCCGAAAGCGCAGCGGCCTATGGTTTTCAGCCCCTCCTTCATTTCAACGGATTCCAGGCTCGTACATTTCCAGAAAGCCATGTTATCAATGATCTCGATCGTTTCCGGCAGGATCACGGTTTCCACCAGCGTGCAATCGGAAAAAGTCTGATAAAGCATTGTCACGCTCAGATTCTTCATTTTTTCCGGGACTGAAACGTCCTCGTCGAAGCCGGTATAGCGTACGGCCTGACATGTTTCGCCGTCTTCCATGGCTTCGTATTTAAAGTCGCCCTCTTCCTGCACGTCCAGGTCATGATAGCCGGAAAGCGCATTCATGGCACTTTTGGCGTTGTTTACATCTTCTTCCGAAGCTTCGCCCAGATCGTCAAACTCCATTTCGTCGCCGAAATCGTCGTACTCCCCAAAGTCTTCAAAATCTTCGAAATCGTCGAATTCTTCAAAATCCTCGGCAACAGAGGGCAGTGCAAACATCAGAAACACAGTCGCAAAAAGAAACGCGGCAAATCGCTTCATCCTGTCCGGCACCTCCCTTTGTTACAATATCTTTAATATTATAGAAGAAGGAGAGAAAAAAATCAACAGTTTCATTTGGAATAAGAGTGTTGACGTACTCATGAACATATGGTATTCTGTTGCCGGAAACGTTTCCGATATCGTTTCCGGTATTATTCCCGAAAGGAAGTATGTCCCGTGAAAGTTGTTACGATCAAGGATATTGCAAGGCTCGCTGGCGTTTCGGTTACAACCGTCAGCCGCGTGCTGAATCACCGTCCTGACGTCAACCCCGAAACGCGGGAAAAAGTCGAAAGGATTATCGAAGAAAACAGTTTTGTCGGGAACCAGAACGCCCGCGGGCTGAAACAGACCAGCGAAGTCATCGGTCTGATTATCCGCGGCCGGTCCAATCCATTTCTCAACTCACTGGCAGAAGCCATTCTCGATTGTGCCTCTTCCCTGCCTGACTCATTTATTACCGAATACATCGATGAAAAAGCTGACGAGTTTGAAACGGCATTGCGCATGACAAAGCAGCACCGAATCAAGGGGATGATTTTTGTCGGAAGCCTGATTGACGACCGGGTTCGGGCAATTCGCAATCTTGAATTACCGGTGGTTTTCACAACGGTGAACGCTATCGCTGCTTCCATGAAAAATGCTTCCTCTGTCGCCGTGGACGATCGGAGCATGGGGCGCCTTGTTGCTGAAGAACTGCTTTCCCTCGGTCACCGGAAAATTGCCGTTTTCGGCTCCAATCCCGTTGCCGGGGATTCGCTTGCCATGCGTTTTCTCGGTTTCTGTGACGCATATGCAGACCGCGGACTGACATTTGATCCTCAGGATTACCGGGAATGTCGGTTTTCAATGGAAGCCGGCTATGCCACAGCCCGTGAATATTTTTCAGGTCAGCCGGATACGACGGCGCTTTTCGCCATGAGCGACGCTGTTGCCGTCGGTGCGATCCGTGCCCTGAAAGACCTCGGCAAAAACGTGCCTGAAGATGTTTCGGTCGTCGGGTTCGACGGTATTGACCTCTGCCGTTTCACAATTCCGCGCCTGAACACCGTTGAACAACCGGTGGAAGAAATTGCCCGCTGCAGCGTGAACCTGCTGCTTGACATGATGGAAAAAGGCGCGGCGCCCCGGCATATTTTGGTTAAGGCCTTCTACAGGAGCCGCGATTCAGTCGCGGCGCCCTGTATTCTCCCCTGACGGATGACAGAAAGGAGTATGACAATGCGTTCCAGCGGTGTTTTATTGCACATATCTTCGCTTCCTTCCCCGGGCGGTATCGGTTGTCTGGGAGCAGAGGCTTTCGAGTTTGCCGATTTTCTGCAGGCCTCCGGCTTTACAATCTGGCAGGTGCTTCCCGTCGGCCCCACCGGATACGGCGAGAGCCCCTATCAGTCCAGTTCGGTTTTCGCGGGAAATCCACTGTTTATTTCCTGCCGGACGCTTCGGGATGAGGGCCTGCTGACCTATTCGGATGAGGAAGAGTTTGTTCCCGAGGATCCGGAAAAAGTTGACTACGATGCCGTCAGAAAAAATAAGATGATGCTCCTGCGCCGGTGTTTCGCCGAATCCGCCGACAGCATGAAGAACCAGCTGGATTTCTTCCGCGCTGATCATCCATGGGTCACGGACTTTGCGCTGTTTACAGCGGTGAAAGAGCACTTCGGCGGAATCATGTTTTCAGCCTGGCCGGATCCGGAAATCATCCGCCGCACTCCCGCGGCCATTGCAAAGTATTCGGAACTGCTGAAAGATGAAATCCAGTTTCATATCTTCTGTCAGTATCTTTTCCGGCGTCAGTGGTTTGCGCTTAAGGAATACTGCAACGCACGGGATATCAGGATCTTCGGCGATATGCCTATCTACGTGGCGGAAGATTCTGCCGACACATGGACGCATCCGGAAATTTTCCAGCTGGACCGTAACAGAATTCCGAAGCGGGTTGCAGGCGTCCCTCCGGATTATTTTTCGGAGAAAGGCCAGCTTTGGGGCAATCCGCTTTACCGCTGGACCTATCTTCGTCTGCATCACTATGACTGGTGGGTTGCCCGCATGAAGGGGATGGCGGAGATGTACGACATCGTCCGCATTGACCATTTCATCGGTTTTGCGAACTATTATTCCGTTCGCCACGGCGCGCCGGACGCGGTGAAGGGCAAATGGGTCATCGGACCGAAAAAGTATCTTTTCAAGGTTCTGAAAGAGCAGATTCCGAATATCCAGATCATTGCGGAAGATCTCGGCTGTGTCAATAACCGGGTTAAGAAATTGCTTTCGTGGTGCGGCTATCCGGGTATGAAGGTGCTCACCTTCGGCTTTGACAATGATGAAAGCAACCCCCACCATCCGTCAAACTATGGTCAGAATACCGTTGCCTATACCGGAACGCATGACAACGACACCGTGCTCGGTTGGGCAAAAAGCGCTTCCCCGGAGGCGCTGGCTTTTGCCGGCAAACAGCTTGGATTCAAATCGCCGGAAGAAGCGCCGGACGCCTTCATCCGGGCACTCTTCAGCGGCCCCTGCGATATTGCTGTCGTTCCGATGCAGGATATGCTGGGTCTCGGTACCGAAGCCCGCATGAACTATCCCGGAACAATCGGCGGAAACTGGCTGTGGCGGATGAAACCCGGTGTTCTCACCGTGGATCTTTCCATGAAGTACTGTAAGCTAAATAAAGAAACAAACAGGAGGTAACCCGATATGAACGCAAAACAACTGATTGCAAACGCTGAGCAGCGCCTGATGACCGAAAAGCACAAAACACTGAAGGAAGCCACCGCCACGGAACTTCATAACGCGATTTCAGGCGCAGCCATGGATGCGGTTGCACCCATCTGGAAAAAGAAGGAGGATGAACGTTTTCCCCGCCGCAAGGCCGCGTATCTTTCCATGGAGTATCTGGTGGGTCGGCTGGTTTACAACAATTTGTACTGCATGGGCCTGCTGGACGACACAAAAAAACTGCTCGCAGATAAAGGCGTGGATATCACCGTGATGGAAGATATTGAGGATGACGCTTTCGGTAACGGAGGCCTTGGCCGTCTGGCAGCCTGCTTCCTGGACAGTGCCGTCACCTGCAACGTCCCGCTGACCGGTTACGGTCTCCGTTTCCGCTACGGCTTGTTTAAACAATCTTTTGTCAACGGCCGTCAGCATGAAGAGCCGGACGATTGGGCCCGTTTCGGCGATCCCTGGTCCATCCGCCGCGAAGATGAAGCCGTTGTTGTTCCGCTGAAGTTCGGCGATGTGCTGGCTGTTCCCTATGACATGCCGGTGATCGGTTACGGAGCCAGGAACGTGGGGACGCTGCGCCTTTGGCAGACAGAAAGTCTGCACGAGATTGATTTTGATCTTTTCAACCGCCAGGAATACGCAAAAGCCGCTGCAGGCAAAAACCGTGCTGAAGATATCACCAAATTTCTCTATCCCAACGACACACGGAAGGAAGGCAAGCAACTGCGTGTAAAGCAGCAGTATGTGCTGGTTTCCGCAACGATGCAGGATCTTCTCCGCGCTTACCAGAAACGTCATGGCAACGATTATTCCTTCTTTGCGAAAGAAAACGCGGCTCAGCTGAACGACACACATCCTTCCATGGCCATTCCTGAACTGATCCGTCTGCTTGGAGAAGATGGAGTTCCCTTCGAAGCAGCCTTCCTGATTGCCCGCGAAACCTTTGCGTACACCAATCACACTGTGATGCAGGAAGCCCTTGAAAAATGGGATCTTTCCCTGCTCTCTTCCGTCTGTCCTCAGATCGTCGGCATCATCCGCAAAATTGATGCCCGTTTCCGCCGCGAAATGAAAAAAGCCGGAAAGGAAATTTCTCCTTCTCTCTGCATCATTCTGGATGGGCGCGTGCATATGGCTGAACTGGCCACGTATGCCTCTCATGCGATCAACGGCGTAGCCGCACTGCATACCGAGATTTTGAAAAGCGACGTGTTTGCCGAATGGTACAAGCTTTATCCGGAAAGATTCCAGAACAAAACCAACGGCATCACCCAGCGCCGTTGGCTTGGTCTTTGCAATCCGGAGCTTTGCGATCTCATTGAAAACAAAATCGGCCGCGGTTTCATCACGAACCTGAATCAGCTGGAAAAACTGGATCCACAGATCGATGCCACCCTCTGCGAAAAGTTCAACGCCGTTAAGAAAGCGAAAAAGAAACAACTTTGTGCCGAAATCAGGAAACGTGAAGGCATTACCCTCAGTCCAGACATGGTCTTTGATGTACAGGTCAAACGCCTGCATGAATACAAACGCCAGTTCATGAACGCACTGAGCATTCTGGCGTTGTATGACCAGCTGAAGAAAGACCAGCTGAAGGATCTGCCCCCTGTTGCATTCATTTTCGGCGCCAAAGCAGCTCCCGGCTATGACCGGGCCAAGGCTGTGATCCATTGGATCAACATGATCGCCGACAAGGTAAACAGTGATCCGGAAACCAAGGATCGTCTGAAAGTCGTTTTCGTCCAGAATTATAACTGCTCCTGGGCAGAAAAAATCATTCCCGCCGCAGATATTTCCGAACAGATTTCACCCGCAGGAACAGAAGCCTCCGGAACCGGCAATATGAAGTTGATGCTCAACGGCGCCGTTACGCTCGGAACTTTTGACGGCGCAAATGTTGAAATCGTTGAAGAAGCCGGCCTGGAAAACAACTATATCTTCGGCGCCACCGTAGAGGAACTGGAGAAGATTAAGTCGAGCTACGATCCGAAGAAGATTTACAAAAACAATGCCCTGCTCCGTCGCGCGCTGGACACCCTTACGGACGGAACCTTCCCAGATGATGACGGTGCTCTGAAAGAGCTTCATGACGCAATCCTGAAAGGGGCCTCCTGGCACAAGCCGGATCACTATTTTGTGCTGAAGGATTTTGAAAGTTACTATGAAACAAAGCTGCAAGCGATCCGCGACGCCGGTGCAGCAGATACGGCCTTTGCAAAAAAGTGTCTGATGAACATCGCCCACGCCGGTAAGTTCTCCTCCGACCGCACAATCCGCCAGTATGCAAAGGAAATCTGGCACGTATAAAAGCTTAAAAAGGGATGCTGTTGACAGCGTCCCTTTTCATTCCCCGATAAACATATTTTTCAGAAAGATCGCCGCCTGCTTGACGGCGTTCTTTTTCTCGCCTTTTTCGATCAGGGCCTCCTGCGCCTCCCGCAACGTTTTCCCCAGCTTCATCTCTTCAATCAGTTTTGCTTCCAGTGAAATCTCCGTTTCTTGTTTCTCGGTCTCCGGCATCTTTACCCGGTGCAGATCCAGCACGACGCAGTATTCACCTTTTTCCGTCTTATCACTGGCTTTCAGCGCAGACAGCACTTCCTTCGGCGTTCCCCAAAGCGTTTTTTCATGTAGTTTCGTCAGATCGCAGCAAACGCACATTCCGGCTTCAGGAAGAATATCCGCGATGGCTTCTGTCAATTCGGTAATCCGGAAAGGCGATTCATGCAGCACAGCCACAGAAACACCGCCGGCAATTTCCCGTAGCTTTTCCCGCAGGTCCTTCTTCTCCCGCGGAAGAAACCCGTAAAAAGCAAATTCCCGAGAATCAAATCCGCTGACAGACAGTGCGGCAATCCCC